>ERZ1673741.3181-NODE-3181-length-10458-cov-7.127175_pt1 | contig 10458 bp, 11 predicted proteins | sample MGYA00580209_ERZ1673741 | MGnify/ENA primary metagenome ERZ1673741 (study PRJEB41218, sample SAMN15661754) | gut metagenome | host: Homo sapiens | place: Canada: London | collected 2015-08-20/2019-03-30 | study: EMG produced TPA metagenomics assembly of... | reverse complement strand
GGCATTGGCTAAGACAATCACAACAATACAAATTAAGCTACCTCTGAACAAGGAGGTTTACACCCAAACAATGTTGATGGCAAGACATCAGAAAATCGCTAAACTCTTTGACGAGGGCTTTTGGGGTACGCAATGACGAAGTCAGGAAAAAGCCGTATCTTGACCAAATGGTCTTGATGCGGCAGATTTCATAATTAGTCAGTTCGTCTTTTATAGAATTTTACTTATATCATGGGGTGTCTTAAAATAATAGTCTGCACGTATAGGATTAGATACATTGTTGCTCCATAAAACCAATCCGGAATCAACACCGGCATTGTCAGCACATTGAATATCATAAATACTATCACCAATATAGAGAGCATTTTCGGGGTTTATATGGGCTTTAGCCAAATATGCTACTAAGGGTGCTGCTTTGGGCTTATGTTCATCAGTATCATCTGCACATACAATTGTGGAAAAAAAGTCCGCTAACCCTAATGGTTCAAAATCAGAATGATATTCTTGATATGTTTTGGAGGTTACAATGCCTAAAAGATAGCCTTTTGATAAAAGGGATTGCAAGCATTCTTTGATACCTTGAAAAGGTTGAATAGTGTGCTGGAGCAATTTCATATTCCTATCCCATCGTTTCAAAGCATCTTCTATGTCGGGTATTTTGAGTAATTCCAACGCATTTCTTCCGGTAATACCTAAAGCAAATTTCAGACTTTCATATTGAGGTGCACGTCCCGTTATTTCTGTAATTGTTTTTATTAAAGAGTTGATGACTGCATATTCCGTATCTATCAATGTACCGTCTATGTCGAATACGATATGTTTATATTTCATATGTTTTATTTATTAGTCAAATAATACTTGCCAGTTTTTATCAGAGTAAGCAGAAAAGCACATTTTAATTTGTTCTTCGTTATTTTTCTCTTTTGCAAGAATAGGTAATTCTTCCAATCCGAAATAGGCACTCTCATCCGTTTCAATATTGGGTCGGAAAGATCCGCTTTCAATCTCGCAAAGAACAAAAACTTTACAAACATTGTAGGCATATGGGGGAATATTATGTAAATTTCTATCCTGTATGGCTATTACCCGGATAGCTTTTACATTTAACCCTGCCTCTTCTTTTACTTCTTTTTCTGTATTAGTTTTGATACTCTGATTTATATCGACCCAACCACCGGGCAAAGACCAAGTTCCATTTTTCTCTTTCACAAGCAATATTTTATCATCTTTGAATATCGCAGCTCGTGTATCTAATTTAGGAGTTTGAAATCCAGTTTCATTGCAAAACAGATTCTTTACTTTTTCTATGGGTATTCCACTTTGCAGGCTGAGCATTTCTGCTGCAATTTCTCTAATGCGTTCAAAGCGTTCTATATCAAATACATCTTTGGAGTATGTCAATCCCCCTTGGGCAATGAATTGTAGTTCTTTTGCCCATTCAAGCCATTGTGGTTGTACTATTTTATTCATATAGTGAATGTTTGTATCGTTATATTGATATGCAAAGGTAATGTTTTGTTTCTAAACAATGACACAAAACACGTTCTTTTATACGGGTTCACCTTTATTTTAACAATATCATTGATAGATAGTTTCGGATAGGTAACTATCCAATAATCCCCATTGTTAGAGTTATTCCTTCGTGAATGACAAATGACTGTCACGAACCTCAGTAACGGAAGCATCATTCTGTTCCTTTGTCCCAGTTTTTTAGAACAACTTGTATATGACAAAGGAATTAACTTTCAACGACCTTCCAATGGTCGTTGCCCAGCTTCGGGATGAAGTGGTGGGTATGAAACAGATGATCATCAGTCTGCAATCACAGAACAAGCCACACAAGGCGAACACGCACATACCTATGAGTGTGGAGGAAGCATCGGCATATCTAAAGATGCCGATGGCAACTCTCTACATGAAACTTGGTAACGGCAGCATTCCTGCCACCAAGCCGGGCAAGCGTTACTGCCTTTATCAGGATGAACTAGACAAGTGGCTGGAGACTAACCGCAAGAATCCTGTACCTCTCACGGCAGATGAGGAGAATGCAGCCATTCTTGCAGGAAACAAGCGCAAGCCGAAACCCTTAAACTGGTAATGTCATGACTTATATAGGATGTATGAACCAATTGTGGCGTTCCGCTATGATGTCGCCAATGCCAGCCAGTGAAATAGCTCTGTTTGCGTACCTTGTGAACGAGAGCAACAAGCGGTATTGGAAAATGCCGTTTGTGTGTTCCACTACAAGGATATGCGATGATTTGCGCCTTTCAAGACAAACAGTCATTACAGCACGGAAACACCTTGCCGAGCGTAAGCTTATCTCTTTTATTGAGGGGAAATCGCGCCATGTACCGTCCAAATACACAATGCTTGAATGGACGGATGATTTGACAAATAACTTAACAGATGGCTTGACGCATGACTTGACACTTATAAAAGATAAAGACATATATCAAAACAAAGTTTCTTTTAAAGAAGAAAGGTGTGAGATTTTTGACAGTAAAAAAGGAAGAGAAAATGGAATCAGTAAAAGAAAAGAGAATCGTAGATCTTGTCCGGTTCCTGCAGAAGGAGCGGATTATGAAGGGGCGTTTTAGATTGCCTATGACCGAGGATCGAGCATATGCATATCTCTTGGCTGCTTATATTGCGGAAGTGCAATTTCGTCATCGTGAGTTCATTTCCAACAGTTCTGTTGAGGAACAACTTCGACAGATTGCCAAATGCTTGACGGAAGAAACCTCAAAGTTCGGTATTGTTCTCTGTGGTGGATGTGGCAACGGAAAGACCACTATGCTCAAAGCATTGCAAAACCTCATCAGACGGTTGAAAATCCCTAACCCGTCACATGGTTTAGGTGTTGGACTTGAAGGTTGCTATGGTCTAACTGTTGTAAATGCTATGCAAATTGCACAATTTCGTAAGACTGATTACAATAGGTTTCTATATTTGACGCAAACGGACTTGCTCGGTATTGACGATTTAGGAACCGAGCCTGCCGAAGTGCAAGATTACGGCAACATCATGTACCCCATTAAAGAGCTGCTGACGATGAGGTATGACGCACAACTATTCACGGTATTTACGACCAACCTTGAGCCAAAGGATATCCGTCAGCGATATGACAATCGTATAGCAGACCGACTCAATGAAATGATGGTGAAAATCGTTTATAATAATAAAACATATCGGACGGATAATGTGCAGTTACCGCATCCGTATAATTGAAATCTCGCAAAGAGAGACTGGCTTTCAAAAAAGCAGTAAGCCTAATTACCGATTTTCAAAATGCGGTCTTAGCGCACTCTTCACAAACAGGAGCAAGCTCTGTGTGGATGTTTGAAAAGTATAGGTATTATCATGTTTCTTTTATAGTCCACACGCTTCAATTGTGAAATTTTAAGTTAGCACTATCGGCTTGCCGATGCCACTTGAAACCAGTCAAGGGAAGCCTAATACCCCAACGTCTATCGACGTATGGGGAACTGACCAGATAAAATAGCAAGCAAAGGCCATGAATCCTCACTTATAGTAAGGCATAAACAACAATCCAACGACATCTACATTTGCGACAAAACGCATAATGCCGAACATGCATTTCCACTGAAACCAATAATAACCTCAGAGCCACCCTTATTGAGCTGTGCTGTCACATTATTGCGACGATAGGGTGCTCCGATGCCTTAGGTCTGGAGTGCACAGCAGCTTTGCTGTGATGCTCTCCTGAATGATAAAAAATGTCTAATCATGTTAACTCTTATTTCATTTTATTTACATTTACCCATTTAACGCTTTTTACAAAGTATCTGCCTAATATCATTACAAGCAAACTAATAATAGATGCATAGGTCGCATTTTTCTTTAAATCTTCCTCAAAGGCATACTTTCGGATACTTGAAATCTCATCATTGAAAGATTGTCTGTCCTGTTCAGCATCTTTTTTTGCTTCCTCTTCATATTGCTTTAATATAGATTGTGGCAATTGTTTATCCTTCGCTTCTCTATTGGCATATGATAACGCTTCCTCACCATTCATTCCCGTGATTAAAGAATAATCAATTGCATTTATGGGCTCAATGCTATGTACAAAAGCAAACGTCTCGAAATCCGATGAGAAGCCATGGACATTCTTCCCCTTGCTTTTGAAACTCGGAGCCATACAGACTCTTTTTGCGTAGTGTTGCTGCCAGTGAAACATTCGGTTAGAACTCATCGTTGTTGGGTCATAGCAACTTTCTCCCCAATAACTATTTTCGTCTAATGGCTTTGCATCTTTTGAATGAATAAGTACAACCCCCATCATGTAAACAAGGAATATACATAAAGCAACACCTACCATCTTTAAGTTTCCGACAATCTCATTGGCTATGGTAGAGCTATTATCTTTACCTTTCTTGGAAACTTCCACCTGTATGGGATTTGCTTCTTTGGTAACTATGATTACTTCGGAAGTACCTTCTTCCGAAATGTTTTTGTTATTAGCAGGTAGGATAGTACTATTTTCAGACAATAATAATTCTTCTATAACTTTTTCTCCGCAGTACTGACAGAACGAAGAATCATCTGCAATTTGTTTTCCGCAATGCTTACAATACATAATCTGATCTATTTGTTGGGTATGACAACATAATCGGGAACATTCTCGGCATAGTCGAGAAAATGTAGATAAGTGAAATCTAACTGGTGACTTCTCCCATATCTGCTTCTAGTGACAATCGTTGTAGATGATGGGGGCAGTGTAAACATATGGTAGTCTTTATCGTCATCATACCAATAGAAGTATTGGTTGGGACGAATTAGCAACCCTATTGTCTTATGATCCGCATCTTGGCCGTTTGTCGTATATTTGACCATATACTCAACCAAATCTCTTCCTGTGTCATTCTTATAGACATGTTTTTTCTCACGATAGATGGTGTCTGCTCCAACCACTTCCGACTTTGGTATCTTAACAATTGCACCTGTAGTTACAAGTTTTATGTGAGCAAGATGTGATTCTGATTGAGTTCGTTTCCTTTCGGAACAGCCTCCAATAGCACAAAGTACAACCCAAAACATTATCAGACACCCTATGAGACAGCCCATAGGAGTTGCAGATATTCCCGCCCTCTTGTACACCAACTTGATAGCAAATATAATAATTGCTGTGATAGGTAAGCTTATCAAGAAATCTGTAATTGTAAATGTCATCATTCTGTTTATGTTACATTTCTTTACCTTATTTTGGAGTTTACCTTCTCAAAAATGGCGCAGACCGCCACCATAATCCTGCCAGGCTTACCACAGTCTCCAATCATCTACGGGGAAGTTTGCGCCATGGCGCGACTTCACGATGATTGGTGTTTGCTCTTTTTATCCTTTCGGTGTGGTAATTTGGCTGGATGTGAGCAATATGTCTTGCAAAGCAGGCTTTGCCTTCTATGCGTTGCAAAGATATACAAAAATCCTTAATTATCGCAACTTTTAGCTGCATATTGATGTGTTTTAAGATGAAATTTGCTTAAATTACGCGCGAAACAATAATTTAGAGCGTCTTCTCAATAAAAATGTGTATCTTTGTAGAATAAAACGAGATTTTTTTATAAAATGGAATTAAATACTTTGATAGCAGAATGTACTGCATACGATTTCAAGGTGATGCTTGAAGAGAAGAAACCTAAGAGTTGGCTGAAAAGCGTAAGCGCTTTTGCCAATGGCTTGGGCGGTTCCATTTTCTTTGGCATTGATAATGATGGCATCGTCAAAGGACTTGAAGATGTGCAGCATGTTTGCGAAGCTATCAGTAGTAAGATTCGTGACTATATGGATCCCCTACCAGAGGTGGAAATGATTCCACATGCTATAGATGGTTTGCATATCTTGCAACTCAAAGTCAAATCAGGGCATTACACTCCATATTACTATGTTGGAGATGGTCAGCGTATTGCCTTTGTTCGCATCGGTGATGAAAGCGTACCTGCCACAGCAGAGCAGATGGTTCGCTTGGTACTGAAAGGTTCTAATAAAACCTATGATTCCCTTCACACGGATTATAAATCTGAAGACTATGCTTTCACGATATTAGCGAATACTTTCAAAGACCGCACCAAGCAAGAATGGGACAAGAAGTATCTATTATCGTTTGGGCTGGTAACAGTTGCAGGTACCCTTACGAATGCAGGAGCACTGTTTGCCGATGATTGTCCTTTATGGCAATCCCGTCTTTATTGTACCCGATGGGATGGAACGGAAAAGGGCGACGCCATCAATGATGCAGAGTTTACAGGCAATGTCCTCATGCTGCTCCGTGAAGCAATGAACTTTGTGAAGTCAAACACCAAGAGAGGCTGGGAGAAACTGCCTGACGGACGAAAGAATAAACCAGAGTATGCGGAACGTGCAGTTCTTGAAACAATGGTAAACCATTTCATCCATCGTGACTACACAGTGATGGGCAGTGAAGTTCATCTCGACATTTACAACGATCGCCTCACAGTCACATCTCCAGGAGGAATGTACAATGGTATGCTGATTCAAGATTTAGACATCAAAGATGTGTCTTCTGAGAGACGTAATCCCATACTTGCAAACGTGATGGCTCAACTTGACTATATGGAGAAACGAGGAAGCGGACTCACACGCATCTGCAATGAGACCAAAGCCTTGGAAGGTTATAGGGACGAGCTAAAACCCAAGTTCAAATCCACTCCGACCCAATTCCAGACCATCATCTTCGCCTCTTCCGACACTCCGAATGTCGGAGACAATGACGGAGACGTGTCGGAGATGAAACTCACTGAGCGTCAACGGAGAATTCTCAATCTCATCAAAGAGTCTCCGACAATCACCGGCAAGAAAATGTCGGAGACTTTGTCGGTGAGCCAACGCACCATCGAACGTGACCTTTCAGCTTTGCAGAAGCTTGGTGTGCTGAAGCATGAAGGTAAGGACAATGATGGAGTGTGGGTGCTTAACACATAATTATTTCCTAAAGCCAAAGCAATGTATGCCTAAACAGACAACATACCATATAAGAAGAGTTCTTGAATACAGCGAGTTTTTCAAAGATGCCTCCCCCATTGATATACCTGCTACATTAAAACTCTTTAGTCGTAATACACTTCTTCGAATGGCGGCTATTCTTAGTCTCCATTATGGTAATATGCATGTTCCTGATAATGAAAGATCACTCTTCTCTGATTGTAGCAAGAAACATATACCTCATATAAATGAACTCTTTCAGTTATATTACAAAAGAATTGGAATAGATTCCAATGAAAAAGTCCAAGTTGTCACATATCGTACTGGGTTAGAACTTTGGCGTCAGATTTTTGCTATACATATCGAAGATTTTAAAGGCATTATTGAAGAATGCGATATTGAGTTTACCTTATTCAAAGTGATTCTTACTCTTAATGAGAAGATCGTTAGCTTTAATAATCGTAAAGAACTCTACAAACTCGACGAACTAATGTTCCTCAATGGTTTTCTTACCAATGACACAAACAACTACTCTCTAAAAATAGTCCTTCAACCACAGATTTATTATTTTCGTCTGTTAGTTGACTATATTCCATCCAACGATGTATTGAGTAAGGCAACCGAAATACTTTTTAATAATTGGGGAATCAAAAACTGGCAGCAATACTACACAACTTTAATCTGGTTGGCTTATGAAACAGATAAGTATTACCAAGAAAAGCAAGATGGTGTCCCTGTTATTTCATTGGACAAAATAAGACTTAATGATGAGACAGGATTATTTTCTCCTTCTCTTGTTGACTATTTTAGTATAAACGAAGAAGAATACATACCTTACAAGGAAGAAGAGGGATTCTCGAAGACTGAATTGAATATAGATTACAGGAGATTCCGTTCAAAACCATTTGTAAAGTTTAAAGACGGAACAGGTTATGTGGTCATAAACAATCAAATTCTTTGTGAACGTTTATTCAACAGTTTGTACTTCGACTTTTTACCACTAATAAATGGTAAAAAAGGAAGTTGTGGATTTTTCGATTATAATAAAGCATTTATTGAAAAGGTTTTATTCCGCCAGACATTTTTCAAGTGCTTGCCAACAACCTGTTATACATTTCCTATTCGTAATTCAAAAGAGGAATCAGAAAAACCTAATGAACCGGACTTCTATGCTCGAACAAAACGTGCAGAACTGATAATTGTAGAGTGTAAAGCAATTAAAATGAATGGCGAATGCAGAGATGATGGAGATTATGTTCGCCTACTTGATGAGTTACATGAGAAGATTGTCCTTAAAACCAGAAATATAGATAAAACAAGAAAGTTATTCCAAGGGGAACCAGAACCAATTGGAGTTGGCCAACTCATTAATCATATTGATTCAATAGAAGCAGATACATTTGAGTGGGATAAAAGTATTCCTAACGAAGTTTCCTATTACCCAATGATTGTTTTTGAAGATGTTAGATTACTTCAACCAGGATTACTCTCCATATTGAATCGATGGTTTTACGAAGAAATTGAGAAAAAGCCAGAAATGATTTTATCAGATATGGTTTGTAAACCTATTATGGTCGTATCCATCAACACTCTGTATCTATACGATAATCTCATTCTTAAAAGTTCTCTCACAAATATTATTGATTCATTCCTCTGCAATAATGCAACATGTGACGAATCTACAGGAAAATATGAGATAAACGAACTTGCAGACTTCGATAATTATCTAAGGCGCAATCCTTTCAATAAATCAAATGATGTAACAAGATGGCTAAATAAAACCCTGAAGAAATCGTAATAAATTGGCACATATGGCAACAGAATCTCCATTTTCCAAAATACCAAGTCAGCTTGAGCAAATCCCTGAGGATACACCAATAGTATTTATCAGCTATTCTTGGGATAGCGATGAGCATAAACAATGGGTGTCAGATCTTTCCAAAGATTTGAGAGAAAAGTTTCATGTATATACACTACTTGATCAATATAATCGTGGAGGTGATGATCTCATCACATTCATGCAAAAAGGTCTTAAGCGAGCCGACAGAGTACTTATCATAGGTACACCCAAGTATAAAGAGAAGATTGAAAAACAATTAGGTGGTGCCAAGTTCGAGGATCAGGTTATAACAATTGAACTCTACCATAATATGGGTTCTAGTAAATTTGTACCTATATTACGTGATGGATCATTTGGTGACTCATTCAACGAATTAATAGAAACTCGTACTGGCTATGATATGAGAAATGACACAAACTACGAAAAGGTTCTTCAAGAGCTGGCTTCAGATCTATGGGGATGTCCCATGAATGCTGCGCCGACACTGGGACCCAAGCCCAATTTTACCCCTGCGTCTCAAATTTTACAACCATTTACAGCATCAACCCCTCAAGACTTTTCCACAATTGTTAAATCATATCTACTAGAACCGAGCAAGCAGATCCTCCTCACAGAGTTAATAGAAGATGAAACTGAGGAGGCTTTCAAAAAAATCCTACAATACGCATCATATAACCATCAGACAACACCTCAAACATTTAATGTACACTTAAAAGTTCATCAAGAGGCAATTGCAAAACTCATGTCTGCTATATTGCCTGTTGTACGATATGGGAGTATTAATCAACAGAGGTTGTTGGTAGATGGGATGGTGAAACTATGTATCAAACCTTTTAAGAATGGTGAAATAACTTCAGAGGGCACACAATATGTCCATCTTCTTGCATCTACATTTCTATATCATGCTATGGGGTTGGCAGCTGTTAAATATGGACGTTTTAAACTCATAAAATTATTGTTTGAAACAAAAGTTCCCGCACCAAATGTGTTTAGCCCAAGTTATTCATATCCATTAGAGTGTTTGGCAGGTTATAATCATTGGAATCATGATTCTCTTAATATCTATCTGCAAGCGTCATGGATTTACCCTTATAGTCAAATGATTATGAGTGCCATTAGAACCTTTTTGAAAGAACTTTTATCGATAACAATGACTTTCAGAACGGTTTCTATACTTGGGAACATTTGGCTTCTCTACTTTGTCATTATTATAAATGCCAAAGAATTACAGATAATTGGTTCCCCATCGGAGGATTCGTTAATAAGCGAGTTTCGCTTTTAAGAAACGAGGATGATTTCTATACAAATTTCTTTAAACAAGCAGTAGTAGATCAAAATAACTGGCCACCAATTAAGCAAGGACTATTTGGAGGTAAATATTCAGAATATGTTGCTACATATGAAGAAGGTGAAAAATTCTATAATAAGAATAGATACTAATAATTTGCAGATTGTTATTTGCACATGATTGTTGAATTCGCGGCACGTTTAAGAAAGTTAAAAACGTTAAATCTCACTCTTTTTGTCTCATTCAAGAATCAGTGACATCACCTTTCTACAGTTTAATGTGCAAGTAGCTGATATAAAAGTATTTGCAAATACTCTTATTGCAGTGGCTTAACCTCTATCACCATCCCTTCATCTGTTACTTCATT
>ERZ1673741.3179-NODE-3179-length-10461-cov-4.112820_pt1 | contig 10461 bp, 7 predicted proteins | sample MGYA00580209_ERZ1673741 | MGnify/ENA primary metagenome ERZ1673741 (study PRJEB41218, sample SAMN15661754) | gut metagenome | host: Homo sapiens | place: Canada: London | collected 2015-08-20/2019-03-30 | study: EMG produced TPA metagenomics assembly of... | reverse complement strand
CGCCCTCTACCGTTTCCTCGCAGCAGCCATCGGCGGCGCTGGGCAGGAAGTGTACGATGGCATCCATAAGGACCTGGCTGCCGGAGCCGGTGGCGGCGCTGCCGCAGAAAACGGGCGCAATGGTACCGCTCTTAACACCGGCGGCAATACCCTTCTGGATCTCCTCCTTGGTAAAGGGCTCTTCCATGAAGAACTTCTCCATCAGGGCGTCATCGGTCTCGGCCACAGCTTCGTTCAGGGCCATCTTCATCTCCTCGATACGGTCTGCGGCCGCGGCGGGGATGGCGATCTCATTGAGCTTATTGGCCTTGGGGTCGAACTTATAGGCCTTCTCATCCACCAGGTCAATGTAGCAGTCTACCACATCGCCATCCATGTGGGGGATGATAACAGGGCAGACGGAATTGCCGAACACTTCCTTGATGCCCTCGAAGGTCTTATAGAAATCGGCATGCTCCACATCCAGCTTATTGATGAAGAACGCCTTGGATTTATTCATGCGGGTAGCCAGGCGGTAAGCCTTCTCGGTGCCGACGCCCACGCCGTCCTTGGCGGAAACGACCAGCAGCACGGTCTCGGCGGCACGGATGCCCTCCGAAACGCCGGCGGCAAAATCGAACATACCGGGGGTATCCAGCAGGTTGATCTTTACACCGTTCCAATCAAAAGGCGCAATGGCGGAGCTGACCGATACCTGACGCTTGATCTCCTCGGGATCAAAATCGCACACGGTATTGCCGTCCGCAATTTTACCAAGGCGGTCGGTGGCGCCGGATTTGAACAGCAGCATCTCTGCCAGGCTGGTCTTGCCGGCGCTGCTGTGGCCTGCTAAGGCGACATTGCGGATCTTATCCGCGGTGTACTGTTTCATAGTTAGGATTTCCCCTTTCAATCTTTGAGTCGCAACGCCATAGGGGCGCATTACAGAACAATTATACCTTTTTGTCAAGTTTTACGCAATAAAAAACTCCGTTAATCTGCACGGCGCTTTGCCGAAATACGCTGCGTTATTTTGTGCTATTTGCTGATTTTCAGCCTTCCCGGCTCCATCCTGCACCCTTTAGGGACCCTGCAAGGCGCAAATTCGGCCCGCACGGCGAGCCCGCGCCCTTCCGCATTCCCAAAATACCAAAAGGGACCCGCTGCCATACACAGCGGGCCCCAGCAGATCCTATTACTTTTTGCGCACCAGTCCCAGCAGCACCGTTGGGATAAACCACAGGAGCTGATAAGCCCCCAGGCTCCACCAAGTCACCCGGCTCAGTGCCCCGGAATAGGCCAGCAGCGTGATGATGGCAAAGCCGATGAGCACACTCAGTACCAGCAGCACACTGATGGCCTTGGCCAGGCCATACTCCCTCTGGGCGGAAAGCAAACTATGCAGCGTTCCCGCCATGCCGCCGCTCACCATTTCGGCCGCGGTCTCACCGGTGCCGTCCAGCGCGGCTTCGGCCTCCCGCTGCAGCGCCGCCGGCACCATGTGGATGTTCTCCTCCTGCAGGCCATAGACCTGCGCCACCCGCGCCGGGGTGATATTGGGGTCGGTGGTATGCACCATCAGGGCGATCCCCACCTTCTCCAGCTCCCGCAGCTGGGTCCTCAGCTGCTTATCGGCATGGTAGCTGATGACAAACCCCGCCGAAAGACTGCCGAAGTTGGAAAGATACAGGAGCTCCTTGCCCTCTGCCGTAAAGCCGGCCTCCACCTCAATGGGCGGCACGGCCACACCGTGGGCCAGCAGCAGGCCGCGGTTGCCAATCAGCACCCGGCCGCCATCCACCCAGGCGGAAATGCCCTTTCCTTCCTCACAGGCAACGCTTTCCACCGCTTTCAGGTTCTTTTCGTTTGTGATCATCCCGCGGAAAATTCCGGTCAGCGAATTATCCACGCTGCACAGCACGCTGGCCGCATTCAGGATAGCCTCATCAATGGGCTTCTTCTCAAAGGTTCTTATCCCATGCAGGGTAATACTCCCGCTGGGGAACAGGTCGCTGCCCCGCAGCAGAACGCCGTCGGTATCATGCAGCTCCTCCACGGCGTCTTCATTCAGCAGGTTGGCACGCCAGCGGTTCAGCCCCTCATTGGCACTGCGCAGCGGCATATGGCTGCCCAGCGTGGCCGCCAGGGGAGAGGTGATGCACAGTGCCGATGTAAAGATAGAAACCGCCTCGAATACCGTTCCCTTGGCCAGGAAGTATTCCAGCAGCGCCATTACCACCGCCGCCAGTATGGTAATGGGGGCCAGCACCCCACTGATGCCCTCGGTCATGCCGGTTTCCTCCAGCACGGCCTCGGCATCCTCCGGCAGACCGGCATCATCCAGCGTCACCGTCTTTTCCGGCTGCTCCGGCTGCTCCACCGCCCATTCAGTCAGGCGGCTCTGCGGCAGGGTGCGGCAGGCCACAGGCCGCAGGGTGGCCATGGCCCGGCAGCTTTCCCGCTGGCGGGCATTCTTCACCAGCTTGCCCCAGGTATTAAAGAACAGGATAAGTACCGCCAGCGGCAGGAAGATATTGTTCCCATACTGCTCCAGCAGGGCAGGCTGCGCCGCCATAAAGCTGCCCTGCAGCAGGCAGGCGAAGACCGTCAAGGTCACATAGGCATCGTTGCTCTGCCGGCCGGGGAACAGCGCCAAAAAGCCATTGCCCAGCGTGCCGCCGCAGCACAGGGCCGAAACGGCGGTCAGCGCCACCATCCCCCACAATCTCATGGAAGAAGAGGTCGCGAGGAAATCCGGCAGCAGCAGGTGATACACCGGTGCCAACGCCAAATAGATAACCCCCAGCAGCATCACCAGGTTGAGGATCAAGGTGACTGCCAGGCTTCGCTGCCGTTTTTTCAGCGTCTGCATCAGGGCTTCAGCACTCTTACGGGCAGCAGAAGCCTCCCAAAGCGGCTTTTTCGCTCTGGCCACGGGAATCTCCCGGCCCATCGGCATTTCCTCCCCCAATTCTGGGGCAGGCTGTGCCTCCTGTTTTTTGGGCGGGGTCCATTCCTCCGGCTGCATCACCGGTTCTGGCCGCTTCGGCTCCTCCCACTTAAATTCCGGTTCGGCCGCTGGGGCCGGTGCCGCCGGGGCTTCAGTCTTTTGCAGCAGCTCCCCAGGGAAAGGCTCTGCCTTTTTTACCGGCTGGGGTGCAGTCTTGGCGGGTGCCGGTCTTTCCGACGCTGCCCCCGCCGCCCTGGACAACCCGGTCTGAGCAGCATCCAACTGCCGCAGCAGATCCTCCGTAGTGGTGGTGGCCCGCTTTTCCGGCTGAGCCGCCCGTTCCTCCCGGTCGCGTTTTTCCTTTACTTCCCGCAGGATATCGTCTACATTATAGCGGTTTTCTGCCATCTTTTTCCCTCCGCTTTTTTGTTTTCTCTCCCCGGGCAATACCCCTGGAGAGATCATGCTAAATAAATCGTCAAGCCGCCTTTTCTTACCTGGCTTTCAGCCCCAGCCGCTGCCGGGTGATCTCGTACAGAATAATGCCGCCCGCCACCGAAGCATTCAACGAATTGATCTGACCCTGCATCGGCAGTGCCGCCACAAAGTCGCACTCCTCTTTCACCAGTCGGCTGACTCCATTGCCCTCCGAGCCGATAACCAAACCTACCGCACCCTTAAAGTCCAGCTGGCACCAATTCACCCCATCCATATCGGCGCAGGTGAACCACACATTTTTCTCGGCCTTCAGGCTTTGCATAGTGGCCACGATATTGGCGACCCGGACGACCGGCAGGCACACTGCTGCCCCAGCGGAGGACTTGACTGCCGCCGCAGTAAGACCGGCGCTGTGCCGCTTGGGGATGATGACCCCATGGGCCCCGCAGGCTTCCGCCGTACGGATAATGGCGCCTAAATTGTGGGGATCCTCGATGTTATCACAGATGACCACAAACAGCGGCTCTTCCCCTGCCCGCTCATAGATGTCTTTCATCTCGGCATAGGCGGCCGCCGCGCAGATGGCGGCAACCCCCTGGTGGGTCTCTATCCCGGAAAGCTGGGTGAGCTTTTCCCGCGTCGCTTCCTTCACCGGGATACCCTGCTCCCGCGCCTTATTGAGAATCGCGGCTACCGGCCCCTTGGGGCTGCCGCTTTGTATGTAGATACACTCCAGCTCCCTGCCACTGCGCAGGGCCTCCAGCACCGGGTTGCGCCCGGCCAGCACCTGGTTTTGCTCTCCAGTCTGCTTTTTTTCCTGCATGGTCATAGTTCCTTTCTTCTATTAGGGCTGTGCGCACCGCCGGGGAACCGGCCCCCGCCCGCGCGCCTTCGGCGCGCCCACCCGCAGCCTACGGCTGCGGGCCACCGGTCCTATAAGGGCCGGCAGGCGGGGGCCGGTTCCCGCGCTGCGCACTGTGCATGCCTATGAATGGTACCATTATAACACAGCCCTTCGCAAAAATCGACCCTATTTTATCAGAAGTCCGCCCAGCAGGGCCCCCAGCCCCACGGCGCTGCCCCATTGGGCCAGCCGGACGCCCCACAGCCGCCAGCCGCCGGGCTGCCGGGGCCGCCACCGCAGCGAACCTACATACCGCCGGGCATTCTCCCGTAGGGCCTCCTCACCGTTCTGCTGCTTTTCCGGCTTTACGAATAAAATCGCCCGCTCAAAAAACTCCTTATCCACTTCCACTACCTCTACCACCTGCTTATTGACTCCCTTCAGCATCACGCAGCCCTCCTTTTGCGGCATCAATTCCCTGTTATTTTGCTTCCTGCTGTGGAATTTATGCAGTCCCACCTGGCGGAAGCGACAGAGAGATATACAGACCGTATTTTTTACTTTTGCACAGTTTCCACACACTTTTCCCCCGGCAGTGTGGAAAACTCGGTGGAAAATGTGAAAAAGTGTCCCCATTTCGTCCCTTTTTCTCTCCTGTCACCGGTGGAAACATCTGTTTTATCCACAATTGACAGTAAATGGACACTACAAAAAGTTTACCGGCCTTGCTCCCCACTCCGGATTTTTTCACAAATGAAAACTAAACGCCGGTCGGAAAAAATATCGTTATTTATTTCACAAAAATTTGCGGAATCTGCCGGTATCTTATTGCATTTGGCGGGCAATATTGCTACAATAGGGCTGAACGCACCATCCCTTTATACTTCTATTTTTTGAAGGAGGATCAATATTATGCCACTGGTCACTACCAAGGAAATGTTCCGTAAAGCCTATGAGGGCGGCTACGCCATCGGCGCTTTCAATGTCAACAACATGGAGATCGTACAGGGCATTACCGAAGCGGCCCAGCTGGAGCAGGCCCCTGTCATTCTGCAGGTTTCGGCCGGCGCCCGCAAATATGCCAAGCACATCTATCTCACCAAACTGGTGGAGGCCGCTGTGGCCGATACCGATGTCCCGATCGCCCTGCATCTGGACCACGGCGATGGCTTTGAGATCTGCAAGGACTGCATCGACGGCGGCTTCACCTCCGTGATGATCGACGGCTCCAAGCTGAGCTTTGAGGAAAACATTGCTGTGACCCGCAAGGTAGTGGAATATGCCCATGACCACGGTGTTATGGTCGAGGGCGAGCTGGGCAAGCTTGCCGGCATTGAGGACGCTGTCAATGTCAGCGAAGCCGATGCCCAGTTCACCAATCCCGCCGAGGTGGAGGAATTTGTTTCCCGCACCGGGGTGGATTCCCTGGCCATCGCCATCGGCACCAGCCACGGCGCCTATAAGTTCAAGCCCGGCCAGAAGCCCCAGCTGCGTCTGGACATCCTCCAGGAAGTGGCCAACCGTCTTCCCGGTTTCCCCATCGTGCTCCACGGCGCTTCCTCTGTTGTGCCGGAGTTCGTGCAGATCGTCAACCGCTTCGGCGGCAAGATGCCCGATGCCATCGGCATCCCCGAGGAAATGCTGCGCCACGCCGCCGAAATGGCCGTCTGCAAGATCAATATCGATAGCGACCTGCGCCTGGCCATGACCGCCGCCATCCGTCAGCACATGTTCGAGCATCCCGATCATTTCGATCCCCGGCAGTATCTCACCCCCGCCCGCGATCACATCCGCGAGCTGGTCCGCCACAAGATGCACGATGTCCTGGGCTGCTCCGGCAAGGCGTAATTTTTTCCCTTATACACCAAAGGACCCCCGCCGGTGGCGGGGATCCTTTTTGCGTTTTATTATGCCACAGTCGTACCAGGGTAGTAGTGGTTCAAAATCTGCACATAGGTCCAGCCCTGCCGGGCGTACAGCATACTGCCGGTCTGGCTCATCCCCACACCGTGGCCGTAGCCGTAGGTGGTAACGGTAAAAAGGCGGCTGTCCGCGTCATAGCTGATATCAAAGGCATGGCTGCGCAGTCCCAGGATACTCTCCCTTATCTTCCGCCCCGTGGTGGTGGTATTGCCTACCCGTACGGTGCCTACATATTTTCCATCGGTACGGGAGGTGATCTCCAGCCAGGTGGCCGGGTCATCATTGGCGGGGTCCAGGCTCGTCCCCAGGGCGCTGTTCATCCTTTCGGCCATCTGCTCCGGGGTATAGGTATAGTCCTTGGAAAAAGGCGACCAGCTGTAGGAATAGCCCTCCTCGATGGAGGAATCCACCGAAACAAGGTAGGGGTACTGGGTGGTGCCCCAGACGCTTTGGGCCGTGGTGGTCACGCCGCAGCTGATGGAAAAATAGGTACAGTTGGCGTACTGGCCATTATAGTAAACCGCCTGGCCCAGCACCTCTTTCACACAGGCCTTTACCCGGTCGCCGGGTTCCACACTGCTAAGGCGCAGGGTAGGCGCACGGCCCAGGTAGTCATTGTAATACTTGATGTAGCTGTAGGAGGCCACCGCCATGGCCTTGGTGGATTCCCACTCGGTGCTGTTGCCCACCTCGTTCTGCACCACACGGCACAGAATCTCATAGGTATCGCCAACTACCGGGGTACTGCCATCGATAACGCTGAGCTGGCCGTAATCAGCGGTATCATTGCCGCTGTTATCCGGCTCCGGTTCCGGTTTAGGGGTCGGGGCGGGGGCTGGCTCCGGGGCTGGCTCCGGGGCTGGCTCCGGGGCTGGCTCAGGGGTTGGCTCAGGGGTTGGAGCCGGAGCAGGCGTCGGTTCCGGGGCCTTTACGGCGCCGCTGTTGCCGGCGTTCCCGGAATTACCCGAACCATCGGATTTACCGGTGGTGTCATTCCGGTTGTCATTGCCGGTATTACCGTTTTTGTTGTCCCCGGTCTGCCCGGAGGAATTTTCTGTTTTAGAATCGGTTTTATCCCCGGATTTATCATCAGCCTTACTTTCGGCCTTGGCGTCCGTCTTTTCCGGCTGCTTCTCCCCGGATTGACCGTCATTCTCGGCGGGCTCTTCATTCTCCTCCGGCAGCACCTCATTCTGCGGGATATGCTCCCAATCCGGCAGCAGGGCCTGTCCGCTTTGCACTGTGGGATAGATGGGCAGGTTCTCGGCGCCGGTGGGGGTGCTGCCGCAGGCAGCCAGCAGCAAAAGGGCAGCAGCGGTGGCCAGCGCGCGGCCGGTTTTCAGCGATATCGGCATGAGGATCCCTCCTTCCGGGCGGTTTTTTGTAATAATCTGTCCCTATTATACAGAATAGAATCAGTTTTGTCTACCGGTAGGATATGAACAGAGCGTGAAGAATGGGTGATGGTCCCTCCCCAACGCGCAAAAAAGAGGCGGAAGTTCGCTTCTTCCGCCCCATTTTTCTTATGCAGTTTACTTTTTGCCGCCCAGCAGTCCGGTAAGGACGCTGCCCAGCAGCTCCGCCGCGTCGTCATTTTGGGCGGTCGATTTCTTCTTGGAAGAAGTGGTTTTCTTAGCGGAGGTAGTTTTCTTACCGCTAGCGGTCTTTTTTGCGGAAGAAGTTGTCTTTTTCCCGCTGGAGGTGGTTTTCTTCCCGGAGGAAGTGGTCTTTTTCCCGCTGGTGGAAGTCCCCAACGCGCTGCCCAGCAGGCTGCCGGCCAGGGAGCTCAGCACATCGCTGCTATCGCTCTTTTTGCTGCTCTTTTTGCCGCTGCCGCCCAGGGCGCTGGTCAGCAGGCCGCCCGCCAGGCTGGTAAGAATGTCGCCGCTGTCGCTCTTACCGGACTTTTTATTGCTACCGCCCAGCAGGCTGCCAGCCAGCGAGATAAGGGTACTGCCGTCATCCTCGTCATCATCCCCGCCGCCCAAAAGGCTGGTGAGCAAGCCGCCGAGCCCGTCGCTTTGGGTCTTGGTCTTTTTCTTCTGGCTGCCCAGGGCCGCCAGCAGCAGCGGGGCCGCCATGGCCAGGATCTTGGAGGTATCCACCTTGCTGGCGCCGCTCTTTTTGGCAACGGCGTTCCGCACGGTCTCAGTTTCCCCGCCCAGAATCTTGGTAAGGATCTTGGCGCCGTCCTCCGTATCCACATTCTGCAAAAGGCTTGCCAGCCCTTTGCTGCTGGTGTGGTCGTCCAGGGCCCTGGCCAGGCTGTTGGCCCCGTCCTCGGTGGAGGCATTCTGCGCCATGGCACCTACCAAAGCCGGCAGCGCGTTGGCCAGGACATTCTGGGTGTCCTTTTCACTGGTGCCGGTTTGGCCCGCTATGGAGGAGATCACACTGCCGGAAAGCAGATCATTCAAATTCATCTGTCCGCGCCCCTTTCCTTATTCCTGCTCCAATGCGCAGAAATCGCAGGGATCGGTGCGGTTGGCCTCAAAGGCTTCCTCAATGGTTCCCTGATAGACCTTGCTGGACCGCATCAGGGTGTGGCAATTGGGGTCAAGGTGGTAGCTCTTGCCGAAACGGGTCCAGTAGACGGTACCGGTGCCCACCGCCTGCTGGGCATCAGCCAGCTCCTCAGCGGAAACAGGGTTAAAGTCGATGGAGAACAGCGAAGCCAGCACCAGGGCAATGGCTGCCACTACGGTCACGATCTTCTTGGTCTTGCCATCCAGGTCCTTATTGGCCAGCAGCAGGATGACAATGGGCAAGAAACAAATAACGGAGGCGATCAGCCCCATGTTGTTCCACAGGAAGAACTTCACGCTGCTCTGCTTGCTGGCGGGGTCCAGCCGGTTGGCCTTTTTCCACAGCTGGCTGCCGATGATGACCAGAATGAGATCAACGACCAGTGCCCCGATGAGCCAGTACATTTTCTGCTCCTCGGGGATGTACCAGGTGCCATTGAGCATCAGAATGGCGCCGACCTCGGCGGCCAGAGCCAGCACCCACAGGATCACGGCGGCGATGCGCTTGCCGGTGGCGCTTTTCTTATTGGCGGCGGTGACGACTGCGGGGCGCTTGCCGGTTTTGCCGGTGGAAGCCTCCACAAACTCACGCTCGACCTTCTTTTTTTCTGCCAAATTGGGTCACTCCTTTTCTATCACAAAAATCGGGCGAAATGCCGATTTCATTGTACCAAGCATGAGGCAGATGCGCAAGGGCTTTTTTGTGGAGAAAGGACAACCGCCGGAGGCAGCCCCGGCGGTGCGGATTATTCTTCTTCGCGGCGCAGCAGCAGCACAGCCGCCAGAACCGCCGCGATGGCCGAAGCCGCGGCCGCCACCGCGATCACCTGCGGAGCGCCGGTGGCCGGGTTGGGCTGGGTGGCTTCCTCCTCCGTGGGACGGATGATAACAATGGTGCTGGGCGGATCGAGCTCGGGGTCAAGTTCGGGGCCCTTTTCGGTGAAGGTATGGGACTGTCCGGGTTGGAGCGCCACTTCATTCACAGTAATGGTGTCAGCGGTTCCGTTCACAATGGTGCAGCCGTTGGCGGGAACTGCTCCGGCCCTTGCAAGCTCCTCCATTTGCTCCTGGGGGCCTGCCTGTTCAATGGTATAGGTCTCGCCGTTCTTTGCGTCGCCAAGATATTCAAGCGCCGAACTGCTGAGGTAAAGCCCATCAGGGCTGGGAACGAGGAGCGTAGCGCTCCTGAAGCTATCTGCCAGCATAGCCTTCAGCTTCGCGCTGGCATCACTTACCCCCGGCAAAATGAATTTTCCGTTGTTGAATTCGTAGTAGTATGAGTATTCAATGATGCCGCTTTGCGGCTTGACATTCGCAATGGAAACGCTCGGCCTATCAACTTGTTTATTAGTATCCGGGGTGATATATAGCTTGGCTCCCTTACCGATGATAGTGCTATTGATTATTTCCAACCTAGAGGACGAACTGTCCATGATAAAAGCGTCATTACTCCCGGTCAGTTCCATTCTTGTATTCTCGATGGTAGCACTATCACCATTAAGCCAACATATGCCACTCCATGTAATATCGCAGTTTTCTACTATAAAGTTGGAACCTGAAGTCGCATTAAACAACCGCCCTTTTTCCGTCGTGTCTGCTTCTGTTATCTTCACACCTATCAATTTGACCGTAGTCCCATTAAGCCCCTCAAAAACATTCTTATATCCTACTTTTATGCCTCCGGTAGTTTCGCCGTTCTGTATTGTAAAGGTTGCATAGTTCTGCACGGAAATCAGACTTTTCAAAGTCATCGTACAGCCATTCAAATCCAGTGTTATAGATTTTAGCACTCTGATACTATC
>ERZ1673741.3168-NODE-3168-length-10480-cov-4.550887_pt1 | contig 10480 bp, 13 predicted proteins | sample MGYA00580209_ERZ1673741 | MGnify/ENA primary metagenome ERZ1673741 (study PRJEB41218, sample SAMN15661754) | gut metagenome | host: Homo sapiens | place: Canada: London | collected 2015-08-20/2019-03-30 | study: EMG produced TPA metagenomics assembly of... | reverse complement strand
AACTCTGTAGCAGCACCATATCCACCTCTATGAACAGACCAAGACCAACAACAATCTTGCATTGCTCTAGAGAATGTATTTGGATTAAAATATCCTTTTAAAGTACTAATCATTTGAGAATAATATTCTCCACCATCTAATACATATTCCCATTCATTATCAATAAATGCTTTCTTATCAGCTTTTACTGCTTTTAACCATTTATTTTTAAGATCTGTATAAGAGGTAGCTTTACCATAAGTACTAGCATAGTATTTATTCCAGAATCTTTGAGCAGATCCAGGCTCATTATCATAAGACCAAATAAATTGATATGTACCATATGATAATCCACCATCATCTCCACAATGTTCAATAGATGTAGGACCAGCATCTCCAGATTCAAACTCTTTTACATATTTACCTATATAATCTGTAGTAGGAGTAACTGTAGTTTGCTTATTATTATATAATGCATTAAGTCTAGCAGAACTTAATTCTCCGAATCCACCATCTACATTAAGATCGTTATCTTTTTGGAATTGCTTAACTACCTTAGTTGTGGCTGGACCCCATTCTCCATCTACGTCTATACTATAGCCTATAGCTTTTAATTTTTTCTGCATTTCTAGTACATCATTACCAGAATCACCTTCTTGTAACCAGTTTCTATCTTCTTTAGTAGAACCTGTATTACCACTGTTGCCATCATAGTCTGGTCTACCATATCCCATGATACAACTATCGTACTGATCAATATATCTATAGCAGCATTTATCAGATTTATTACCTTCAAGTACTTGAAGTGTATTTCCATCTTTAGATACTGTTGCTCCTACATGATCAGATTCTCCATCTCCGCCCCAATCATAGTAGATAATATCTCCACGTGTAGGGTTATATTTGGAGCTGTTTCTGCCTACCCATTGTCCTTTGGCTTTAAACCAATCTATACCATCCGGACAATAGCAAGTATTAGGAATAATAGTTCCAGAAATACCTACTTTATATGCAGCTGCTGATATAGTAGCATGGCACCAAGGATCATCCATTGACATTTTGTACGATCCAGATGGGCGTTGGCTATTATATGTTTTAATAATAATATCATCTGTACCATCGGCTTCATTATAACCAAGCCAGGACTGAAGCTGATTAATATATTTATCAAGTATAGCACCCATAATAAAACCTCCTTAAGCAAAATATGGGAATACCAAACACGGTATTCCCATACAGATTAATTATTTCTGCTCTTCAGTGGAAACACCAGCAAGTTCTGGCAGATCCAGATCGATCAGCATGTTTTTAACTTTTTCTTTCAGATTCTTCGGAACCTGATCGATAGTCTTTTTACCTTTAATAATAAGTGCTACATAAATCGCAACCATGGAATCCATAATTGATTCCTCCTTTCTTGAAAAAACAAGTTTTAGTAAATCTATAGCAAATTTAATTTTGCTCGTCATTTATTATCGGCATCGAGTAATGCCTGCACCTCAGCTCTGAATTTTTCAGGGACCTGATCAATTGTTTTTACACCTTTTGATACAAGTCGATAATAAACCATTGCCATCTTAGTGCACCTCCTTACTCTTTATCATTTTTAATTTAATGTTTAACCATTCAGAATGTAAATAGAAATATTCTGAATGATATATTATTACTATGAATAGTATTCAGGAGGGGCTGTTTACTATTCAGAGTACATTAAGAATACACTAAGAAAAGGAGAAAACTTATGAAGTACACACACGAAGAATTAAACAAAAGATGCGAGAAATATTTTGAGGAATTAATTGAAAAGGGCGTAGATATGGACGAAGTCCAAGATTTATGTGTCATTTTTCTTGAAAATGGTGGACGTAAATACATCCCGAAATGGTATTTAAAAGAAAAAGCTTATAAAGAAGAATTTGAAAAAGAGCTTGTACCATTTGCAGAGGATAACAAAGATGCTATATATTATAGCGAACCGTTAGTATGCATTGATGAATTATATGATAATTTATATAAATCATTAATAACTCTTTCTAAGAGAGAAATAAGAACCCTATTTTACAGATTTGTAGAAGATCTTACATTAGAGCAAACTGGCAAAGAGTTTGGTGTAACTAGGGAACGTGTTAGACAAACAGAAGCGAAAGCTCTTAGAAAATTAAGACATCCTTTTAGAAGCAGACGCCTTAAAGGTTATATAGATCTCTATAATAATGGAGATTTTTATAGCATTCTTATAGATAGAAAATCTTCAATATCTTCAGAATTTCATGAGATTGCTGATGTATTCAATAAAGCATACGAATACGATGCAGAAAAAGAGGAGAAAGCTATAGAAGAAGAAAAGATGAAAGAACAGCAGCGTATGCTTGAACTTGTTCTTGAAAAAGAATGTATATTCGGAAAAATAAAATTTAGCGAATTATCAACTGAAGATATTGCTAAAGTATGGTCCAAATATACAGAATTTTTACTTTCACATCCAGGAACTATACCAGTTCGTAAGAAGAAAGTTGTTGAAACACCATACTCTATAGAAGAAGATTTCCAGAAGAAGATAAAGGAAATCAGAGATATATGCAAAAAGCATACACTCGAACCCAATAAATATTCAAGTGTTACTACTGCAACAGTAAGAGAAATGTCTAATGTTTATGGTCACGTTCTTGAGGCGGTAGTACCAGCACTAAGGAAATTTAAGAAAGACAAAGTGTCAATTGGTATATTCTCTGATTTAATAGATGAATTGAAGGATATTTCTAAAGGGAATGTAAAAAGATATAATGATGCATATTCTCATATAATAGAAAGATACCCCACAAAGGATGACAAAATAAAGAAATACGAATTAGTTCCTCTCTTCTCACTCAATTTCAAATGGGCAGCCAAAAACCCAGAGATGCTTCCAAAAATTCTCAATGATAAGATTTCATCAATAAATAGTAAATTTGTCGATATTATTCCGAGGGATACCCCATTTATTGACGTTCTTTTAGAATACGATAAATATACAAAATCTAATGAGACAAAAGAGGCCATCAATAAATATAAATCTATAACTGGTAATAATTCCAAATGTAGTAGTTATAATATAAGGAGTATTGTAGAACAATATCCTGAATATATTAAGTCTCCATTTGTTTTTATTACAGATATTGATACTATTGGTGGCTATAGTCCTTATGTTGTATCTAAGAAATCAAATTCTGATGAATGGAAAGGAGAATTAAAGAAAGACACAATAAAGAATATGCAGCGTAGTAGGCAAAAGGAGGTTAGAGAGAAACGAGAGAAACTTAAATTCGAAGGTATAACCAACGGATATAAGAAAAACCCGAGAGTGCGTAAATTGATTATAGGAAAGAGTATTCTTGTAAGAGTAAAAAATGATAAGTTTATTAAGAAAGATTTTGCTACAATAATAGCAAGAGCACATAAACTTATATATGCTAACGAAAGTAGCGCGAGAATGCATCATGCATTGGGTACTTTAAGAGATTATTCTGGAACTATGCTTCCATATATAATGCGATACAGAAAATTTGTAAATGAGAATACTGAATGGGTTGAGTATATTATAGGTAATATGATTAGAAACCGTATCATTGATATAGAAAATCATAAATTATACTTAAATAATCCGTGTAATCTTATAGACAAATTTATGGAAAGTAGGACTATCAATAAAACGATAGAATGTATAGTGTATAAAGGTATTGATAATTATGACGAGTTTGGATGCAGATATTTTATGCTGGATCCGCATTATGTAGCATTACTCGACATAATTTATATGCTTAAAGTTGGAGCTGGATATACGGTCGAATAAAATTAGTGGGATGGTAAATTTACCATCCCACTTTTATTTTTTATTTAAAAATTATTTTTGGTTGATTTTCATCTTTAAGTATAGAAGATGTTTTATCATCATATACATAAACAACCTGAGGATCTGTATTCTTAGTAAGATGCTTTCCATTACCGTCTACAAGATTATCGCATATTAAAGTAATCTTAGTAAAATCTTGTACGTTCTCTTTATCGAAATCCTGGAAGCATACTAAGCTCTGGTAATCTCCTTCATCAGAACCTCTGTAGATACAATCTTTTAATGTAAGAGTCCATTCAGTGTTATTTACATTACTTACTCTTACTCCACCATTATATCCGAAGTCACAATTCTCAATGAGAATCTTACCGCCATTTACTACATTATAGAAGCTAATGTGATTATGACCAATCTGATCAAATACACAGTTTCTAATAATAACTCCACCATTAGTATAATCATCTTTATTAATACCAAATTCCATTACGTTATATACTTTATGGTTAGGATCTTTGAAGTTACATCCATCAATAACTGTTTGTCCTTTAGTAGGAAGACTTAACAGAGTTCTACATTCTACATCATCATCCTTCTTAAAGTCTACATTAACGATAGACACATCTTTATCTCCATTAGCACTAACCATAGTTTTATCAGTAACTTTCATAGTTACTCCTTCTATGATTACATTACCGCCATTAACAGTAATAGGAGCAGATATAACTGTATCTTTAGTACCAGAGATAATACATTCTTTATCAAGAGTAATAGGTTCTGTATATTCTCCGGCAGCGAGAGAAACAATATCTCCATCTTTGATTTCTGTAAGCTTAGTAGCTACATCTTCTGGAGTTGTTTCTACTACAGTCATTCCATCTAATAACTTACTAGCATCTCCAATACGTTCTACTAATTTACCGTTTACATATACATCAGACTGATGCATAGCTTTAATAATATATGTATATGGTAATCCTATTTCAGTATCACCAAAAATGACTCCGTTCTGAGAAAGAAATCCTCTAATAGGACGAGGTCTTACATTCTTAATATCACAACGAATATTAGCCATTACTAATACCTCCTTTATATATTTTGATATTATTATGAAGTTAGACAAAAAGTGTATATCACAAGAAGTGATATACAATATATTTTATAAATGATACTCTATATAACAAGTTTATTTATAAACTTGTTATATAGAGGTCTTTTTAGGTAATTTAAATTTGTCCCCACATTTTAAACGCATAAAGCCCCTATATAACAAGTAATTTTTGTTATATAGGGGGTAATATAATGAGCGTAATAATGAGAAATATAAGTGGAGGAGGATCTGGATCTTCATCCAAAGGATTTCCTCCTGGAGATGTAACTAATATATATATTGTATCTGGAAATAAATATGTAAAATTAAAATGGACCGATCCTAATACTTCTGTTTATAATGGTAGTACTTTATCTACTTGGAGTTCTACTATTATAGTAAGAAAAGAGGGCAGTGCTCCTACTAGTATTAAAGATGGTACTGTAGTATTAACTAATACTACTAAAAATAAATATTCTAGTACTCCATATACAGATTCTAATGTAACTGTAGGAAAAACTTATTATTATAGATTTTATACATTAAGTACTGATAAAGTATATAATGATAGTACTAGTATGATATACGCTATAAAAGTATTGGCTGCCGATCCTGTATTGAAGAATAATACATGGGAACAAATAGCAGCCATCAGTGAATCAGGTGTAGCTTCTTCTTTATGGAAAGTTGGAGACGAAATAGATTTAACTTTATCAGGATCATTTAATGAAACCGTTACTTTGCAGATATGGGATTTTAATCATTTTGTTAAATCCGATGGATCTGGCAAAGCAGGCATATGTTTTGGTATGAAAAACTTAATGGAGAATAAACAGTATATGAATACTTCCAATGCTAACTCCGGTGGTTGGAATAATACGGCTATGAAGAAAATTGTTATGATTAATATTTATAATAGTATGCCTACTGATTTACAAAACGTAATTAAAGAAGTAAATACATACGCTAATATAGGAGGTGGCAGTACATCATCCAACGCTGGTAAACTTTCTAAAGATATAGTATTTTTACCTGGATCAACAGAAGTTAACAACAATGATTGGCCCTATCAAAATCCAACAGAAACAAATCAGAAAAAGTTTCCTATATTTACAGATAATAATTCTAGAATAAAGAAAATGAATAATGGAAGTGGAGATGCTAGTATGTGGTGGACTCGTTCGCCTTATTACGGCAACGGTGCCGATGGCTTCTTTGCTGTCAACTACAATGGTGGCCCCACCCCCGACGGCAGCAGTACCAGCAACGGAGTTTGTTTTTGTTTTAACGTATAAATATATAATATTTTCAACACTTAAAATAAGTATATATTATACTTGTGAAAGGAGTTGAAACTTATGAATGAAGAACAGTATAAGTGGTTTTTAAAGAATCATATTAAGCCTTGGGCTAGGTTAGTTAGTGGCGGCAGAGAGATAAACTGCCGCTGCTTTTATTGTCGTGATTCTGACGATGAAAGACATGGACATTTTTATATTAACGTAGATTTATCCGGAAATAAACCTTCGTTATATAATTGCTTTAAGTGTCATGCTAAAGGAGTAGTCACCCCAAATAAATTACTAGAATGGGGATTATTTGATCAAGATCTGTCGATAGATTTAGCAAGATATAATAAGAAGATAATGAATCTATCACAGAATATGAAGTATAATGATAAATCTAAATATTATTTAAATAATTATAATATAAAAGATGACACTTTATCATTATTTAAACTTAATTATATCAATAATAGATTAGGTACTAATTTAACTTTTCAAGATTGTATAGAAAAGAAAATATTATTAAATTTATCTGATCTATTAGCTACTAATAATGTCAAATTAACTAGACATCAAAATATAGTAGAGCAATTAGACAAAAACTTTTTGGGATTTATATCATACGATAATGCTTTTATTAATATGAGAAATCTTGATATAGGCGAAGTGTATATTACTATAGCTAAAAGATATGTAAATTATAATATCTTTGATAAATACGACAATACGTGCAAATTCTATGTAATTCCTAATCAGATAAATCCTTTATCTATAGAACCTATAAAGATTCATATAGCCGAAGGTCCATTTGATATATTATCTATATTATATAATATGAATGATGGTGTTATGGGAAACAATATATATGCTGCAGCAACAGGATCTGGATATGAATCATTATTAAGATTCTTATTACTGAATCTACAATTAATCAATGTAGAAGTACATTTATATCCTGATGCAGACATCCCAGACTACAAGATAACACGTATAAAGAAAAATTTATTTCTGGATAAAGTTAATTTCTATATACATAGAAATACGTATCCTGGAGAGAAAGATTTTGGAGTAAGAAAAGAAAAAATAAAAGAAACAATAATCCAAGTATAGTAATATACTATATTTGGATATGTTTTATCTATATCAAAACCTTATAATAAAAATACAAAAAGGAGAAAGTAAAATGAGAAAACGAGACTACATAATCAAGAAAGTGAACAAATGTAAAAATGCAGAAGATATTTCTAAAATAGATTTATCTCCATTAGGACGTATGTACAAACACTATCATTTAGTTCCTGCATATCATGAAGGAATGATTGTTGGAGTTGATGTAAATAGTATTACATGTGCAAACGGAAAATCTTATTCCTTAGTTATACATCCAAATGGTCATGTAGATACAACATGGGAAAAGCTGAGATTTGCGGTGAAGAATAGATTAAAATTCAAAAAATAATTTTATACTCTCGAATATAGCATTGCTATATTCGAGTTTTATTTTAATAATAGGAGGAATAAATTATGAGTATTATTGATGACCCGATGCTATTATTTAGCAGCATATATTTCGATGTTTTTGTTGATGCATTTATAGAATACAAAAGACCAATAGTAAAAAAATATTTGATTGGACAGATTAATGTTATAGATAATTATATTAAGTTATTTAAAGATGCATTACATGACGAAACAGTTGAACCTTCAAAATTAAAATCAATGCTTAATGATATAGAAGATAATATCAACGACTATGAAATAAAAGTTGATGCTTTTAGCTATGTTTTTAATAACGAAGGCCTAGAATTGAACAAAGACATTGTATCATTATATAGAGAATTACTGAGTTGCTTTAAAATAAAGGTATCAGATTTAATAGAATTACGCAAAAATAATAAGGAGGAATAAATTATGAGTATTATTGATGACGAATATTGCAGAGAGGTAAGTAACGCGTATTTTGAAGAGGAAGAAGAGATGAGATTAGGAATCCATCCTTCTCAGATTTTAGATAGTGTAGAAAACGAATTATGCAAAAGAAATATTAAAGGAAAAGTTACATTTATGGATTATGCTAATTATACAGGACATAAGGTAGGCGTATCGTTAAATGGAGAATTCTTCGGAGTGTATAATTACGATGAAGATGTATTTGAAAGTATGCCCAGTAAATATATGAAAATATAAAAAAGAAAGACCTATTAGAGATATCTCTAATAGGTCTATTTTATTAATATGGAATATCTTTATTTTTGATTATATAATATCATAATGATAAACAATAATAATCCAACAAATCCTAGTTTCATCAACTAGGTAGAAAGAGGCATATTATGATGAATAAAAAATGAAAAGATTTTTAAAAGCATATGCAACTTTTCTAAGGAGAATGAGATATACTTTTAAGGAATATCTTAAAGGCATTAGTAATGCCTTTAATAAAATAAAGAGAGTTTAAACTCTCTTTATTTTTTCTACGATACCAAAAAATAAATGTATGGGATAGGCTAATATAACCTATCCCATACATAAGGAAAAGAGAAGTAATGGTAAATTTTATGTCTAGGAATACACTATTTACCATAAATCTATGATTACTTACCCATGAAATCATAGATTTACTTTATAGTTATTTCCTATGTAGTTACCATCATTTCCCAATAAATTTATCATTTGCTCCTGTTTCTCCATTTTCTAATACATTAACGACAAACTTTAAAGCCTCAATTAAAGTATAAAGTTCTGTATCACCACCAGTTGTAACTTCTATACCCACTAAGTCAGAACCTCTGTTGTATGCATTTACACGTAAATCACTGTTTGCAAAGTTTTCGATTCTGAAGTATGCACGGCAACCGTTCCCGGAATCTCCACCTTTATAACCAGTAGTTCCTGCTTCTACCTCTAAGGCATTAGCACTTACTTCTTTGCCACAATAGGTTTTAATTTCTACATCAGGTTCTCCATACTCATCTTTCAACATTCGTTTACAAAGTTTGATTTCTTGCATAATTTTGATCTCCTTTTCTGTGCTTTATTTTTAGAAATTCTTTTTTATATCTTCAATTCTAGATAAACCATTAGAACCAGATATATTTATTAATCTGTCTATGTTTAAATCTCTTTTTACTTTTGCATTGAAGATATATCCGGAAGCTAATCTATACCATCCGTTATCCATTTCATAACAACGTACAATAGTCCCTTTCTTGATATATGCTAATCCATACCCAGGCAGAGCTTCTGGTACATATTTCTTATCTTCTGGAAGAAGTTTACTAACAGAAAGAATCTTAGAGCTATTATCCGGTTCTTTTCTAATAAAAGCATCTACAGTAAGTTCAATATCAATCTGTTTATTATCTGGGTTTACTGCGACTTTCTCTACATCTTTCAGAAAAGCTTCTGTATCTTTCTCTTCAATTACTTCTTCTTCATTTGTTTCATTTACTAAATCCATATCTTTATACTCCTTTTCTACTTCTGGATTGGTGGGTTTGTTATATCGTTTTCTACTCATTATAAACATATCCTCCTTTATATTTATTAATTTGTATAGTGAGTATTATTTGGTTTTATTTCTGGGAGCTTATATCTATTTTGCTGCTCCTCATATTCCGGAATCAATTCTGGAGTATTCAGCCAGAATCTCAAGTCATTATCTGAACAATTTTCGAGAGGCATCACAGTTCCAATAAACAATATTTCTTCGTATTCTCCTACGTCTGGTAAAAGTACAGAAGAAGTTCCTAAAGAATCATCGTTACTGAACAGATCGGCTATACCTCTATAAAGACTTCTCCATGCACCTTTATCATTATCCATCTTCTCTATTGCTCCTGGTATGTCTACTAATATGCGAGTTACAACATCAGACAAAGTATTTATTAATCTATTATTACAGCTTTTGTACATCCCTAACACAGTTACAGATACTGTTGAAGACTTTTTCTTGTCTTTATATATTTTTTGTGTACCTAAAAGTACTATTTTTGTTTTACCCATTAGTTTCTCCTTATATACATCGCACAGGTGATCCATTTGCTCTGTGCCCATGCAATTCTACTTTGGCTTCCATAATCTGATAAGAGCAGATTTTATCGTATACGTTTCTATTGAATTCATTGATATCTGACTGTAATTTATCACGATCTATTGAAAAATATGAATCATAATATTTTACGTATTCGTCTAAGCTCTGGTAAAAAGATGATCCTCCATGATAATAATAAGTTTTTCCTGAGACAGATGTGAGTTTTATATAATATACACGATTTCCGATATTTATATTTAGCCGGT
>ERZ1673741.3164-NODE-3164-length-10496-cov-4.978642_pt1 | contig 10496 bp, 15 predicted proteins | sample MGYA00580209_ERZ1673741 | MGnify/ENA primary metagenome ERZ1673741 (study PRJEB41218, sample SAMN15661754) | gut metagenome | host: Homo sapiens | place: Canada: London | collected 2015-08-20/2019-03-30 | study: EMG produced TPA metagenomics assembly of... | reverse complement strand
CTAATACTTCAGATACAGAATTATTAAAATATTTAACTGCACATAAAAATGATGAATATATTGAAGACTTAGAAGTGAAAGGAGTGGGTTAAATAATCATGCTAAAGAATTATGGAGAAATTGAACAGTTTTTAAAAGATGATGGTAACTGGGAAACTGAATACTTAAGTGAAGATTTAAAAGTTCTAACGTTAAAGTTAAGTGATGACTTTTTTGTAAAAAAAATTAAGGTATTACGTTTCGATGATTATTTAAACGAATTGAGATGGCGTGAAGTATGTTCAGAGTCTTATATTTTATGGAAAAGTTATTGGGTTTGGGGAGGCAATTTCAATGACTGGGATTTGCAATCATATATAAGACAACATAATCATGATAGATATATCAAAGACTTTAAATTGAAAGGAGACAAGTAAATATGACTAGATATACATCGGAACAGGTCCAGGAAATTGTAGAAGAAAAGGAAGCCGAATATAAGAAGCTAGAAGAAGAGTATTCATATTTGAAAGAAGAACTAGAAGATTTAAAGGCTGAAAATGAAGATTTAGAAGATAGATGCGAAAGTTATGAAAAAGCAAACAAAACTATATTGTGCATCTATCATGAAGACTCAAAAAAGATGGATGATCTTCAGGAGTTTAACAATAAACTTATTAAAAGCTGCAAAAAGGCTAACAGGGATTTCTTTATCCTAGTAGCAGCTTATGTTGCTACACTAGTGCTAATGATTTACTTATTTATCAGATAGGAGTGATATAGATGTTTTTATTGCAGGTATTAGGAAATGTATTTTCTGTGTTTGCTATCGTTATGCTGATTGTTGGCGTTCTTATTGTGGTATCTGTGATTGCAATTGCAGTGTTCGTTATTGTGTCGGTCGTTGCGAATGGCATAGAAGAAGATAAGGAGAATAATAACTTATGACAATAAATGACAAGGAGGAACACTATTAATGCTTAATCGTGCTTTATTAGTCGGAAGACTTACAAGAGACCCCGAACTAAGAAGAACAGGGAGTGGGAAGGCAGTCACTTCTTTCAATCTAGCAGTAGAAAGAAACTTCAAGAGCGATGATCAGGAGGCTGACTTCATTAATTGTGTGTGCTGGGGGAAGATTGCGGAAAACACAGAACGATACTGTTCTAAAGGTTCGATGGTTTCAATAGATGGAAGAATCCAAACGAGAAACTATGAGAACAATCAAGGTCAGAAGGTATATGTTACTGAGGTAATTGCTGACTCTGTACAGTTTATTAATACAAAGAGAGATAGTAATACAGCTACTGCACCACAAGCACAAACAAACAGTTATGTGCATAATGAACCAATCCAGCAGTTTGAGGATGATAATTACACATTAGAAGAGGATGATATTCAATTCTAATGATCAAGAATAAATACAAGGCTAAGAAGGCAGTTGTTGACGGCATTGTCTTTGACAGTCGAAAAGAAGCAAAGAGATATACAGAACTCAAGAAACTTGAAGAGATGGGAAGCATTAGAGACCTGTCTCTTCAGGTTCAGTTTGAACTTATACCGTCATTTGAAATTGTAATTGATGGAAAGAAGAGGAAAAGAAGACCAATTACATACGTGGCCGACTTCGTCTATTACAGAGATGATGAAAAGGTCATAGAGGATGTCAAAGGTCTCAGAACTCCTGTCTATAACATTAAGAAGAAGTTATTTGAATATCGTTATCATGAGACAATCAGGGAGGTATAGAAGTGGCTAGATTAGTTGAAGTATGGGACTACTTTAGAGCGCCTATGAGCGAGAATGACATGATAAGAATGCGCAGAACGTTCAGTATCATCAATTTAGATAAATGCACCTTTGAATTCCAGTTGCCTCCTAGATGGCCAGAAGGGGGACTGTGTGCAATCGTTTTCTATTACAAGAAGAAGATGATCCACAAGGAAGAGTACAGCACTATGAGTCTAGCAAAGGCAAGACTTGACTGGCTTTCAACGTTTGTTCCTAAAAAGGAAGAAGGGGAACTTGAATACAAGGGAATGCCGATTGATGCTGATGATATTATTGCAGTCATTAATCACTCAAGCTTCAGTGATAGAATTATAAGCATTGTTACATCAAGAATAAGAATCAATGACAGAGTGCAGCGAAAGAGTTGCTACACGGTTCTTGAAGAGATTCAAAAGAAGTTCATCAGATAATCAAACAGGGCATTGAGTTCTTTTTTTGTTTAACTCATAAGAAAATTTAAAATAAGAAAATCTAATAGGATACTCTTAATAGATTGTTTCTAGCAAGTCCCTCACATGGACTTGATGCCCTAACATATTCTTAAAACCTAACAAACAACAGCAGTGTCATGGCTTTGCTTCAATCTCATTCACCTTCTTTTGCAAAGAATAAGAGTATGAAGCGCTAATTTTGCTATCCAACTAAAAAGTTATGGTATTGCTGGGAGAAGAGAAGACGGAAATTGAAAACCAATAGGAAGAGTAAAGGACTGTTTTCTTCTTCTCCAGAAAGGAGGTTAATTTTTGTTTTTTATTTTATTTGTACTGGTGATAGTGATTTATTTATTTTTTATTTTTGAATAGGAGGTAATCAGATGACGCCGGAAGAGACAAGAAACTATCTTAAAAGCTATAGGAATATGCGCAATCGAGTGGAGTACATCAATAACAAGATGATTAATGTTAAATCAATCAGATATGATGACAGTCCTAGCGGTTCATATTCAGAGCCTAAAACTCAGAACGATTACATCATGATGAAGGATAAGTATATTGCTCAGATGTCTCTTATTCGTGAGGATATTGAGAAACTAGACAACATGAATCATCGTGACGCATTGTTTTATAAGTATGTCGAACTAATGAGTGATTATGATATAGCCGACTTGATGCAGTATTCAGTAGGAACAGTAAGACACTTCCTTTGTTCTGGTATCATCGAATTATCTGAAGTTATAAATGATAAAAATGTAACAGAAAGTATAGAAAAGTCATGAAATCAAAACGCATTAGTAATATAAAGGTGCTAACATATAACATGTGGAAATAGTTTGATAGGAAACTATGATTTCAAGGTGCTTGTATAAGTGCCTTTTTATTTTGCCAGGAAGGAGAATAACAGATGAATGACATCAAGATAACGCAGAAGCCTATTGCTGATCTAATCCCTTATAGTCGCAATCCTAGAAGGAATGATGAAGCCGTTCCAATGGTGATGAACAGCATCAAGGAGTTTGGTTTTAAGGTTCCTATAGTTGTTGATAGGAATAATATCATCGTGTGCGGTCATACAAGGTTTAAAGCAGCGCTAAAGCTAGGACTTGAGACAGTTCCATGCATCGTAGCCGATGACCTCTCAGACGAGCAGATTAAGGCATTTAGACTAGCAGATAACAAGGTATCAGAGAAAGCTGAATGGGATTTTGAAATCCTAAGCGGTGAACTTGATGACATTATCAATATAGACATGGATTCATTTGGGTTTGAGTCAATTGAATTTGAAGAACCTGAAGAAGACGATTCCGAAAAGTCAAACGAGAGAGAAAGAACAGGGAACGCATATAACTTGGATGAATATGATGAACTTAGAGCAATAGGATTCTATCAGATGCCTACACTTGAAAGAATTGACTATGTTCCGGATGATCTTGTTGGCTTCAATTATGTATTGAATTCTGATAGATATGAATCAGGTGTTCACTTCTATATTGATGACTATCAATTTGAAAGAATTTGGGCATCTCCTCAGATGTATGTTGATAAGCTGGCACAGTTTGACTGTATTCTTACTCCTGACTTTTCTCTTTACATGGATATGCCTATGGCCATGAAGATATGGAATGTATACAGGAGCCGTTTGATTGGTCAGATCTATCAGGATAGAGGGCTTAGAGTGATTCCTACTGTATCATGGGCTGAACCAGAAACATTTACTTTTTGTTTTGATGGTATTCCTTCTAACAGTACAATTTCAGTTTCTACTATTGGAGTTAAGCGCAGCAAGGAAGCCACAAAGATATGGACACAGGGCATGGACGAAGCCATGAAGAGGCTGAAGCCTAAGAATGTGCTTGTCTATGGTGGTGACATTGGCTTTGACTTCAAGGGCGCTAATGTAAAATACTATGATAATCATGTGACAGAAAAAATGAAAAAATTAAAGAATATATAAATCATATATCGAAAGGAGCATAATATATATGGGTGGTAGAGGTGCATCAAGTGGAATAAGAAGAGGCAAAGCGAGCAATGCAAAATATAATGGCTTTAGCGTTACTGACAAAAATGGAAGAACAAGCCACTATAAGGTTATTAATGGAAAAGTTCTACCAGCTGTAGAGGCGGATGGGATTCATAATATGTTAAAAGGCGTGGACTCTAAAGACCCTGCACAGGCATTATATGATAAGGTCGGAAGCGTCGATGCCGTTATTAAGCGTGTGAACAAGATTGGAAAAGGTAAAGCTTCTGTTCTATCTGATAAAGCTATTGACAAAATGAATGCTGACTATCGAAAAAAGCGTGAAGAATTCGATAAAAGCGAGAGTGTAAGACACAGTAAAAAAGGCGTTAATAGACACAGATCATACTGGTCGGCAATGTAATGTTAAAGGCACTCGAAAGGTTTAAGATGACATTGGCATACTGAGGCATACTATCTTAAACGCAGAGATATCAAATATAAATTCAATAAAGTACTAGAAAAAATAAAAGGAAGTATAAAAAAATGGGTGGTAGAGGTGCATCAAGTGGAATAAGCAAAAAGAGAAATGTATACGGATCACAATTTCATGCTGTAAAAGATTCTAATGGTAAAGCACTTGTAAGTGGGTATGTTAAATTTATTCAATCGAATTCAAGAGATTCCGAAAGTCTTCTGGAAACAATGACAAAAGGAAGGGTATATGCGCTTACTGGTGGAGATGATTTAATAAAAATTGTATATTTCGACAAAGAAAACAAGCATGTCAAAGAAATAAATTTTGGACATAAACATGCGGGCTTGGACCCTCATGTACATCACGGATATTTTCATAATGAGAATGATGGCAAAAAAGGTGCGACTAGATTAACTAAGGAAGAAAAGAAAATGGTTGAAAGCGTTAAAAAAGTATGGCATGATTACCTTAGCAGAAGATAGTTTAGGCTGGCAGAACAGGTTGATAGACAAGGCATCGGTTCGATTCCGGTTGACTGCTAAGATTTAGGAGCTCTTTAAGGGCTCCTTTTTATAAAATCGAATCTAAAGATTTAGAAGTATAAGAGAAGGCAATCCGTCAAGGGTTGCTTTTTTGTTATTGAAAATGTGTGAATTTAAAATAAATTTAGCAAGTAAAAAATCAATAAACAAAAAGGCAGGTGATAGCAATGGCAAAAAGTGAGTTCGCAAACATGACACCAGAAGAAAGAAGAGAGAACGGCCGAAAAGGCGGACTTGCATCTGTCAAGGCAAGAAGAGAAAAGAAGGCAATGAAAGATAATCTTGCATCGCTTCTTTCCATGTCTCTTAAATCCGGTAAGATAGCCGATGTGGACACAATAAAGAACTTTGCTGCATTGAATGGCAAGAATGTGACTGTACAGGATGCAATACTCATTAAACAGGTTCAAAAGGCGATGAAGGGCGACACTAAGGCAGCAGAATTCATTAGAGACTTGAGCGGTAATAAACCTGGCAGTAGTCTTGACATCAAGTCAAATGGACAGATAGTAATTATAGATGACATCGAATAAAGCAAAGCTTTCTGACATTATAGGCCCAGCGTTCTATGATCTTCATAAATATGTTAAGACCAATGCATATACACACTACTGGCTTAAAGGTGGACGTGGTTCTTTAAAATCTTCTTTCATTGGCACAGAGATTCCTCTAGGGATTATGAGAGATGCGAAACGTGGTGTAATGAGTAATGCCGTTGTTATCAGACGTGTAAAGGACACTTTAAGGGGTTCAGTCTATGAACAGATTAAGTGGGGCATATTCATGCTGAAGGCTGAAGAAGATTGGGACATACCTGAATCTAAGTTACAGATGACATACAGACCGACAGGACAACAGATAATATTCAAAGGTGCTGACAATCCTAAGAAGTTGAAATCTATCAAAGTGTTTGTCGGATATGTAAAATACGTATGGTATGAAGAATGCGACGAATTCGAAACATACGATAAAATAACCAATATCAATCAGTCACTTCTTCGTGGTGGACATGAGTATTGTGTCTTTTATTCTTTCAACCCTCCCGAATCACAACGTAATTGGTGCAACAGGCAAGTTCTAGTTAAGAGGGATGATACATATGTTTCTCACACAACTTATTTACAGGCACCTTCTGAATGGCTTGGGGAGCAGTTCCTAATAGAAGCCGACCACATGAAGGAGACAAAGCCTGATAAGTATAAGCATGACTATTTGGGAGAGGTAACCGGTACAGGTAGTGAGGTTTTCACAAACCTTGATATACGTGAGATAACCGACGAGGAAATACAGGTATTCGATAGATTAAAAAACGGATTGGACTTTGGTTATGCTGGTGACCCATTAGCATATGTCAAAGCAAACTATGACAAGACGCGCAGGCGTCTTTTTATTTTTGGTGAAGTATATGGAACTAGACTATCAAATGCCAAGGCCGTGAAACTCATAAAAGAGATTAACCCACTCAATAAGCTAGTCACTGCTGATTCGGCCGAACCAAGAACTATTAATGAATTCAAGTTATTAGGTCTCAATATCATTGGCGCAAAGAAAGGCGCTGACAGTGTAGACAATGGAATAAAGTTCCTTCAGGACCTAGATAAGATAATTATAGATCCTGTTAGATGCCCCAATGCTGCACGTGAATTCAATGACTATGAAATTGAAATGGATAGAGACGGCAACCTTAGAGGGGACTTCCCCGACAGGAACAACCACACTATAGATGCGGTTAGATATGCTATAGAAAATGAAATCCTTATGAAGAAGGCAAGAGCAGGAAAGAGGAGATTTTAAAAGATGTATTATACTTTCACAATTCCGCGAGAAAAATTCGACGAGACAAACATAGACAGAAGCATGATTCTTCGTCTCATTAGCAAGCATTATAGTATTCGTGCTCCTGAGATATTGAAGAATGTCGGCTATTACTTTGGTAAGCATGCCATCATGAACAGGAAAAAGAAGTTCAAGAACCAGCCGAACAATAAGATCATGGTAAATCATGCTAAAGATATATCAGATACAGCAACGGGCTATTTTCTTTCAAACCCTATCACATTCAAGAAGAATACAGAAGACGGTAATATTGACAAGCTGACAGGTGCTTTTGTTGATGCAGAAACAGATGATACAGATTCATGCAATGCTATCAATATGTCACGTGCTGGTGTCGCTTATGAGTATGTTTACTTATGTGAGCATGAAAGCAAGCTGATGACCAAGACACTTGACCCATTGTCAACATTCAAGGTTTTCGATGCTTCAATTGAACAGCATGAACTATTCAGCGTTTATTATTCGATTGAAAAAGATGATTCTACTGACAGGTTCAATATCATTGCAACAGTAACAACTGAGAACTATGTCACAAGAATCGGAATCACATGCAATGAAGAATTTGAAAAAGGCGAGTTTTCAGAACTAGGTGAGCCTTACCCACATTTCTTAGGTGAGGACCCTATCATTGAGTATAGAAACAACATGGACTGCATCGGAGACTATGAACAGCAGATTTCTCTAATTGACGCATACAATACGTTATGCTCTGACAGAATCAACGATAAGGAGCAGTTCATTGACGCAGTGCTTGTTGTCTATGGTGCTCTTTTAGGTGATGACGATGAAGAAGCAACAAAAGCGCTCCAGGCTATCCGTAAGAATGGTGTTATGGAACTTCCTGCTGATGCACGCTCTGAATATCTGACTAGAACATTTGATGAGAATGCGGTGGAAACACTCAAGCGCTCAATAAAGGAAGATATCTATTCGCTTTCTCATGTTCCTAATCTGACAGATGAAAACTTTGCTGGCAACAATTCAGGCATCGCTATTCAATATAAGCTTCTAGCACTTGAGACCCTCACCAAGACAAAAGAGAGATATTACAAGAAAGGACTTAAGAAGCGTATAAGAATGTTCTGTACTTACCTCAATCTAAAGGCAATTGCTGCTGATCAGTCAATGATTGAGCCTGTATTTACAAGAGGATTACCACAGAACCGTCTTGAATTATCACAGATTATTGCGAATCTTAAAGGTGTTGTTTCAACTAAGACACTTCTTGCACTCCTTGACTTTGTTTCAAACGTCGATGATGAAATGAAAGAAGTCAAAAAAGAAAAACAGGAAGCACTTGAAACACAGAAGCAGTTATTTGATACCGAAAATCAGAATACTCCTCCAGAAGATGAAGAAGAAACAGATGATTACAAGGAAGATGGTAATAATGATGATGACAAAGACAAGGAATAATAGTGCTCTGTTATGACTAACATCAAAAATATAAAGTACTGGGAGATGCGAGAAGCAAGGAACATGTACAAGGATATGCAGTTGGCTGAGGACTGCGCCAAAGAGTTGAGCGTAATCTATAGCAAGGCTGCAATCTACACTGCCAAACAGATTGAGGGAATATTCAATAGATTCGCTTCAAAGCATCATCTAACAAGAGACGAGGCTATTAATCTTCTTTCAGAGGCTGACAGCAGAAATTTCGAAAAACTGCTTGAAGCATACAAGAATAAGACAGGTGCCCAAAAAAGAGAGGTACTAGCAGAATTGGAAGCCCCAGCATACAAGAACCGTATGAAGAGGCTTGATGATATTAACAAGTCAATTAATAAGCTGATTAATGCCATTGAATCCAAGGAAAGAGATGCCATAGGGAAGACAATGCGACAGGTCTATGAAAGCAGTTATCACCATGCGGTATATGAAGCTGCAAGAATGAGCGGTCTAGATCTTCAGACAGGCCCCATTGATGAAGGCGCTCTTGAAACCATTCTGAAAAAGAAATGGTCAGGTCAGAACTATTCTGAAAGAGTATGGAACAATACTCAGAAGGTCGCTGATGCAATAAAAGAGGAACTCATGATAGGAGCACTTACAGGAAAGACAGAGAAGGAAATGACCGACTCAATCAACGAACAGTTCCTATCAGGTAGAAATAAAGCTAGAAGACTTGTAAGAACTGAATCATCATACATTCACAATGAGGCACACTTTCAGGCTTACAAGGATTACGGCATAGAGGAGTATAGATTTGTTGCAACACTAGACCTTAGAACGTCCCAAATTTGCCGTGAGAGGGACGAAAGTGTATACAGGGTTAATGATAAGAAGATAGGTGTAAACGCCCCTCCAATGCACCCATGGTGCCGTTCTACTACTATTATGAATCTTGACGATGAAACTATGCATAATCTAGAAAGATTTGCAAGGGACCCTGTTACAGGTGAAAGGATGAAAGTTCCAGCGGATGAGACTTATAAAGAGTGGCATAAGAGAATGGTTGAAAAGCATGGTACTGAAGCTTCAAACGTATGGACAAAAGAAAGACTTGTATCCAGTGGAAGAGAAATAAAAGAAATGGATAAAATGGGCAGAAAAAGCACGTTTGATTTAAATTTCAACGAAGAAAAACGCCATTTTATCGTATATAAAAATGATAAGTACAAAAATATCTATTGCCAAACAAACACACGTAACGCTCAGAAAATGAGCGAATTTATAAATGAAAAGGTAAATATAGAGGATAGATACGGAGAGCTAGACCATATTATTATTGTAAAGAACAATTCATTACGAGCAATTGCTGGATATGATCATGTAAATAACGATCTATACATCAGTGAAGAGCTGATAGATTCTAAACTGTTTAAATCTTTAGTTTCGTCTGAATATTTTCCCTCAAAAAATGTGGAGGATATTTTAAACCATGAACTTGGTGGGCATAAAAAACATTGGGACGCAATTAAGAGATATCAGGAGCTTTATAATCTAAGTATTGACCGAGCCAAAGAAAGTTTGGAGGAAAATTTAAGAAAATATGTAATAAATCAACAAAGTAGTGATACAATATATTTGAAGAGATTTGTTAGTAAGAATGCTTCCGATAACTTTGACAACAATAAACAGTTAAATGAAAGTATTGCGGATGTATTTGTTCTTTATTCACAAAATAAAATGAAAGACGAAAATCTTACAAAACTGGTATTGGAGGTACTTAATTATGATGATTAATCCGTCTAAAGAAAGATTAAAATTGCTAGATATTTATTATGATGAACTTTCTCCATGGCTTTATTTCGATATGGAAACTGAAAGCAAAAAAGTTAAGGATGACGCACCTCAAGAAATCAAAGAAAAATTTTTAATAGTAAGCAAAAAACTAGGGTATATCAAATGATAACCGACGATATGTCGGTTTTTATTTTATACAATTTCAATGAAGGAGAACAACATGGCAAGAGATGATTATCATGTAATTGTTTATCAGATTCTATCCTACCTGTATATGCAGCTAA
>ERZ1673741.3161-NODE-3161-length-10497-cov-15.081498_pt1 | contig 10497 bp, 9 predicted proteins | sample MGYA00580209_ERZ1673741 | MGnify/ENA primary metagenome ERZ1673741 (study PRJEB41218, sample SAMN15661754) | gut metagenome | host: Homo sapiens | place: Canada: London | collected 2015-08-20/2019-03-30 | study: EMG produced TPA metagenomics assembly of... | reverse complement strand
GCACCGATTCCAGAATAATGCCCTCCGGGCCAGCCGAAATGACTTCCGTTGCCGACACCAGTTTCACGCCGTTCCGCTTCAGTTGGGTCTTGTACCGGGCACTGTCGTAGCGATTCCGGGCAAAACGATCCAGCTTCCAGACAATGATGACATCAAAGATGCCACGTTCACTGTCTTTGATCATCTGCTGGAACTGCGGGCGGTTATCGGTCTTGGCGGAGATGGCACGGTCAATGTAATGCTTCACCACCGTGAAGCCGTTCTTTTCCGCATAGGCGGTGCATTCCCGGATCTGACCTTCAATGGATTCTTCGCGCTGACTATCAGTAGAATAGCGGGCATAGATCACGGCGGTCATGGCAGGCACCTCCCATTTATACATCATTGAACGGTGGAGCGTTCTTTCAAATCAGTGTTTCGTATAATTTATATACCATGATTTCTATTATATTTCAAGTATTTCTTGCCCATTTTCCGAAAAATAGTCCATTCTCCTGATGCTGTTCCGGAGAATGGACTATTCACTTACAAGTTATCTAACATATCCTTCAACAACTCATGGCAAAGCTGGACGATCTGCACGATTTCTTCTTTGCTGGCCTTGTCGTAATGCACACCAGCTGAAACGACTGCCGGGGTGTATCCAGTCTTTGCAAGTACCTCGCACCATTGCTGGCACAGGATGCCCTCTTTGTGCCTTTCAAACTGGGTCACCGTGATGTTCCCATCCGGAGCTAGAACTCCCACCGCACCGATGTGGGGCTTATCCCCGCCGAAAAGGCCGATCTGCACTCCGCTGTCCGTGATGGTGGCATCCGCCGCGATGATTTTCCCCCGGAATGTCCGTTCTGCGTGGAAAGTTTTCATTCGTTCATGCCCTCCCACTCGTACAGCTCATTGTCAAGATCGAACTGGCTCAGGATGCGCTGCACTGTGTGGCGCGTCATCTCCTGCACCGTTGCTGGGTGGTTATAGTATGTCTGCATCGGCGGAAGGATCACCACTCCGTATCGGCTTGCTTTGCACAGGTTTTCCAGGTGCAGGGTGGACAGCGGACTTTCCCGCGCCACCAGCACCAGCTTGCGACGTTCTTTCAGCATACAGTCTGCCGCCCGGAGCAGCAAGTTATCGCTGTAGCCGGCCACGATGCCGGCCACGGTTTTCATGCTGCACGGGCACACCACCATACCAAGGCTCTTCCAGCTGCCGCTGGCCGGTGCAGCACCGATGTTCAAATTCTCGTGGGTGAAATCCGCCAACAAAGAAAGCTCTGCAGCCGTTATGCCCATCTCCTGCCGCAGAGTCATTTCGCCGCCACGTGTCAGGATGAGATGGGTCTCCACGTCCGGGTTTGCCTGCAATGCCCGCAGCAGTTCCACCGCCAGCGGCGCACCGGAGGCCCCGGATACGCCAACGACCAGTCGTTTTTTCATGGGTAAATTCCTCACAGTTCAAAATCCGGCAGCCAGTGTTTCGGGTCCACTTCCTTGAAAGCTGCACGCTTGAACTTTTCTTTCAGTGCAAACGGCACCGTGCAGTCAAAGATGGTCTTGGTGGAGCAGCCCACGTCCCGAATCGAGCCTGTATATTCCGGGTAGGAGCTGGGATCCAGCGGATGGCACCGCACACCGGGGATCGTGATGATATCCCGGTCACCCTGAAAGCGGGTGTTCATCGCCCACAGCACATCATTTGTATCAAAGATGTCCACATCCTCGTCCACCAGAATGACGTGTTTCAGCTCCGGGAAGGCACTGAATGCCAGCAATGCGGCCTGCCGCTGCTTGCCCTCGTCGGTGTGGACCGTCTTTCTACACTGCAAAATAGCCATATACTTGCCGCCGCCTGCACGGTGGGAATAGACATTGAGCACCTTGCCGGGCAGAGCCTTGTCGATCAGGTTCAGGATGCTGGCTTCAGTCGGGATGCCAGCCATGTTGACGTGCTCCTCGCTGGGGCCGATGCAGGTCTGCATGATGGGGTGTTTCCGGTGGGTGACGGCCTTGACCTTGAGCAGCCAGCACTCATGACTGGCGTGGCCGTTGTAACCGGGGAACTCCGGCATTGCATAGCCGGTATGGCTGTTCCGATCCTCGATCACATGGTTGCTGCCGGGCACGATCTCGCCCTCGATGACATATTCCGCATTGGCAATGGCGTTTTCTTTCACGGTCAGGCAGGGGCACAACTCTACCGGACGTTTGCGCAGCGCACCGGCGATACTCAGTTCGTTGAAGCCCAGCGGTGTCGTGGGCGGCTCAAAGCAGGCAGTCACCTCGATGGCCGGGTCCACACCGATGGAAACGCTGATGGGCAGCGACCGACCCAGTTCGGTGGCACGCTCTGCCATGGCACCAATGTGACGGCTGCCCGGCTGCAAAAAGATGGAAAGTTCGTCTTTGGACTGGATGCACATCCGGTGGATGGTCACGTCCGAAAGGCCAGTGTCCGGGTGAGTGGCATAGCACATCCCCAGCGTGATATACGGGCCCGCATCCACCGGGGTATTGGTCGGTGCAGGCACCAGCTTGAACAGGTCAAAATCCGGATCCGTAGCTTTGTGTACCACTTCCTGGCAGGGAGCTGGTTTGTCCGTCACCACCGGCTGGATGGGCGCTTTGGCGCACTCACAGAGCAGATGACCCAGTTCTTCCTTTTTCACACCAAACAGATTTGCCACCCGCTGGCGGCTGGCCAGAACGCCGATGGCAACACTGGTGTCCGGGTGACCCTTGATGTTGTGGAACACCATGGCAGGACCGTCCACTTTGGTTGGTCGCATGACCGTGCCGCCTGCGCCCACATAGCGGTACACGCCAGAAAGTTCTGCTTCCGGGTCCACCACCACATCTGTTTCCACCAATTGCCCCGGTGTCTGGCGCAATACTTCCAGTGCCATGCGCAGATCCAGTATTTCCGTTCTATGATCCATATTCATTACCTTCTTTCTGCTTTTGTAGCCCCAAAATCCCCGGCCTGCCAACGCGGGTCGGGGATTTTCCTGCCTCAGATCTTCAGGGGCTGAATTGCTTTTTTACAATGGCGGCAGCTTTCCCATCGGCCCTGCAGTCGGGATGAGCAGATTTGCATAAACAGGATTTTCGCTTCCCGCTGCAAAGCCGTAAGGATACTGCACAAAGGGCAGTCCGGTGGGCTGTGCCGTGTCGGTCGTCCAGCCGGACTGATAGCGCATCGTCCATGCCCAGTTGCTGTAGCTGCCTGTCAGATTGAATCCATCATCCAGAACTGCGCCCTTATCCTTTACGATCTGAGCCGGTGTTTTGGAAATGCGGTTGCTGTAATTTTTCTGGAACAGAACCGCCTCACCGTTCACGGTCTTTTGCTCCGTCTGGCCCATCCGGGTCTGTACAAATACCACGTTGTGGAGAACTTTCACATTACAATCTGCTTCGCCGTTTGCATCGAAAACCTTTGCAGCGGCTGCATCCGCTGTCAGAGCAGACGTTCCATCCGCATTTTCCATGTAATAATACGTTGTACCGTCCTGCTCTGTGGTCAGCGTATAGGTTGCGGAACCGGCTGCATTCTCATTCATTTCCAGCAGCCCATAATAGTTATAGCAGGTCACAGTGCTATCCACAGCAACACCGCCGCCACCGGTCTGCACCATGTAAGCAGCAACCGAAGCAATATCATAAGTTTTCTGGTACTGGATTCCATTGTGTGACACACAAATCGTCATCTTGTTATAGACCGGTCTGGGTGCCCACTGCTGGTATGTCACAAATATATTGGTTTCCGCTTTGTTGGAAGCTACCGCATACTCCTGCTCGCCATAGGCATTCACCGGTTGCAGGGTATAGGTATCGCCGTAGGCACTCTTCAGCGTGATCTGCACATCCTCAGCGGTCACATCCGCACCGTTGACATACAGCGGCCAGGTAACAGAGAAGTAATCCGTGTAGGTATCGTTCAGATACGGTTTATCCGCAGCAGATTCTGCTCCTTCCGTGTACCATGTCCACTGCGGGACAAGGCTCTGCTGCTTTCCGCTGGTATAAGACGCATCGTAGGTATTCGCTTCATACACATGGCTCAATGCCAGATCGGTTACGGTACGGCCATAGCAGTACACCGTCACCGGGAAGGTCACAGGATCCAGTTCCTTCCCGTCATACCGGATGCCGCTGACCTCAAAGGTAAAGAAATAGTCGCCTGCACCATCTCCGCCCATGATCGACCATTCACGGCCGCTGTTGTAGTCGTTCCAGGTATAGCCCCAGGTGTTCCATTCCAGATCACCGGTATTCAGCGCATAAGTATAGGTGCCATTCTGCCAGGTTCCGTTCAGCGTGCTGGCGGCCGTGCTCAGAACAAATTCATCTGCATGGTAGGTGTTGCCATCCACCAGCCGCACAACAGCCTGACTGCTGTCGATCTTGCTGTCGTCAATGTTATCGCCCAGCGAGATCAGTGCACTGCCGGTGTACTGTACCGGATCCAGCTGTACAACCGTTCCGGGCGCATATGTCACACGCTTTCCCGCTTCATTATAATAGTAAATGTTGATGTCACCCGGGCCGGATGTCTTTTGCAGGGTCTTTTTCAATGAAGTCTTGTTGCCCGTGTCTGCAAGGCCCAGAATGTTGCTGGTCACGGTCACAGCCGGTTTATTCTGCTGTGCAAAAATGGACAGACAGTTTTCGCTGTTGTCCGGCCCGGCAGCCAGCGCCAGCGTACTCCCGCAGGAGAGCGCCAACGCGGCAGAAAGGAGAAGCGCCAGAGGTTTTCGGATCTGTTTCATATTCAGCTTCCTTTCATTTATGATTTGGTTTTCAGCGGCACAGACCATCGATCCAGTCAAACAATTCGTCCAGATCATAATCGCCGCTGTGGGGCAGGCCCCAGGGATAGGCAAAATCCACATCAAAGCCGTGATTTTGCAGGGTCGTTGCAAGGATAAACGGAATAGCCAGAGAAGTATCCCTGTCATAGGCTCCATGCCGGATGCGCCAGTGCTTTGCCGTATTCGCTTTGCCAATGAAGGTCAGCGGATTCATTTTGGCAATCAACTCCGGTTCGGCCAGCGTACCGCCCGCGGTATCGTGTGCCTGACTGTATGCAGTAAAGTGGCGGCGTTCGACGCTTTCTGTGCCAAATTCTTCGTTTTCCGGCGACATCAGATCCAGTGCGTCAAAGGCCGGTGCCGTTTTCATGCGTAGGATCACAGCCCGGAAACCGTCCCAATCCAGTGCTGTCACTCTGCTATTTTCGATGGTCAGGTACGGCTGCTTTTCCACTTCGCTGCCGTTGACTGCCAGTGCAGACAGTGCCTGCGCTGTATGATGGGTATCGATCTCCCGCTGTGCAGACTGCATCACGGCTGCTTTGACGGCTTCCAGAAAGCTACCGTTCCCGTTTTCGTCCAGTGTCAGCGGACGGCCTGCCGCATCCTTCAACCCAAGACTGTTCAGGTAGGCAGGGAACAGCGCTTTCAGCTCGCAGGAAGTCTGTTTTTGCTGCTCGGTCTGCGTGCCGGTCGTGCCTTTCTGGACGATCTTACCGTCTTTCACACTCATACGCAGGGTGCTGAAATCATCATAGCCGCAGAACATCCATTCGTAGGCCGTATCCGCATTTTCCAGATTGTGGATGGGGCAGAAGCAGTTGGCAGCAAAGACATCGTCTCGTTCTTCCAGTGCACCGATCGCAGCCAGTTCTGCGGCATATTCCGGGCTGTTCCCGCTGGCACCAGCCAGCGCCGACAGCGCACCGCCTGCACTGGTACCGTTGGTAATGATACGTTCCGTGTCACCGGGCAGCTGTGCCTTGTTGTGCCGCAGCCAGCGGATGCCTGCTTTCAGGTCCACCACAAATGCCGGGGCTTTGCCCACGCTGCGACCGGTTTCCGCTTCGGATTCCGCTGCTTTTGAGCCTTCAAAGAATTCCGTATTCCGGTGGCCGGAGGTGCGGCCACGCACACCAATGCAAGCTACAACATAGCCATGCGCCAGCGCACAGAGTGTTGCATTCGGACGGCCAAAGCGATCCGGCCCGGGACAGTCCGCCGGGCCGGGCAGATAACCGCCCACCGTGTTCGGTAGAAAAATGGGAGCCGTTTGCAGGGTATACCCGTTGTGCTGCGCACCTGCGTAATAATCCGCCAGCACATAAAGATTCAGCTTCTGGATCGGGTCAACGGGTGCAGCGCAGTATTCCAACCCTTCGTAGGCGCGATATCGCACCGTGATCTCCTCCAGCGTGCATTCCTTCACAGCATATCCAGCCGGATCAAAACACAGAGCGTTTGCCATAAAAATTTTCTCTCCTCTTATCATCATTCTGTAGATTCGCCTCTCACCACCTTGCATCCTGCGCGGCAGCATAGAAGATATTGCCATATTTTCCGGGGTGCTCCAGCGGGCGGCCTGCAAACCCCGGCACGCCCATCATCTGCATCGGAACGACGGCATCCCGGCCTGCCAGAATGTCTTCTGTCAACGTCAGATTGTCCCGCAGGATGCGCTTATCGGACCAGAACGTGCCATGGTTCCGCAGCACAGTATCAAATTGACCTTCCCATGTCTGCAATTTCCGCAAGGCCTCTGCATAGATTGGCAGCATCTCCCGCTTGAGCAGGGTCATTTCTCCGCAGGCATCCCCGAAGATGGCAATGCGATCCTCCGGAATGAGGAATACCATCATGCCGGCAGTATGCCCCGAGACCGGGATCACCTGCACCCGAACCCCGCCCAGATCCAGCACCGTGTTATCTTCCAGCGGACGATATGGTTCCGTGCGGCTGGGCTGCAACAGTTCCGGCGCAAACCCTTCCGGTGCGCCGCCCGGCCCGCCAAGGATCTCATCATACCGGCGCTGCCAGACATTATGCTGCTTTTCCAGCGCAAAGTCCGCCGGACTCAGATACACCGTTTCAAACTGCACCGAACCGCCCGCATGATCCAGATGGCCGTGGGACAACCAGACTTGATAGGGTGTCGCGACTTTCTGCTCCACAAATCCTTTCAGATCGCCGATGCCGAAGCCTGTGTCCAGCAGGACCGCTTCGTGCGTGCCCTGTACCAGATAGACGCATACGCCGCAGGGTAGAATTATCCGATTGAGGTGCCGGGATACCGGCTGAAATTTGAACGCTTGCATCGTCCCCCCCTGTTTTCTGAAAATGCCCAAAGGGGCAGACCGGGGGAAAGTTCCCTTGGTCTGTCCCCTCGGAGCAAATGATATCAGAGTTTCTTCTCTGCCTCGAAATCGTAGGTGATCCACTGGACGATGAAGCAAAACAGCATGCCGATGCCGGTGCCGATCAGTGCCTTGATGAGGTCGCTCATGTCACCGGTCGGGTTGACGTAGTTTGCAAAGCCGAAGATGCCGCTGCCACCGAACAGGTAGATCTTGGTGCGCAGCGCGCCCATCACAGCACCGCCCACAGCACCGGACAGGATGTTGATGACGTAGGGCTTTTTCAGCGGGATGAGGATGGAGTACATCAGAGGTTCGCCAACGCCGCACACCTGAGAAATGAAGGAGGGCAGTGCCAGATCGCGCACTTTTTTGCTGCGGGTGCGCAGGGTGATGCACAGGCCCTGTGCTACGCCGATCATCGGGCCGATGCCTCCGGAAGCCATGATATAGTCAAAGCCGTTGATGCCGATGTTAGACAGCGCCAGAGAGATGATGACCCAGTGCAGGCCGAACATGACCAGCACGCCGAAGCCGCCGCCGACCAGTGCACCGGCAATGATACCGCCGACAACGCCCATCTCATACAAGTTCTTCACCAGCATGAAGATCGCACCGCAGATGCCCTGCGAGACCGGGCCAATGACGATATAGGTCAGCGGGACGGTGATCAGCAGCACCAGCACCGGGGTCAGAATGCTGCGAATCGCTTCCGGCAGGGACTTTTTGAAGGCCTTTTCCAATTTGGAGGCCACATAAACGGCTAGCATGATGGGGATGATACTTGAAGTGTAGCCGCTGCCCGGCATGATGATGGGGATGCCGAACAAGGTATTATAATAGTCCATGGCAAACGGCGTGTCTGCCAGGATCGTACCCGCCACTTCCATCGTGGAGCCGATGTTTACCATGGCCGGATAAACCAGTGCTGTGCCGATCGCCGCGCCCAGGTACTCCGAGCACTTGAAACGGCGGGCTGCCGAGAAGCCCAGCAGGATGGGCAGGAAGTAGAAGAAGCCGTCACCGACTGCATACAGCAGCATGTACACGCCGCTGGTGGTCGAGACCCAGCCCAGCGATGCAAACAGCGAGATCACGCCTTTGATGATACCGGCTGCGGTCAGGATGCCCAGGGTCGGTGCCAGAACACCGGACATGGTATTCATCAGCGTATTGATGGGGTTGTGCTTCTGCCCATCTGCCACATCATTTTCCGCTGCCGCAGTGCTGATGCCGTAGGTCTCGCAAATCAGATCGTACAGGGCATCCACCTTGCTGCCGACCACGACCTGACATTGTCCGCCAGCCATGATCAGCTGGATCACGCCCTGTGTTTTGCGCAGGGCATCCTGATCCACCTTGGATTCATCTTTCAGGGTAAAGCGCAACCGTGTAAAGCAGTGCGCCAGATTGACTACATTTTCTTTGCCGCCGACATTTTGCATGATCGATGCGGCCAGAGCATCGTATTTGTTTGCCACTTTGCATTTCCTCCTGTTTCAGATGTGTCAGCTGCCCGGGCTTGTGAATATAATATACAAAACATTTCAAGATTTGTAAATATGACTTTCATACAAAGATTTTGCTTTTTCTTTGCCATCTTGCACAATTTCATTGGATATCTCCTTGCTTCGTTTCTTTTTGACGGACCATTCCCCGAACAAATGTTATCCGCTGCCGTTTCTGTATGAAAGTTTCATTCAAAGGAAGCCTACGGATTGTATTTTTGCAAAATTCTGCTAAACTTATCTTATCGTATCATCCGAAAGAAAGGTATCTACTATGAATCCGTTGCAGCGCATGGAGCTTCACAAAGCCACCTTTACCCAGAACGATCAAATCATTTACGATCATATCATGCAGGATCCCTCTGCGATCACCCATATGTCCACCAGTACACTTGCCGAATTGTGTGGCGTTTCTCAGCCTGCTTTATCCCGGTTTGTCAAGAGCTTGGGGTACTCCCGTTATCAGGATTTCCGTGCAGAACTGATTAGCATGGTTGCACAGCAGACAGAACAGGCCGAACAGGGGCAGGAGCATCTTTTGTATTTCAGCCAGCTGTATCATCTTCTCCACGAAGCAGAGCAGCTGCTCACTGCGGAGTATCTGCATGATCTGGCAAACTACCTACGCCAGTTTCCCCGCATCTTTGCCAGCGGCATCGGCAAAAGCCGTCATGCTGCTGAACTGTTGGAGATCCTGATGCGGAAACACAAACGCTTTGCACAGGCGGTCAGCCATGACGCATTGAACGAATTGACGGATTACATGGAATCCGATGATCTTCTGGTCATTTTTTCCGTAAGCGGCGGTGAACACATCATGGAAGAGGCTCTGCGTGCGAACGGAAAAGTTATGCTGGTTGCTGCCAAACCAGATCCACGCTATACCAATAAGGTGGATAAGCTTGTCGTGCTCCCCCACCTTTCTTCCAACCCCGAGGCAGATCCCATTTCTCCGGTGCTGTTCGACATCTTTGTGGAACTGCTGGTGGAGTATCTGTAACCACACTACATTAGCCTATTCTTCTATCATATCTCTTACCAAGCGGACAGGAATATCTCTGTCCGCTGTTTTCATTTCTATCGCGTCATAAGTCTTACTTCTACCGTTTTACCGCAATAAATTTTGCAAAACCATCTTGACGCACCTGCGCTTCCATGATACCCTCTATTCCAAATCCTGCCTGAAAAGTGGTGGTTCTCACCATGATAACCACCACTTTCAGCGGATGATTGCCCAGAAAGAACGTACCGCCCCGCAACACACCCGATCGTTTTGCCGCCGTTTCACCCGACAAAATCCTTCGCCTGTACTGCGTGGGCGGTCTTTTTCTTTTCTGGGAACGCACCTTGAAAATTTCATGAGCCGTCCGAACGTGATACCGGCTTTCCAGCCCACGCCGCTGCACAAACAGGGGCAGGAACTTCGTTCGGAGCAAACGGCGATCAACATACACGAGCAGTGGAACTCTCTACTTATTTTTGCGTCTTAACAATTCGGAAACATTTGTTAAAAATACGTTTTGAGCGCAGCGGTAGAGGGCAAGAACCGTCCCGTGGCCACAAATTTTCAATTCTTGAAAATGTTGTGCTCCACTGGGACTTCACTTCTGCAATGCGTCTGCATTTCCGAAGTGATCTTGTTGGGGCGTGCCTGCCCCAAACCCTGCTCATCATTCGTGCCTTACGGCACGAATGGAACGGCGTGTCGTGCTTTACATAACTTCACCGAGGAGTTATCGAACAGACAGGAGGTACAATGACCAAAACGAATGTTCAACTGACCCCTAGCAATTCCCAGCGCCACGACACGCCGAACAACAAAACGCAC
>ERZ1673741.3159-NODE-3159-length-10498-cov-7.721632_pt1 | contig 10498 bp, 8 predicted proteins | sample MGYA00580209_ERZ1673741 | MGnify/ENA primary metagenome ERZ1673741 (study PRJEB41218, sample SAMN15661754) | gut metagenome | host: Homo sapiens | place: Canada: London | collected 2015-08-20/2019-03-30 | study: EMG produced TPA metagenomics assembly of... | reverse complement strand
ACAAGGGGCAAAGCCTGTTTTGTTTTATCCTTTGCCCCTCTTACGGGAGGCCGCCGCGGCGGGGTGAGGTCACCCCGCCCTGCGTTTGCTTTATACAATGGGTTCTTTTATGTTCAACGCACTTTTCACCAAAACAGACGAATACGCAAAACTGGCGCAGGCGCTCGGGGGTCCGGGGGCTTGCGCCTTATTTGGCATACCGGGGTCGGGCCGGGCGATGGTCTATGCCGCGCTGGCGAAGGCCCTCGACAAGCCGCTCTGCATCGTGACGCCCGGCGAGGCCGAGGCGACCCGGTTTGCGGGCGACCTGAACGCGCTGGGCGTGGCAGCGGCAGTGTTCCCTGCCCGCGACTATGTGCTGCGCCCCATCGAGGGCACGGGCCGCGAGTACGAATACCGCCGTCTGGCCGTGCTGGGCGACCTCGTCGGCGGGCGGCTGCAGGCCGTCTGCGTGCCCGACGAGGGCCTGACCCAATACACGACGCCGCGGGCGGATTTCTGCGCGAACACCCGCAGCCTGCGCCCCGGCGACACACTGCCCCGCGCCGAGCTGACCGCGCTTTTGTACGGCGCAGGCTATACGCGGCGCGACCAGGTGGACGGCCCGGGTCAGTTTTCGATCCGCGGCGACATTGCGGACATCTACGCGCCCGACATGAAGCAGCCCGCCCGCATGGAGTTCTGGGGCGACGAGATCGACACGATGCACACCTTCGATCTGGCGACCCAGCGCCGCGACGAGCCGATTGAAAAAATCTACGTCTCCCCCGCGCGGGAGATACTGTTCGGTCAGCCCGCCGACGCAGCGGAGAAGATCCGCTCCTATATCAAAAAGGCCCGCGGCAGACGGCGCACCGCCTTAGAGACCTGCACCGCTGCGGACCTGGCACAGCTGGACGGCGGCGCGATGCCCGTCAACATGGACAAATATCTCACGCTGCGCTATCCCGAGCCCGCGACGATTTTAGACTACTTTGACGATCCGCTGCTGATCCTGGAGGAGCCGGCCTCCCTGCGGGAGGCCGAGCGCGCCACCGCGTTCCGCCGGGACGAGGAGCTTTCCGCCCTGCTGGAGGACGGCGTGCTGGCGGCGGGGCTGGATAAGCTCTACGCCGAGAACGGCTGGCTCTGGGCGCAGTGCGCCGCACACCGCACGCTCTGCGCCGAGAACTTTGCCCGCAGCATGCCCGATGTGCCGCTGAAAACCATCGTCAACGCACCCGCTCACACGCTGCCCGCCTGGGGCGGCGAGGTCGCGGCGCTGCTGGAGGACATCCAGCCGCTTTGCAGCGGCGGCACGGCGGTCACGGTCATGGCCGGCACGCCCCGTGCGGCGGCGGGTCTGGCCGCCGACCTGCGCACCAAAGGGCTGAACGTCACGACGGACGCGGCGGCGGAGCCGAGCGCCGGGTTGGTGCAGATCCTGCCGGGGCAGCTTTCCGCCGGGTGCAGCCTGCCGTTTGCGAAATACGCCGTGTTTACGGCCCGCGCCTTCGGCGTGAGCGGCGCACAGAAGAAGAAAAAGCGCAATAAGGACGCGCTGAACAGCCTGAGCGAAATCTCGGTGGGCGATCTGGTCGTCCACCAGAACCACGGCATCGGGCGGTACGCGGGCATCCAGCGGATGGCCGTGCAGGGCGTCACAAAGGACTATCTGCGCATCGAATACGACAAAAAGGACGTGCTGTACGTGCCCGTCACCCAGCTGGACCTTTTGTCCCGCTACACTGCGCCGGGCGACAGCGACAACGTGAAGCTGAGCCGCCTGGGCGGCAGCGATTGGGCCAAGACCCGCAAGAAGGTCAAGGCTGCGACGGAGCAGATGGCGAAGGAGCTGATCGAGCTGTACGCCCGCCGCAAGCAGGCGCACGGCTACGCCTTCCCCGCCGACGACACCTGGCAGGGTGATTTTGAACAGCGCTTTGCCTACGAGGAAACGCCCGACCAGCTGACCTGCGCGGCGGACATCAAGCACGATATGGAGGAGCCGTGGCCGATGGACCGGCTGCTCTGCGGCGACGTCGGCTTCGGCAAGACCGAGGTCGCACTGCGCGCCGCGTTCAAATGCGTGATGGGCGGCAAGCAGTGCGCGATCCTGGCCCCCACGACGATTCTGGCGTGGCAGCATTTCAACACCGCGCTGACCCGCATGGAGTCCTTCCCCATCCGCATCGGGCTTTTGTCCCGCTACCGCACCGCCAAGGAGCAGAAGGAGACGCTGCGCGGGCTGAAGGACGGCACCGTGGACATTGTAGTTGGCACGCACCGGCTGCTGTCCGGCGATGTGAAATTCAAGGACCTGGGCCTTGTCATCATCGACGAGGAGCAGCGGTTCGGCGTCAAGCACAAGGAAAAGCTCAAAGAGAGCTTCATCGGCGTCGATATGCTGACGCTGTCGGCCACGCCGATCCCCCGCACGCTGAACATGGCGCTGTCGGGCATCCGCGATATGAGCACAATTGAGCAGCCGCCGTTTGAGCGCCAGCCGATTGAAACCTATGTGCTCGAGTACGACGAGGGCATCGTGTCCGAGGCCATCCGCAAGGAGCTGGCCCGCGGCGGGCAGGTATACTACCTGCACAACCGCGTGGACAACATTGAGGAATGCGCCGCGCGGGTGGGCAAGCTCGTGCCCGGGGCGCGTATCGGCATTGCCCACGGCAAGATGACCGAGGAACAGATTTCGTCGGTGTGGCAGCAATTGCTGGACAACGAGATCGACATCCTTGTCTGCACCACCTTAATTGAGACCGGCGTGGACGTGCGCAACTGCAACACGCTGATCATTGAAAATGCGGACCGCATGGGATTGAGCCAGCTATACCAGATCCGCGGGCGCGTGGGACGCAGCTCCCGCAAGGCGTATGCGTATTTCACCTTCACACGTGACAAGGTGCTGACCGAGATTGCGGCCAAGCGGCTTTCGGCCATCCGGGAGTTCACGTCGTTCGGGTCGGGCTTCCGCATTGCGATGCGCGACTTGCAGATCCGCGGTGCGGGCAGTCTTTTGGGCCACAGCCAGCACGGCCACATGGAGGCCGTCGGCTACGATTTGTACGTGAAGATGCTGGGTCAGGCCATTGCCGCAGCCCGCGGCGAGGCCCCCGCCCCCGACAAGAGCGACTGCCTGGTGGACATCACCGTGGACGCATTCCTGCCGGAGGAATATATCCCGGACGCTGCCGGGCGCATCGAGGCATACAAGCGCATTGCGGCCATCGAGACGACGAGCGACGCCGAGGACGTGCTCGACGAGCTGATCGACCGCTACGGCAGCCCGCCCAAGAGCGTACAGGGGCTGGTGGACGTCTCCCTCGTGCGCGTGACCGCAGCCCGCGTCGGCATTGCGGAGATCGTCCAGCGCGGCGACCAGCTGATTTTGTATAGTGACATCGTCGGGCCAAAGCAGCTGGGCGAGGTCATGGAAAAGTTCCCGCATCGGGTGCTGTATAATGCACTGGAGAGACCTTATTTCAGCCTGCGCGTGCAGAAGGGCGAAAGCCCGCTGGTACTGCTGCGGGATGTGGTGACCCTGCTGCCGGGCGCACAGAATCAGCCACAGACAAAGCCATAAAAAATAAGCACCTGTTTGCTGCGGTAAAAAGCAGTAAACAGGTGCTTTGCTTTTGGGGTAAGACGCTGAAATTTCTTTGGTCCTTTCTTTATAAAGAAAGGACAGAGGGGGCCAAGTGCCGGGCAGCCGTAAACGGGCAGAGCTCCTCAGGCCGGCTTTGCCCGCGTCTAAAGCCTCCCCTCACAGGGGAGGTGGCCGAGCGCCAGCGATGGCCGGAGGGGCTTTGCCGGGCGTGCATTACACCGCCCGTTCCCCCCTTGCATCACTCAAACACGTTCTCCTCATCCTCCACCACTTCACCAACGTGGTTTCCCTCGCTGTCCAGCCCGCGCTTGTCCAGCATATAGTGCACAAATTCCCGCGCCAGGCCGTAGAAGGTCGCAAAGAGCGGCACGCCGACGACCATGCCCACAAGACCGAACAGGTCGCCGCCGACCACGATGGAAAACAGGATCCACAAGGCAGAGATGCCGATGGACGAGCCCAGGATCTTCGGGCCGATGAAGTTGCCGTCCACCTGCTGGATGACCAGAATCAGCACGCCGAAGATGACCGCCTGGATCGGGTCAACCAACAGCAGAATGAAGATGCTGGGGATCGCGCCGATGAAGGGGCCAAATACCGGGATAATATTCGTGATGCCGATAAACACACTGATGAGCAGTGCAAAATCGAGCCGCAGGATCGCCATTGCCACAAACGTGATAACGCCGATGATGGCCGAGTCAATGATCTTGCCCACAAAGAAGCCCGTGAAATTCACGTTGGCATAATGGCAGATGCGCAGCGTGTTTTCCGCAGCCTTTTCCGGCAGGAAGGCATGCGCCAGCGTGCGCAGCTGATGGAGCAGATGCTCCTTGTCCGCCAGCATATAGATGCTGGCCGCAATCGAGGTGAAGATTGCCACAAAGTTCGATGCCACGCTGCCGATGCTTGCCACGATCTGCGGCATGGCGGCGCTGGCCATGCTGTAGATTTCCTTGACCATCGCCTCGGAATCGTCCAGCACTTTTGTGGCCGACGACAGGTCAACACCGAAGCGCTCCTGAGCCATGCCCAGCATATCCTGTACGCTCTGTATGTAGCTTGGGAAGTTCGTAAACAGCATGGCGATGCTGTCCACGATCTGCGGGATGACCAACCATGCCAGCAGCACAAGCAGCAGAATTGCCACCAGATACGCCAGAAGGATCGCGAATCCGCGCGTCTTTTTCTTCTCTTTAAACAGCTTTGTGTAGAAGAACTTGACCATCGGGTCAAGCACATAGGCAATGACTATGCCGCCCGCAAACGGCGACACGATGCCGATAAACACACCGATTTTCCCCAGAAAGTACCCCAGATTGTTCAAAGTCAGATACAGCGCAATACAGGCTCCGACCACGCAGAACCAGTCCAGCATCGTCTCCGGCTTTTTGGTCCAGATATGTTCCTCTTTCAAATGCTCCGCTCCTTTTACATCATTTTACAAGAGTATTGTACGCTATGCACGCCTGTATTGCAAGGAATAACTTGTTAATTTTCTTGCGGCCCGCCTGGTAAATTCCGGCGCGGCTCACCGTTTTCATCCAGGCCGCGGGCCGTCAGCCCTGCCCCGACAGCCTGTTTGAGCAGCGCCGCCAGCACGGCCAGCGTCGGCACGCCCAGCACCATGCCCGGGATGCCGAACCACGCCCCGCCCACCACGATGGCCAACAGCACGCCCAGCCCCGGCAGGCCGGTGGCCCCGCCCAGAATGCGCGGCGCAATAAAGTTGCCGTCCACCTGCTGGACCACAAAAATAATGATGGCAAATTCTGCCGCCTTCCAGGGCAATTCCAGCAGCAGGATGATGAGCCCCGGCACCGCACCGAGGAACGGCCCCAGCACCGGTACAATGTTTGTCACGCCGACCAGCACGGCCAGCAGCGGCGCGTATTCCAGCCCGAAGATCGACATCAGCGCAAATGTTTCCCCGCCCACGAGCAGGGCGTCCACCAGCTGCCCGCCGATGTAGCCGCTGAAAATTTTGTTGGCAAGACGGCAGATTTCCAGCACACTGCCCGCGGCACGCGGCGGCAGCGCCGCGTGCAGACACGCCCGGGCCGCGCGGAGCAGCGCCTCCTTGCCGGAGAGCAGGTAGATGCTGGCGGCCAGTGCCACCACGGCGTTGCCCGCAGCCCCCGCCGCGCCGGAGACGAAATCCGCCGCCGCACGCGCCGCACTGCTGGACAAACCGCCGAACCAATTTTGCAGTGCCGTGCCCACCATCTGCACAAGCTGTTCCGCCGTGGCCGTATCGATGCCGAACGTATTTTGCACCCAGACCAGCAGGCCGCGGATGGTCTCCTCATACGCGCCGAGCCGCCCGGCAAAGGTCGTCACGCTCTGCACGAGCTGCGGGACGACGAGCGCCGCCAGCAGCGCCAGCGCACCGAAAAACAGCGCATAGCTGACGGCCATCGCCCCGCCGCGCCTGCCGCCAAAGAGCTTTTGTGCAAAAAAGCGCGTGGGTATGTCCAGTACATAGGCCAGCAGCAGCCCCCAGCCAAACGGTGCCAGCAGCCCGAGAAACGCCCAGGCCCCGCGCAGCACGCCCGGCAGCCAGTCTGCCGCGGCAAACACCGCCGCGACGCCCGCCGCCAGCAGCAGCCAGTCCTTCATCGTGTGGGGTGTGCGGTCAAAACAGTTTTTCATTGTCGCTCCTCCTGTTTTGTGGTACACTGTTTACAGCGCATACTTTGTTCACCTTACTTGCTTCTGTTATACCACTTTTTTTCAAAAGCCGTATGATTGGAATCACAATAATTTACGGAAAACCGATGTTTTTCGTGAAAATTCCCGTCAGCGCCCGCCTGCCGGGCGCGTCGGTGCCGTAGGGGGCAAGATTCCTCCCTGCAAAGCCGCTCGAAAGGGGGCTGCAATCCTTTGCACTTTTCCTGCAGTTTTGTAAAATTTCTTTGGCAATCTTGACAGAATACCGTCATAATGTTAAAGTGGTCACAAAGCCGCTTTCTGTCCCTGAAAGGAGATTTCCATGTGGTTTGATACGATTTTATGGCTGGTTGCCATCGTGGCGTTCATCATGGTCGAGGCCGCCACAACGGCGCTTGTCTCGGTCTGGTTTGCGGTGGGCGCTGCCGCGGCCATGCTGGTCAGCTTTTTTAATGTCGGCTTTGGCTGGCAGATGCTTGTTTTTGCCGTTGTATCGGCCATTACGCTCGGCCTGATGCTGCCCCGGCTCATTAGCCGGCGCGGCACGCACCGTGCCCCTGTCACGAACGGCTCGCCGCTGACCATCGGCAAGCAGGGCGTTGTGCTTGTGGACATTGAGCCTGGCCTTCCGGGCCGGGTCCGCGTGGACGGCCTGGACTGGCAGGCCCGCGCCGAGGTCACACTCCCGCAGGGCACCCGCTGCAAGGTCGTGGCCGTGGACGGTGCGATCCTTATTGTCGCTCCCGTGACCGCTGACGCGGCTGCGGTTTAAATCACAAAGGAAAAAAGGAGGACCCCCAAATGCTGTTAGTCTTTGCCATCCTGCTCATCATTATTCTGGTGGTTTTGGTGCGCTGCATCGTTATTGTGCCGCAGTCCAACGCCTATGTCACCGAGTGGCTCGGCGTCTACAAGGATACCTGGGGCGCGGGCCTGCACATCCGCACGCCGTTTGTCGAGCGCATCTCCCGCAAGGTCTCGCTGAAGGAGGAGGCCGCCGACTTCCCGCCGCAGCCCGTCATCACCCGCGACAACGTCACGATGATGATCGACACCGTCGTTTTCTTTCAGGTGTTTGACGCCAAGATGTACGCCTACGGCGTGAACCGCCCGATCCAGGCCATCGAGAACCTGTCCGCCACGACGCTGCGTGACATCATCGGCTCGATGACGCTCGACGAGACCCTGACGAGCCGCGACCTCATCAACACGAAGATCACCGCCAGCCTTGACGAGGCCACGGACCGCTGGGGCATCAAGGTCAACCGCGTCGAGCTGAAAAACATCGAGCCGCCGGTGGAGATCCGCCAGGCCATGGAGAAACAGATGAAGGCGGACCGCGAGAAGCGAGCCTCCATCCTGCTGGCCGAGGGCGAAAAGCAGGCTGCCATCACCCGCGCCGAGGGCGAAAAGGAGTCCGCCATCCTGCGCGCCGAGGCCGTGAAGCAGCAGCGCATCCGCGAGGCCGAGGGCGAAGCCGAAGCCCTGCTGACCGTCCAGAAGGCACAGGCCGATGCCATCCGCATGATCAACGAGGCGAACCCCAACCACAACTATCTGGCTCTGCGCAGCATGGAGGCCATGGAGAAGGTCGCTGACGGCAAGGCCACCAAGCTGATCGTGCCCAGCGACATGCAGAATCTCGCCGCAACCGTGTCCGCGATCAAGGAGATTTCCGGCGAAGTGACCGAATAAAATTTTACATTCTGTTTTCCCTGCCCGCGGTGTTCTGCCGCGGGCAGTTTTTGTGGGGACGAACGCTGGCGGCAAGGCACGAAAGCCCCTCCGACACTGCTCCTTTCCCGCAATTTTTTCTTGCGTTTTCCACAAAATCAGGTTATAATATAAGCAGAATAGTATGCCTTTTTGCGCATACTACATAAAATATTGTGAGGTGTATCAGTATGAAGGAACCTATGGTCATCACTATGGCGCGTGAGTACGCATCCGGCGGCAGCGAGATCGCACAGGCCGTTGCCGACAAGCTGGGTATTCCCTTATATAATAAGGAGCTGATCACCCTTGCCGCCAAAAAGAGCGGTCTGACCGAGGAGGCCATTGCCGCCAGCGAGAACCAGCGCAGCGGCAGCCTGATCTACAGCCTGTACATGATGGGCAACACGATGCCCCTGGCTGACCAGGTCTACATTTTGCAGAGCAACGTCATCAAGGAGCTGGCCGCCGAGGGCCCCTGCGTCATTCTGGGCCGCTGCGGTGACTACGTCCTGCGTGAGCGCCCCAACGTGCTGCGCACCTTCGTCTACGCGCCGCTGGAGACCCGCATCCAGTTTGCCAAGAGCCGCCCCGACGCCAAGGACATGCCGGACCGCCTGTGGGAGACCCAGCTGGCCAAGCATGACCGCGCCCGTGCAAGCTACTACAACTATTACACCGAGAACCGCTGGGGCGAGGCCAAGAACTACGATCTGTGCCTGAATGCGACCCTGGGCCGCGAGGCCTGCGCCGACCTGATCGTGGCCGCCGCCAGGGCTATGCAGGAAGCCGACAAGTAAAAAGGAGCCTTACACTATGCTGCGCTATGTCAAAAACGGAATGCTGCTGTTGAGCGTCGCGTATATCGTCATCGGTATGCTGCTGCTCATCATGCCCGAGACCAGTCTGCTCTGGATCTGCAACATTTTTGGTGTTGTGGTGCTTGTCACCGGCATTGTCTGCCTAATCCAGTATGCCCGCATCCGCGGCACCGGCTTTACCGCGCCGTTCATGCTGGTGGGCGGCGTCATCACGGCGGGGCTGGGCATCTTCACACTGGCAAAGCCGCAGGTAGTGACCAGCTTTCTGCCCGTTGTGTTCGGCATCTTCATCGTCGTTGACGGCCTGAGCCGCATCGGTACCGCCATTGACCTTGCCAAGCGCAAGGGGCAGAAATGGTGGTTGCTGCTGCTGTTCAGCATCGTATCCGTTGCCCTGGGCGTACTGCTGGTGCTGCACCCGTTTGATGCGGCGGTCAGCGTCGTCATGCTCTGCGGCATCCTGCTGATCGCCGAAGGTGCGCTGAATTTAGGCTGCATTCTCTACGCCGCCATGGAGCTGCGCACACTGGACCGCATGGCCTCTGCCGCCGCCAATGCGGCCTTGGGTGCCATCGGCGACGCCCTGGACGAGGCTGAAGCCGCCGAGCGCGATGTCGGCAGCGACGGCCCTGTGGTGTACGACGCCGAGAGCAAGGATGTGTCGGAGGACGGTGAATAACCGTTCCGTGACGCCGTAGGGGCGCATTCTATATGCGCCCGCAGCGCCGTGCCATCAGCAAACGGGCACGGGCGGATATAGAATCCGCCCCTACAAGCTCCGTTTGTCCTTATTCCGTTTCCCGCGCGAAGGATCGCGAGTTATTTTAAAGGAGAGAACCCCTATCCATGTATGACCTTATCATCGTAGGCGCCGGCCCTGCCGGCATTTTCACCGCGCTGGAGCTGCTGCGCAAGAGCAGCACCCCCCACAAAATTTTGCTCGTCGAAAAGGGCAAGCCTGTGGAAAAGCGCCACTGCCCCAAGGATAAAACCGGCGTCTGCGTAAACTGCAAGCCGACCTGTGCCATCACCACCGGCTTTTCCGGCGCGGGCGCATTCTCGGACGGCAAGCTGTCCCTGTCCTATCAGGTCGGCGGCGAGCTGCCCGACCTGATCGGCGAGGATTTCGCGCAGGAGCTTATTGACTACACCGATAAAATTTACCTCGAGTTTGGCGCCGACCCGAAGGTCGAGGGCATCTACGAGGGTCCCGACATCAAGGACATCCGCAAGCGCGCCATTCAGGCGGGTCTGCAGCTTGTTGACTGCCCCATCCGCCATCTGGGCACCGAGAAGGCCCAGCAGCTCTACCTGAACATCCAGAACTATCTGGCCGACGCCGGTGTTGAGATGCTGTTCAGTACCGAGTGCGAGAACATCATCCTCGAGGGTTCCGTCTGCAAGGGCGTCCGCCTGCGCGAGAAGGACGGCGTCCGCGACGTCTACGCCAAGCAGGTCGTTATTGCCACGGGCCGCCGCGGTGCGGACTGGCTGGAAAAGATCTGCGCCGAGCACAACATTGCCCACAAGCCCGGCACCGTTGACATCGGCGTCCGTGTTGAGTGCCGCAACGAGATCATGGAGAAGATCAACAAGGTCCTGTATGAGGGCAAGCTGATCGGCTACCCGGCCCCGTGGCGCAACAAGGTGCGCACCTTCTGCCAGAACCCCGGCGGCTTCGTGGCGCAGGAGAACT
>ERZ1673741.3148-NODE-3148-length-10530-cov-3.108926_pt1 | contig 10530 bp, 5 predicted proteins | sample MGYA00580209_ERZ1673741 | MGnify/ENA primary metagenome ERZ1673741 (study PRJEB41218, sample SAMN15661754) | gut metagenome | host: Homo sapiens | place: Canada: London | collected 2015-08-20/2019-03-30 | study: EMG produced TPA metagenomics assembly of... | reverse complement strand
GGAAACGTATCTTTCCTACTACAAGGGAAGTGTCCTGATCGTATCGCATGACCGCTATTTTCTTGACCGTATCGCCGACAAAGTGGTCGAACTTGACCACGGAAAAGCAACTGTTTTCAAAGGAAATTACAGCGATTATGCGCAGAAAAAAGAACTTTTACGCCGGGATGCGATCAAACAATACGAAAATTATCAGCAGACCGTGCGCCACCAGGAACAGGTCATTGAAAAACTGCGTTCTTTCAACCGTGAAAAATCAATCAAACGGGCAGAAAGCCGCGAAAAAATGTTGGAAAAAATGACACCTGTGGACAAGCCGGTAACAGAACAGAAATCCATGCACTTTTCCCTTGTTCCGGAAAAAGAAAGCGGAAAAGATGTTTTGCGTGTGGAAAATTTCGGAAAGTCTTTTGGTGACTTACACCTTTTTCAGGGTGTTTCCTTTGAATTGTTCCGCGGAGAACGTGTTGCTTTGATCGGGAAAAACGGAACCGGTAAAACCACTCTTCTCAAAATGCTCTGCGAACTAGAATCTCCGGATCAGGGTACTGCCGTCTTTGGCACGAACGTGGAACTTGGCTATTACGACCAGGAGCACAATGTACTGCACGAGGAAAAAACGATTTTTGATGAAATCCACGATGACTACCCGGATCTTAACAATACGAAGATCCGCAATGTCCTCGCTGCTTTTCTCTTTACCGGGGAGGATGTCTATAAAAAGATTTCACTTCTTTCCGGTGGAGAAAAGGGACGTGTCTCCCTGGCAAAACTTATGCTTTCCAAAGCCAATCTCCTGCTTCTCGACGAGCCGACCAACCACCTGGATATTGACTCCAAAGAGATTCTGGAAGATGCTTTGAATCATTATACCGGAACGGTCTTATACGTATCGCACGACCGCTATTTTATCCAGAAAACCGCTACCCGGATCCTGGATCTGACCAATGAACATATCCTTTCATACGATGGAAATTATGACTATTATCTGGCGAAGAAGGATCTTGTCGAAAGCCGCTATCTCGGCAACACGACAGAATCTGCGCCAAAAACGGAGGCTCCGTCTACTGCCAAACTCGACTGGAAGGAACAGAAAGAACGGGAAGCCAAAAAAAGAAAGATTGAAGCTGCGTATGAAAAAGCAGAAAACGAAATCCAAAAACTGGAAGAACTTATCGAAGAAACCGATGCGCAGATTGCCCTTCCGGAATACGCTTCCGACGTTGCCAAATTGACCGAATTGTCAAAGCAGAAGGAACAGTATGAGGCAGAACTGGAAACCGCGATGGAGGAATGGGAAAAAGCAGCGCAGGCGTTGGAAGAATTGGAATAAGACAAGAAATCCCCCGAGTAAAAAGCGGACAAGCTTCACCCGGGGGATTTGTTTTTTGTTTCTATTTTGTCACTTTTATCTTTATCTTATTCATTACACCATTTTGTGCAACAGCATACACCGTCGCTTTTCCCGCTTTTTTTGTCGTAATCTTTCCTTTTTTAGATACAGACAAAACCTCCGGATTCGACACGACGTAGCGTATCTTATCGATATGCCATTTGCATTTTTTTCCAGTCGGAAGGACTACCTTTGCTTTCAGTTTACTTGTCTCACCAAGTTTGAGCATACGCTTTTTCTTTCCCGCAATACGCACCTTCAATGGATTGGCATATTTTTTATTTCCCTTAGTCAAAGCATGAAGCTGCAAAGAACGTCCATATGCTGTTTTTTTACCATTTACAATACGATATGCCTGAATTTCATACTTATACCAGGTGTCTTCTTTCAGTTTTTTATTGATAAATGAAGTTTTTCCTGCTGAAGTAATCGTACAAACAAGTTTCAAATTGCGGATATCTTCTCCCTCGCTGCATCGGGAAGCATAGATAAAATAACCATCGGCTCCTTTCACTTTGGTCCATCTTAGTTTCTGCCAAACGTTCTTTGATATCACCGGCTGAATCAAATCTATCATTACAGGCAGTACTTCGTTTTTCACAGATGGACTTATCGCCGTCTGTCCCGGTACCGGTGGCACTGTTACCGGTACCGATGTTTCTGTCGGAGCCACCGTTGGCGATGCTGTTGGCGATGTCGTCGGCTGTGGAGACAATTTAGGAATCACCATACTTTCTTTGGTAACTTCTTTCGTTCCCTGGGCATCTTCAAAATATTTTCCACAGTCTTTACATTCATAATATTCTTTATTTCCTTCTGTCTTTTCCGTCGCTGCCACTGCTTCAATCTTATCCAGATTGTGCGTGCATACAAGGCGCTCTACCACAATCTCTACCGTTGTATTTTCATAGTTTTCTTTATCCGCTCCTACATACTCTGCAGATACTGTTATACCTCCTGTCTCCGGTATGGTCTTTCCAATGAATTCTTCCTTTATTTCCCAATCACTGTCATTTTTTAACATATCCTTTGTGATCGTCTTTTGTGAAAATGATACAGAAAGATTCTGTGCCGGTGTCTGCATTGGTTTTGCTGCTTTGAATATGGTATATTCCTTGGTCACCTGAGCATCTTCTATCTTCATAACAGCGGTGATCGTCCCTGCCGACTTAAGATCAGTCGTTGCTTTTCCATCTCGCAGGTATGTGATTTTACATTTTTTCAACCCTTCATACTGTCCCCAGGTATCTGCATAATCCTCTACTGCGGGATGGTCTTTTTTATCATATTGCGCATTTTCTGCCGTAAGCATCACATTCGTCTGATGCGCCGGATTCACTTGACATGTTGCAACAATTCTATCTCCATCCGTCGTATAATCAAAAGAATGGGTCAATTTACTATTCGGTGTATTGGTATATACTTTTTTGCACATATCATACCCATCATATACCGTATTTGCTGCATTCTTTTTTAACGTCGGATAGATATCTGCCTTTTCTCCAAAAAGGTTCTGATACCACACCTGCGTTCCATCGGATATTTCATTATTTAAGTGATAACAAACCTCTCCCGATTTCATTCTCTCTTTGGTTCTTCCGATGCCGGCACGTATATCAGATCCTTGCTTTTCTTCATCCACGTCGGAGTCATAATAACAATTTACAACCGTTCCAAAGTTTGCAGCAATCGGGAAAATAATCTCATCTTGACTCGCACCGTCCAAAATCTGTGTTGTATCAAATTCATTGTTCACTGTCAGACAGTTTTTTATCTCTCCCATATTCACACCGGTTACCGTCCCCACCGGATCATACTCATAAATTCCACCACTGCTTCTTTTTATCGAAATCGAACTTCCATCCACCTTGCAATTCTCGATCACTCCACGGTTAACACCACAGACTGCTCCCACGGACCCTTCGTTTTTATAATTTCCACCCGGCAGCAAAACATTCTCAAGACAAAGATTTCGAATCGTCCCCTTCAATGTACGACAGATGGCACCGGTCGTTATTTCACCCCCCTGCATATTTTTGATGGAATGTCCGTTTCCATTAAAGATTCCTATATAATTTTCAACATCTGCACTTAACCCGGCACCTTCCATATCAATATCTGCCTCCAATCCGGCATTGATACGATCATCTGCATTTGCCATCATAGAAAAGCGATTCAATTCTTCTTTATCGGATATCCGCACATAGTCTACCCCTTTTTCTGTAACAACATCCAGGCTTTCCAGTGTCATATCCTGTATCACACGGCTTCCTCCATAATAACAGCAGCCAAAAGCCCCCCACTCATCCGGCGGATCCAAATATATTTTACCGGCCGGCAGCGTACTCATCGACTTGGTAACTCCGTCAATTGTCACATTGTACTCGCGGACAGATGATGTCATCGTAACTTTCATATCCGAGCTAACCACCGTATCTTCGTTAAATTGCGCACCATCTTCCGTCTGATATGTATAAGTATATTGATCATCATCAAACAATTTTCCAAATTTTGTGTTTTTTTCTACTTTTACCGTACAATATGCATTTTTATTGCCGGCAAGAACAAATTGAACTGTACACAATGCCGGACTGGTTTGTTTTTTCAATTGCGATGTACCGTCATCCCATTTATAAAGATAGGATTCACCGTTAATTTCAATGACGTTACTTCCCTTTCGCAGATAGGCTTCTAACTTTCCCTCTTCTGACGTTTCTAAGGTACTTGCCGGATATCCGTTAACAGCAGTTACTTTCTGATTCACCGGCAAATCAGAAACCGTCATTTTTTGCAATACATAGCCATTTCTATCCTCCAGCTGACCAATATATGTCGATCCAAACAATCGTGCCGTTCCCATCTTTGCTGTATCTGTCGATCCAAGATAATCAGACGTTATATCTCCATCCAAAAACCGGTAAACACCTTTATCATTTAGGTTAGCCTGGCCACATATGATGGACCCTCCCATCATATACCATTGCGCCAAATTGTTTATCTTTGCCCCTTCTGCTTTTACCGTTCCTGATTTCATGATAAAACTTCCTCCGACATTATCCTGAGAACCACCTCCATGCATTAAATAGCCTGCATTATTTAATTGCAAAGAAGAATTTGGTGTATCAGCATCTTCACTGATTGTCAACTGTCCATACAATTTGAAAATCATTGAAGTATTTATGCACCCTTGTGTTTCGTGTAATTTTGCCATACTAACCGTATTTTTTCCTTTAAGATATAAGTTCGCCGTCCCCATGATTTCCATAAACGGAAACAATTGATCCCTCTCATCAGACGATGCGCAGTTTCGAATATCAAGATCATACAAATCATCATTTTTGATCGTTACATTGTCTAAGATCACATTGGCCTTTACTCCATCTGCTACTGTAATATGTACATCAATATAAGCACCATTGATCTCATTGTCTCCTGTGATTGTATAGGTGCCGTCTTCCGTGATATTAATCTCTATGATTGTTACATCATGCTTCGTCCCTCCATAACTCGTAATGGTCTTTTCGACAAATAATTTCGGATCATCAAGATTATATGTTACATTCTTTGCCGACAAAACACTTGCTTCCTGTGCATAGGCATTGGTCGGCGGAATCACTGGGATTCCTGTCAGTACTGTCGCCGAAAGTGTCCCTATGCAAACGACTTTGGTCCATTTTTGTTTTAAATTTTTTCTAATCTTTTTCCCCTGCAACTGATTGTTATTATAAAAAAACTGTTTACGCATATACTGCCTCCATTTCATTTCGATATTTCCAATATCTGTCTCCTAAAACTTTTGTTTCCGTATTCCATGGTTTTTCCGCACTCGTATAATGAATGATACATGGTTTTTCCCGGTAAAGATCTTCATACAATTTTCGGTTATTCACATTTTCTTTTGCTATCTGTTCTGGAATATATGTCATATAATTCCATCTACAGTCCATCACTTTTACTCTTCCATCAAATAAAATATTTAACACATCTTGATCGTTATATTTATAATTATGACGATGAAGGATTTCAAACACCTGTTCCTGATTGATTCTTTGTCTGGTTTTTTTCAGATCTATCACAAGCACACCGGCATTAAAATAATTCTCAGGCACTTGCATGCCAAGAGCTTCCGTCCGATAATTGTCAACATTGTAAGGGTATCCCTCCAGAAAAATCGGACTCTTCGTCTTCGATAAAAGCCGAAAATCTTCTGATCGAACGGCTGCCACCTCGCAGTTTCCCAGTTCAATATCATACAATTTGCTGATATCTCCCTCTACAATAAGATCACAATCCAGATAAAGTATCTTATCATACTTGGCAAACATTTCTCCAAAAAGAAATAAACGATAGTTTGTTTCAATCGAATAATAAACTCCGACATCATATTCTACTTTCTTTTCATATTGTGCCATCGAAATAAATCGAACGGATACATTCCCTTCTTTTTCCATATTTTTTATTTTTTCCTGCTGCTCCCTGCAGATATCCTTATGCAGGATAATTATATCATACATTCGCTTTGTATCACAGTTTTTCAACAGCGAGTAAAGAACTGTTGCCAGATGCGGAGCATATTTTTCATTGCTGGCAAAGCAAAGATTTACAGATTGATATGCTGGTTCAATTATTTTCATATATTTCTTTCCTTTTTTATTATGCTTATTTCCTTTATTTCTTTTTCACTGTTACCTTAATCTTCACCACTTCTGTTCCACTCTTAACCGTGATAACGGTCTTTCCGGCTTTTAAGGCTTTGATCTTTCCGTTTTTACTCACCTTTGCCACCTCTTTGTCTGAAGATTTGAATGTTATCTTCTCCTGCGAAGTCAATGGTGTCAGTTCCGTCTTTATCTTAAAGGTCTTTCCTTTTTTCAATGTCAATTTCCGTTTTTTTACATTGGTTAAGGTCAATTTCTGTGTCTTAACTTTTTTCTTCTGAACTTTTACCTCTACCGAAGCAGATGCACCTCTTTTGGTGGTAACAGTTATGACAGCCGTCCCCACCTTTTTGGCTTTTATCTTTCCTTTTTTGGTTACGGTCGCAACCTTTGTATCGGAAGATTTCCACTTTTCAATGGAATCGCCGTTGCCAAGTGTCGCTTTTACCGCCGTTGTGCTTTTCCCTTTCTGCAGTACAATAGCAGAAACATTTAATGTTACTGTTGCCGCCGTTGGCTGCGGAGTTCCCGTTGGCTGTGGAGTTCCCGTTGGCTGTGGGGTTCCTGTTGGCTGTAACACCGGGGTCGCCGTTGGCTGTGGGGTTCCCGTTGGCTGTGGGGTTCCCGTTGGTCTGGGAATTTCATTCCACTTTGCATAAAGTATCCTGTCTCCGGTCACCGGTGTGGCAAAGTCATAAGCATTTGTGCAGGCTTCATCCGTATACCAGCCTCCAAAGGTATATCCCGTTTTCGTTGGATCCTCCGGTTTAGTAACCGGTGTTTCATAATCCGCTGTTTCCACATCGACAGAAGATCCTCCTACGGAATCAAACGATACCGTATATGTATTGATCGTCCACTTTGCATATAAGATCATATCTTTTGTCACCTGCGCAGTAAAGTCATAAGCATTCTGGCAGGCTTCATCCGTATACCAGCCTCCAAAGGTATATCCTCTTCTCGTTGGATCCTTCGGTCTGGTTACTGCTGCCGGATAAGTTACTGTCTGATCCTCGACAGAAATTGTATCATCACCGGTAGAAAAGCGGACCTTGAAAGTGACAGCTGTATACTCCGCATAAAAATCTGTATCTTGAGTAAGAGTAATCGTTTCTCCCGTAGCAACCGGTGTTTGTAAATTCTTATCGGTACACCACTTTGTTACCGTATAATATTCGGTATCCGGAAGATACGCTGGGTTGATCGTGCTGCCTTTTTTTGCATAATAGGTCTGCGTGTAATCTGAATAATGCAGCGTAACAGATACCTCCTCATCGCCCTCTGAAAGAGCGGATCGTAAGAGAGTCTTATCCGGCACCAGTCCGCTCGTGTACGCTAATTTCGAACCGGCACTGCCGTCGCTGCCGTCGACTCCGGATGCAAGCGTAGTGTTATTATCATCCGTATAGTAGGTACCTGCCGCACCACCGGTCCCTCCGGTTCCGGGAGTATAGGTTACAGTTGCTCCGGAAGAAATGGCATAAAAACTTCCTTTAAAAGAAAGTGCATCGCCGCCGTTACCGCCATTGGTACCATTTGCCGTTCCGTATGATTGAAACTTATTCTTAAGGCGTTCATAACCAGAATCACCTCGCCCGCCATTGCCACCGGTAAGAGTAAGACGAGCATCGTCACGCACCAACAGGCTGCCGCCGGTAAAGTTCAGTGCACAGCCTCCCGGAGTACCATCCAGTCTGCCGTCGCCAGATTTATTCCCACTCACTCCCTGGTATCCATCTGAACCCTTAATGGTAACCTGACTTCCACTATCCACTTTCAGTGCGGCACCGGAAAACTTTATCCCGGAACTTCCGTTTCCAGATTGCTGCCCCGCCGTAGCTCCGGCCGCCGCCGTTCCACCGGTGATTGTGACCGTTTGCTGTAAGATCAGGGATACATTGGGAGAAGTGACGCGAAGACCCACGGCACCCTGTCCATCATACCCCAACGTTTCGATTCCGTTACCACCTGTTAAATCGGCATTTTTCAAGATCAATGTACCACTCCCGGCAATCTCAAGCGCGGGCGTAGCAGAATCAGATTCATACTCAATTTCATCCCGACCATGGATGGAATACCCTTTTCCATCCAGAATAACGGTTTCTCCCGCTGCCAGAGTGATCTTTAATCCATTTGTGACATCACCTGTCAGGGTATAGACGGTCTGTCCCTCTGCATTTGTCGTGATTTCGACAGGTGCCTCCGACTCTGCCGTAATCTCTGTCCCATCATTTTCAAGTGTTGCTGCTTTTACTGTCGTCTTTGTCACGATCTGCCCGGTAAATACCGAGGTAAGTACAATCGCAAGAGCAAGCAGGTATGCAAGCAGTTTTTTAACTTCTTTTTTCATTTTCTTTTCTCCTTTTTGATTTTTCTTTCGGCGTTTGATAAACACCGGAATCCATTCATTTACTTTTTTACTTCATCTATATAAAATTTTCTCTCCGAAGTGGTACAACCCGGATAGCACTACCTGTTTTACCACTTTTGGAGAAGAAAATATTATGCATTGATAACCTTTGCCAGATACAACCGCAATGCCTTCTCACTGCTTTTTTCACCCTCGACATATTCGATTTTCGTGATATCCTTTAGGATACACCCACAATGCCCCGGAAATGTCGGAAAGCATGTCACATGCAGATACGTGTCGATCTCCGGACTGCAATCTATGATTTCCAGGATTCTGCCATATAGGACAACCTGTTCATAACTCCGGAGCCATTTGGCATCCATGTTCGCAAAAACAGACCCAAAAGAACTTCCGATCAAATCTTTTAACGGTGTTTTCTCGATTTTGGCAAGTGCTTCATTGCCATAACAGAAAATCCAGTCTACCGCTTCCGCATTATCGTCAAATACCATCTCAATATCCGCAAATGCAAATGGCATATGATCAAAACTTCGGTAATGTTCCGCATAATCCTCATAAGTCATCGACTTTTTACTCGCACGAAGTTTCTTCAATATCTTCTTCTGATTTTCAAGCTGTGTACAAATGATTCTTTTTTTATTTCGGTTGCTATAGGGAAGTTTCTCTCCGGTATTTAAAAGAATGTATTCCTTCGTTACAGAATGAATGGCTTTGGATGCTGCGATACACTGGCGGCTGATACGAATAAACGCCTTGCCCAGCTGCTCCTCCAATACCCCTATAGAATTCGAATAATAAAATTGTTTTCCGTCTATCATATAAATCCACGGCTTGGCATGACTTTCTTCTTCTGTTTTCATAGCATACAAAATATCCTCCGTATTTATTTTGAATTCCTGCTGTGAAGACTTGTTTTTTACAGTCAGAAATGTCGCTTCTTCCTTCATATATGTTCTCCTCATCTGATTTGTTTCATCAACCATCACTTATGGATTACAACCATGTAATCTTATTCTTATCCTATCATAACTGTATCGCAAATTCAATAAAAATATTATTTATTAAAGAGTATTTTGTCTGCTTTTTGCAAAATTCTTTTGTTTTTCTCGCAATTAAGGAAGTTTTGTTCCTCAAGTCCAAATTCACGCAAAAAAGCAGTTCCGGACCCCCTCCCGTTCATGCTCATTCCAAGCCCTTTTATGAAGTGAACACAAAATTGGATTGAAAAGCAGCTTTCTTTCCTTTATAATATATAATATGTTTATACATTTATTACCAAAATTCGTCATTGAGAGGATGGAAGACTATGAAAAAAGAATGGAATGGACGGACTGTATTTTTTCTGGCTATGGCAATGACACTGATCTGTTTTCTGCCATTTCTAATACGTGATAAAGGATTATTTATTTATTTTGGCGACTACAATATGCAGCAGGTTCCGTTTTATCTCAAGATACATGAAGCGGTTCGTAATGGACATTTTTTCTGGGATATGACCACGGATCTGGGAAGCAGCATCTATACCAGCTATTCGTTTTATCTGCTGGGAAGCCCTTTTTTCTGGATAACCGTGCCTTTTCCAAAGCAGGCGGTACCATACCTGCTTCCTTTTTTGCAAATGATAAAGATCGCCCTTGCCTGTCTTGGAGGCTATTATTATAGCAGACAATTTGTCAAAGATACCCGATGTGCCTGCCTAAGTGGTCTTCTTTACGGTTTTAGCGGCTTTACTCTAGTCAGTCTGGTCTTTAACCATTTTGGAGAAGTCGTTGCCTTTTTCCCATTTTATCTGCTGGCAGCGGACCGGCTTGCACAGAAAAAAAACTATGGCCTGTTTTCACTTCTTACAGCACTGATGGCAATTACAAATTATTTCTTCTTTTTTGGCGAAGTTCTCTTTCTGCTGCTGTATCTGCTGATACGTTATGGGACAGATACCGCCCGGCATATGAAGGAAAAACTCTCTCTTTTGGCACGTTTTATCGCGGAACTCCTGACCGGTGTCTTTCTTTCCGCTTTCTTTCTGCTCCCTTCATTGCTTGCCGTAGCAGGGAACACCCGTCTGTCAGAAACCATTTTTGACAGAAATCCCCTTATCTATTCGG
>ERZ1673741.3145-NODE-3145-length-10540-cov-4.453600_pt1 | contig 10540 bp, 8 predicted proteins | sample MGYA00580209_ERZ1673741 | MGnify/ENA primary metagenome ERZ1673741 (study PRJEB41218, sample SAMN15661754) | gut metagenome | host: Homo sapiens | place: Canada: London | collected 2015-08-20/2019-03-30 | study: EMG produced TPA metagenomics assembly of... | reverse complement strand
TTCTTTCGGAGAAGCCCCCTAAGAACCCCAAGAACTTCACCGCAAAGGGCAACCGAGTAGGTGGTGCGGATTTTGTACGTGCCGCTACCGGTTGCCCTTTGCGGTGAAGTTCCGGGCTCCATAGGAGCCCGCTCGGAAGGGAGGCTCCTAACGGGATTTGGGTAGTGCCTCGGGGCCCCGCCATTGCTTCGCTCGGCGGGGAGTGGATGGTGTTTAGGATGGGAGAATGCGGCTTGTTCGTCTTGTAGGGAACGACCCATGTGTCGTTCCGCTTTTTCTTTCTATCCAAGACGGATGTGAATTGTATATCCCACGCACCGAATAACCTTCTGTGTCATCCTGAGCGGAGCGGCGCGGTAGGGGAAGGGGCGAACAGGACCAGCCCCAAACCGCCCAAACAGCGAATTTTTGCCCTCCGGGCAAAAACAGCGTTCCACCCACCCATGCCGTGCGATAGCCGCACTCTCTCCAAACCCCGCACCTCCCCAGCCACCCAAAAACTTTCCTGAGCTGGGGCTTTTCCCCCATCAATCACAACGCACACTTCCCCAAAACCCATCCCACAAACCGCATCGCGCACTCTGAAAAAGCCCCGGCTCAGGAAAGTTCGAAGAGGATAGGAGAGGTTTGGAGAGGGAAGGGACCCCCTCCGAAAGGGGGTCCCTTCCCTCTCCAAGGTCTTCCCCTATATCCTCTCCCTCTTCCTCGAAACCTGGCGAAATTCGGAGGGGGAGAGGGAGAGACGGGAGCGGAAGACCGAGCGAAAGAACTTGATGTCGCGGTAACCGCAGGAGAGCGCGATTTCTTCAATGCTCTCATCGGTTGAGGAAAGCAGCTGGCAGGCGGCAGCAATGCGGAGATTCTGAAGGTAGCGGCTGAACGGGACCCCAATTTTTTGCGAGAAAAGGGAGGACAGATAGGACTGCGTGTAGCCCATCGCAGAAGCGAGAGACCGAAGCGTGACCGGCTCGCGGTAGTGCTGCCCTAAGTAATCGAGAATCGGACAAAGAATCCGGTCGTCGCAATCGAGACTGTCGGAACGCTTGTAAATTTTGCGCAGGGACAGAATCAGAAGCTCGGTCAGATACGCGCGGAGCAGCTCACTCCGCTTGGGCAGCTGCGAGCGGTATTCCAAACGCATCCGCTCCACAAGCCCGCAGACCTCGCCGGTGTCGTCGTGAAAAATCACGCTGGTCGGGGACGCAAGCAGATTGAAATAATTGCAGCCAATGCCGGAGAACGCAGCCAGATCCTGAAAGCCCCGGCAGCCTTTGAGAGAGGGGTCGAGAAATTCCGGCTTGAATAAAATGTTGATAATGGAAAAAGCGTTGTCACCGTCCGGAGAATACTTGTGGACCTCGCCGTAATTGATCATAAAGAAATCGCCGGCGCTGACCCGGACCGAGCGGCTGTTGAAATACTGCATCGCGCTGCCGGAAAGCACATAAACAAATTCCAGAAAGTCGTGGCGGTGATAGGACGTGTTGTTGTCATCCGACAGCCGGACCGAAATCGGTTCGCTGGAGTGAATGCTTTTGTCCGCAGAGGAGGGGGTGTGCAAATCGGTCACCTTCTTTCCTGATTATTGTACCACATCCGGGCGGCAAAATCAAGCATGCGGGTAAAATTTGTGTAAAGTCCGGAAAAACCTTTGACAAACGGCGCGCAACGTGTTATAATAGGGTAGACGAAAGAGAATAGGGGAGTGCGTATGAGAAATATCGATTTCAACAGCAAAAAAGGGTTCATTTGCGATATGGACGGAGTCATCTACCACGGCAACATCATCCTGCCGGGCGTGACCGAGTTTATCAACTGGCTGAACGAGGAGCAAAAGGAATATCTGTTCCTGACCAATAACAGCGGCTATACCCCGCGCGAGCTGCGCCAGAAGCTGGGCAGAATGGGGCTGGACGTGCCGGAACAGCATTTCTATACCAGCGCACTCGCAACGGCGGCGTTCCTCAAGGAGCAGTCGCCCGGATGCTCGGTCTATGCCATCGGTGAGGCAGGGCTGCTCAACGCGCTCTATGAAGCGGGATGTACCATGAACGATGTCAACCCGGATTACGTTGTCGTTGGCGAGGGACGGACCTACTCGCTGGATACGCTGACCAAGGCAACCAACCTCGTGCTGGGCGGCGCAAAGCTGATCGGCGCAAACTCCGACGTGTCGGGACCGATCGAAATCGGCATCGCCCCCGCCTGCCGGGCGCTGGTGGCACCCATCGAAATGGCAACCGGCGTGCAGGCGTACTTCTGCGGCAAGCCCAACCCGCTGATGATGCGGACCGGTCTGCGGCTGCTCAACTGCCATTCCGCAGATGCCGTGATGATCGGCGACCGGATGGACACCGATGTGATTTCGGGCCTGGAGACCGGTATGTCAACCGTCCTGGTCCTCTCCGGCGTGTCGACGCGCGATACGCTGCGGACCTATGCCTACCGTCCGACCGAGGTGCTGGAGGGCGTTGGCGAAATCGTCCGGCTGGCAAGAGAGAGCGGAAAGAACTGAATAAAAAAGCGGAATGCCGCCCTTCGGGGCGGCATTTTTTTGTGATTGCATTACCGGATAGCGGTTGGAAGTGAGGCGCGCATCCGGCGGCGGTAGGCGGCAGGGGAGCAGCCCTCTTTGGCGGTAAAGGCTTTGGAGAATGCGGCGGCATCGTTGAACCCGATTTGCGAGGAAATCTGCGCAATAGGGTCGGCAGAGAAGAGCAGCCGCTTTTTGGCGTAGTTCAGGCGCGCGCTCTGAATGTAGCCGCCCAGGGTCATGCTGGTCTCGGATTTGAAAATGCGGCTGAGATGGAATTTGGAAATGTGCATGGCACCGGCAAGCGCGTCCAGCGAAAGATCGGACAGGAGATTTTCGTTGATGTAGGCAATGGTGCGCGCCGAGGTGCTGCTGTCCGGAATGAAATGCTCCGGCTTGCGCGAAAGGCAATCCTCCAGGAGGGACAGAACCTCCGAGGCAATGCGCAGGGGATGGGCAGACGCCTCCTGCAGCGCGGCAATGCGGTCAAAGCGCACGCTCAGCGCGGCGGTGTCGGCAAGCGGGATGTAGGCGGTCAGCGAAAGCGGTGTCTCGCCCAGCAGCCGGACCAGCAGCGAGCGGTCGAACAGGAGCTTGTTGCGCACGTATTCGGCGGGGACATCCGGCGAGGTGCAGTGGATGACGCCGGTGTCGATGATGAACATATCGCCGGGGTGGAAGGCGCAGAAATTGTCCGCGACGAGGATTCTGCCGCTGCCGGACAGAATCTGCACAATTTCAATCCGGTCGTCGTGCGCATGCTGGCTGCTGGAAAGCTCGTCAACGCCGGTCTGCCGGATGTAAAGTTCAAAGGGCATGTTTGGTCCTCCTGCACAAAAAAAGATGGAATTTACAGCAATAGTATACCACATGCGCAAACAAAAAGCAAGATATAACAAAAAAATAAAAAATGTTAGCAATATTGCACATTCCTTTTTTGTGTGAAACGTGCTATAATGATAGCGCACAAGAGATTGCGGTTGTGCAATTTTATGTATCGAGGAAAGGATGGAACATGAAAAAACTGATTGCAATGCTGCTGGTACTGTGCATGCTTCTGCTGGGAGCCGCGTGCTCCAAGAAGAACGATTCCAACACGCCGGGATCCGGCACGACCCCGGCAGACACGGGAACCGGGGATCCCTATCTGGATTCGCTGCCCAAGCGGGACTACGGCGGAGAGGAATTTTACGTGCTTTGCACCACGCAGACAGCGCCCTTTTATGACATCACCGAAGAGGAAGGCGGCAACAACGTTTCCGCTGCGGTCTTCTCCCGTAACAACGCGGTGGCTGACCGGTACCATGTGACCATCAGGCATAAGCAGCTGGACGGCAACATGACCGGAAGCGTCGCGTTTGCAACCGAAATCCGGACCTCGATTCTGGCGGATAAGGGTTACGACCTGATCGTCGGGCAGAACTACTACTGCCTGCCGGCTGCCGTTGAGGGAAACCTGCAGGACCTGGCGGCTTCGAGCTACCTGCACTGGGACGAAAGCTGGTATTCCCAGAAAATCAACGACAACGCGGTGGTCAACGGCAAGATCTTCGGCGCAAGCGGAACCTACATCATGTCGCAGATCACCTACGCGATGGCAACCTTCTATAACAAGGAGCTTTGGCTCCAGAGCGGCTTTACCGATGACCTCTATCAGCTGGTCCGCGATAAGGAATGGACCTTTGAAAAGCTGAACGAGTTCGTCACCGGTCAGTTCCAGGACATCAACCACAACGAAAACATCGACGAGGGCGACCGGTTCGGCTACGTCTACCACCAGCACGGCGTTGCGGCGTCGATTGCGGCGGCGGGTCTGCCGATTACGACCAAGGACGACGAAGGCAACCTGACGGTGCTGAACTACTACACCGACCGCCTAGTTCAGGTGTTTGAAAGCTACTACGCCTTCTATAACGACGGAATCGACGCTTTCAAGGTGTCGGACGACTTTGGACCGGCGGTGGTGCTGGGCGCGGGGCAGACCCTGTTTGCCAACGTGCAGCTGAGCGCGCTGACCGACTGCAGCGAGCTGAAAAACTCCGAGTTCCATGTCGGCGTGCTGCCGATGCCGATGTATGACACCACGCAGAGCGATTACGTGACCTACACGCAGCGCTGGGAGCTGTTCTACATTCCCTCCAATGCGGATTTCGAGCGCTCCACCATCGTGCTGGAGTACCTCAACTACACCACCGAGCAGCTGGTTGTTCCGGCATATTGGGAAAAGGCGCTGAACAAGCGCGCTGCGGATGCGCCGCAGGATTCCGAGATGATGTACATCGTCAAGGATGGGCTCTGGTATGACTTTGTAACCTTCTATAACCATGCGGTCCCGCTGCGCGATGCCGTTGCAAGCCTGATCAACAACCGCAACAGCCGCATTGCAAACTGGTGGAAGAGCAACAAGGACACCTATCAGTCGCAGCTTGAAAAGGTCCTGGAGGATTACGGGACCGCGAAACCGTAAGTCAAAAAAATTAACATAAAAGGAGAATGAACCATGAAACGAATGCTTTGCCTCATCGTCGGTCTTGCCCTGCTCACAGCTTCCCTGAGTCTGGCTGCCTTTGCTGCGGAGGATACCTCGGTATCCAAGTGGGACGGCACCATCCCCGAAGCCAACACCGCCTATGTCTTTGAAGGAAAAGGCACCAAAGCGGAGCCTTGGCTCATCAAGTCGGCTGCAGACCTCGCGCAGCTGGCAGCCAATGTCCGCCTGGACTCCAAGGAGACCACCTACGGCGGCAAGTTCTTCAAACTGACCGTTGACATTGACCTCGACAACCACCCCTGGCTGGGCATCGGCGGCGGTAAGATTGCAACGCTGGATAACCTCAGCTCGGACGGAAAGACCGGCATCACCTACTTCGCCGGCAACTTTGACGGCGACTGGCACAAGGTCTACAACCTCAAGCTGGCCACCACCGGAACCGTGAAGAACGCCGAGACCGGCGCGGATGAAACCTACCCGGTGCATCAGAACGGTCTGTTTGGCTACATCCTCGGCGCCCGGATCTCCAATCTCGGCATTGAGAGCGGCGAAATTGTTGTGGAGAACAACAACCGCGTCGGCGCACTGGTCGGTGTCGGCCGCTGCGGATTCCTGATTGAGAACTGCTACAATAAGGCGAATGTCACCGCAACGACCTCCTATAAGGCTGCCTATATCGGCGGTCTGACCGGTCAGCTGATTGACAAATGGGACCTTGCAGCCAACACCGAGAAGATGACCTCCGGCGTTTGCAAGGATAAGAAGATTGTCAACTGCTACAACATGGGTAACGTGACCGTGACGCTGAACCAGACGGACGGCGCGAACGAATTCCGCATCGGCGGTATCGCTGCGCAGTATGTCGGCGGCGCGCCGGAGCTGAACAAGGTGTACAACATCGGCAATGTCGTTGTCGTTTCCAACAGCGTTTCATCCAGCAAGAACAACCACCGCATTGGCGGTATCACCGCTGCACTTTTGGACAGCGCTTATGCAGTAGATGTGTACTTCAGCGGCAAGGTGTCCTTTACGGCAACCGTTGCAACCGCTGATACCGACCTTAAGAAGTACCAGGTCGGCATCCTGTTCGGCAACTGCGCAAACGGAATCTCCTATGATGCCGATTCCGGCGTCAATGTCGGCTACGAGGCAAAGGAAGGCACCACTGCGACTCTGGGTGTCGGTGCCTGGAACCCCGATAAGGATTGGTATAAGCCGATGACGAACATCACACTCCCGCTGGCAGAAAAATCGACCTTCCTGGTTGCGGCAGAGGTTCCGAACCCGCCGGCACCGCCCGTTTCGAGCGAGGAACCGACCGAAGGACCGACCGACGCTCCCACCGGCGAGAAGCCCACGACCCCGACCAAGCCGAACGACCCCGAAACCCCGACCAAGCCTTCCTCGTCCGAGACCACCGGTGCCGACAAGCCTGCGGACACCACCGGTGCATCCGATGACAGCAAGTCTGCCGGTTGCTCGAGCAGCCTTGGCATCGCATCGGTCGCGCTGATCGGTCTGGCTGCGGCAGGTGCCGGTCTGATTGCGAGAAAAAAGAAGAAAGACTGAGTGACCCGGCTGCCGCTTGAGAGGGGCGATACCGCACAGCCCGCGGAAAGCCCCGATGGCGGCAGCCATCCTGATTTCGGAGGAAATATGAGAAAATTCAAAGCAGACCTGCGCCGAATGGCACTCGGCATGACCGTTGGCATGCTGCTGCTTCAGAGTGCCGGAACCCTGGCGGTGGGAGCGGCTGCCGAAAGTCCCGAGGCAACTGCCTCCGACGGCTTTTATCACGGAGAAAAGCAGTACAGCGACATCTGGACGCCTTCGTCCGACGACAGCAAGTACGCCAATCACCGCATCCCCGGCATTGTGGTCACCAAAAAGGATACGGTCATCATTTACTGCGAGGCGCGCACCGGCGACACCAGCAAGTCGCTCGTGCAGCACGGCGACTGGTGCCTGATGGACATCTACATCCAGCGCTCGACCGACGGCGGCGAAACCTTCGGTGACCCGATTTACATCGCAAAGGGAAATGACGAGACCGCAACCGTTAACAACCCTGTTATGATCGTCGGAAACGACAACACCCTGCATATGCTCTACTGCAAAAACTACACCGTTCGCGGCGGCGGGCTTTGGTACCGTAAGAGCACCGATGACGGCTTGACCTGGACCCCGGAGCGGGAGATTTCCCAGTTTGCGGAATCGGTGCCGCACGACACCTTTGCGTTCGGTCCCACCCATGGCATCTGCACTGCGGACGGCAGGCTGTTCGCACCGGTCTGGCTGGTCCCCGCGGGAACCGGACGGGACGGAAAGGATACCTCTCACGGTCCCTCCAAAGCCTACACCTTTTACAGCACGGACAACGGGGAAACCTGGGCGTTGAGCGATGCGGCATCCGGCAACTCCAACGAGACGGATATCGCAGAGCTTTCGAACGGAACCATTCTGCTCAATTCCAGATCAACCCCGAGAAGGATCACCACCAGTCCCAACGGCATCGACCGCTGGACCGCAACCTATCAGGACGAGCAGCTGCCTGACCCCGGCTGCTGCGCCGGGCTGGTGACGGTCAATCTCCCGGGGCTTCCGTATGCGCACCTGTTTACCAACTGCGCAAGCCTGACCACGGACCGCGATCATCTGACGCTGCGGGTCAGCTTTGATGACTGTGTTACCTGGGAAAACCCGGTCCTGATTTCCGAGCTGACCGGCGGCTACAGCGACGTTGCCGTTGACAGCCGGGGCTGCGTTTACGTTCTGTATGAGCAGTCCTTTGGCAAGCGCGTGAAGCTGGCAAGGCTGAGCTTTTATGATACGTTCTGCAAAAATCTGACCGGACTGACGGAAAAGACCGCCTTCCTGTTTGATGACGTGGCAGACGAGGCGCTGATCAAAAGCGCCGCAAATCTTTCCGCAACGGTTGCAAACGGCGTGCTGTCGCTTGCCAGCACCGACACCAAACGGAACATCGCGGTTCTGGATCTCACATCGCAGACGCGGCTGCTGAACCTGTCCGATTTTGAGCGTGTGGAGCTGCGGATGTCGGTCAGCGCCGCCGGAGGAGAGCCGTTCTCGCTCGGCGTCGGGCTGACGGGCGGCAGAGTGCTGGAATCGTCCGGCGAGAAAATGCTGTATGCAACCGTCCCGAATGACGGAGAGATGCACACGGTCCTGCTGGATGTCAGCGCCCTGCGCGGCATGCTCCGGAGCCTGCGGCTGGAGCTTTACAGCGAAACGCTCACCAGCGAAATCGGCGACTGCGTGAAGGTCGATTCCATCCGGTTCCTGCGCGCAGGCGAGCCTGCACAGGGCGAGGATGACGAGCCTGCAACCGGAACGGAAGCCGCCCCGGACACCGCCGCGCCCGAACCGGGCAAGACCTCCGGCTGCGGCAGCGCACTGTCTGCCTGCCCGGCGCTTGCCGGCGCAGCATTGACCGCCGGCGCGTGGCTGCTGCTCCGCCGTAAAAAACGCAACTGAAAAAAGAGGATTTCTATCATGAATATCAAAATGACCGGCATTATCCCCGCCCTGCTGACCCCGTTTGACGGGGCGGGGCGCGTCAACACCGGCGCGCTGGAAAAGCTGATTGACTGGAACATCGGCAAGGGCGTGAACGGGTTCTATGTCGGAGGCAGCACCGCCGAGGCGTTCCTGCTCTCCGAGGAGGAGCGGAACACGGTCTACGAGACCGCCGCAAAAGCAGCAGCCGGGCGCGTCCCGCTGATTGCGCACGTCGGCTGCATCTCCACTGACCAGGCAATCCGCTTTGCCAAGACCGCCGAGCGGCTGGGCTACAGCGCCATCTCCGCAATTGCGCCGTTCTACTATAAGTTCTCCTTCGAGCAGATCAAGCGCTACTATTTCGACATTGCCGGCGCGGTGAACCTGCCGATGATCATCTACAATTTTCCGAACTTCTCGGGCGTCAACCTGACGGTCGAGCAGGTGTCGGAGTTCTTCGCCGATGACCGCTTCATCGGCATCAAGCACACCTCCAACGATTTTTTCTCGCTCGAGCAGTTTAAGACCCGGTTTCCGGAAAAGCTGGTCTTCAACGGCTTTGACGAGATGCTGCTCGCCGGGCTTTCGATGGGTGCGGACGGCGGCATCGGGAGTACGTATAACTTCATGGCAGAAAAGTATCTGGCGCTCTACCGGCACTTCCGCGAGGGGCGGCTGGAGGAGGCGCAGGTGCTGCAGCAGGAGTGCAACCGCATCATCAAGGCGCTGTGCCGGGTCGGCGTAATGGAAGGGGAAAAGGAAGTTCTGTGCCAGCTCGGCTTCGATTTCGGCGGCGCGCGCAGACCGTTCTCGGCTCTCACGGATGACCAGAAGGCATTTTTGAAGACGGAAATTACCGATACCCTGTAAGGAGGCTGACATGGAAACAATGGAACTTTATCGCTCGGACGAGGCGTATTTTCGCTATCGGATTCCCGGCATGCTCGTCACGGACAGCGGCGTTCTGCTGACCGTCTGCGAGGCAAGAAAGGAGCAGAGCGACTGGAGCATGATGGATATTCTGCTGCGGCGCTCGACCGACGGCGGCAAGACCTTTGAGGATCCCATCCCGCTGGCGCGCGGGACCGAGGCGCACCCGACCGTCAACAATCCGGTCCTGATGCAGGACCGCAAGGGGCGGATTCACCTGCTGTACTGCGAGGATTACGCGGTCATGGGCGGGCGCGTGCTGCACCGCATCAGCGAGGATGACGGCTTGACCTGGAGCGACTGCCGCGACATCACCGCCTCGACCGCGCCGACGATGCGCAACGCTTATGCGCACGGTCCGGGGCACGGCATCCGGACCCGGAACGGGGAGATGGTGGTCCCGTTCTGGCGAATCCCGAAGCGGTACGATTCTCCGGTTCGTTCGCACGGACCGAGCGAAATCGGAACGCTTTGGAGCGCCGATGACGGCGAGACCTGGAACATCGGCGCGGTTCTGCGGTCCCAGGACGGGCTGATGACTCCGAACGAGACCGAGATTGCCGAGCTGGAGGACGGGCGGGTCTATCTTAACACCCGCCTCGGTGCCGGGCTGACGTATCGCGGCAGAGCCTGGAGCCAGGACGGTCACAGCTTCTGGGAGCGCTTTGAGCCGGATTACGCGCTGCATGACCCGCAATGCTTTGGCGCAACGGTCTCCTGCCGGATGCCGGACGGGCGGTTCTGGCTGTTCTTCGCCAACTGCGAAAGTAAGGCAGGGCGCAAGAATGTGGTTCTCAAGGGCAGCCTGAACAGCGGCGAGACCTGGTGCCTGCGGCGTGTGCTGGACGCAGACCGCGGCGGCTATGTTGAGCTTGCCGCCGACCCGGCGCGCGGCTGTGTCTACGTGCTCTACGAAGAAGCCGCCGGCGCCGCTTTGCACCTGGTTACCCTGCAGGCCGAGGAGCTTGAGGGATAAGGAGGGGAAGACCACGAGGCTCCGCTTCAAATCCGGCTTGGAGCCTCCTTCCGAGCGGGCTCAAAGAGCCCGAAACTTCACAGCAAAGGGC
>ERZ1673741.3144-NODE-3144-length-10540-cov-10.401907_pt1 | contig 10540 bp, 4 predicted proteins | sample MGYA00580209_ERZ1673741 | MGnify/ENA primary metagenome ERZ1673741 (study PRJEB41218, sample SAMN15661754) | gut metagenome | host: Homo sapiens | place: Canada: London | collected 2015-08-20/2019-03-30 | study: EMG produced TPA metagenomics assembly of... | reverse complement strand
CGATCGCAGATGAGCCTACGCCCAAGGTCTATTTTGGGCGAAATATTCAGGCTAGAGCAGCGAGATGACGCTCGAGGAGCCCTAGCCTTTGTTCGGGTCTCAGGAAGTCGAACTTCGCCTTGAGGTCGAACCTCCTCAGCGCCGCCCGGTCAATGTTCTCAAAGAGGTTGGTCGTGGCGCAGAAGATGCCGGAGAAGCTTTCCATCTGCGTGAGGAGCTCGTTGACTTGCGTGACCTCCCAGGAGCGCTGACTCAGCTCCCTGTCGCGGAGGAACGAATCCGCCTCATCGATGAGAAGGAGCGCGCCCGCGCGCTTTGCCTCTTCAAAAGCCTCGTGAATCAGTGCTTCCGTTCCGCCCACAAACATGTTGAGAAGGTCGCTCGCGCGTTTGGCGATGAGCGGCATGCCGAGCTCGCGGGCAAGCCAGCGCACGTATGCGGTTTTGCCGGTGCCGGGAGCCCCGTAGAGGCAGAGCCGTCCTGCTCCGCAGCGCTTCAGTCCTTCACAGATGCCCTTGAGGTCAGCCGTTGTATTTACGAATTCCGTGTCGTAGAACCGGGGGAGAGCCTCGGCTCGTCCGGGAAGACGCCCGAGCGATTGCGCGTCAAGCGATGCCGAAAGGAGCGTTTCGCACGCTTCGTCCCTCGCCCTTTCATCGTCCAGATTGAGGTCGGCGATGACGGAGGCGGTGCGGGAGATGACTGCGGGCGAGAGCTTCCCGCTCGAAGCAAGCCGGTCAATCATGTCTGCGCTCACGAGGTTTCCAACCTCACTCTCAGCAATGCGACGGCGCACGTTTTCGGGCGGAATCGGCACTTCGAGGACGATGTCGAAGCGCCTGATCAGCGCCGGATCCATCCCTCCGAGCGTATTCGTCAGCCAGAAGGTCGGAACGGGCGCGATTTCGACGAGTTTGTTGAGCTCGGCCTTGTTCGACCGCTTCGGACCGCCGAAGAGCGTGAATACAGCTCCCTCGTTGATAATGTCTTCGGATTCATCGATCACGAGGACCGTCTTTTCAGACGACCGGTAAAGCTTCTCCGCGATGTTCCACCGGGTGATTCTCGAGCGCTCTCCATTCTCCTTCTCTGCATTGCGGAGCGGCCCGATTTCGTAAAGCTTCGCACCGATCGCCTCTGCCGCCGTCCGCGTAAGTTCCGTTTTGCCGGTTCCCGGAGGGCCGTAGATGAGGATGTTGACGCCGGTCTTTCTGGTCTGAAGCACCTTCGCAAGATAGGGAATCAGCAGATTCTTTACGGCCGGGATGTGGCTGTAGTCGTCGGGCGTGAGATTCGCCTTCGGCGCCCGGACAATCCGCCTGCTGTAGAAGGCTTCAGGAGAAATCGACTCATTCATGACGCTCCCGCACTGATCGTCGTCGCCGAGAAGCTCAAAGCGGTCGTCAAGCTCCTCCTCAGACGCCTTGCAGAGATGAAGCAATCCGGTGCTCATGAGCGTACCGTCAGCAGTAAAGAGTTTTTCGCTCATCTCCTTCCCAAGGGCAACCGAAAGCACTTCGGCAAGGAGGCGAGCGCCGCCCGCCGCGAAGTCGAAATACTCGAGGAGTTCTTTGAGGGACTCATGGAAACGGGCGATCAGAAGAAACGCCAGTGCGTCGCTCTCATCCTGCGTGAGCCCGAACGCTTCGGCAAAGGCGCGAATGTTTGAGCGGAAGGGCTCCGGAAAGAGGGCCGACTTCTCCTCATTGTCTTCTGCCTCTCTCGTCTCGAGCTCCCTGATGAAGCTTTCCGGGCAGGCATCAACTTCCTGCAGACCGATCTTTTTCCTGACAGTTCTGAACCAGACGCCGCACGTGGAATTGCAGCATATGTCGCGCGAATCCATCTCCATGTAGTTCATGGTCGATGCGTTCTCACGTCCCAGCCGCACGCGCTCCTCGGGCGTCTCGCCGGCATCAGGATTCTTAAGAGCCCACATGAGCGACTTCACCTCTTTGCGCATTGCGATGTCGAAAGCCCGCCTCGTTCCGACGCTGTTGAGGTCAAGCATCGGCCATACATCGCCTTTGACAAAAATCCGGGCGATCCAGAGATCTGCTGCTCTTTCGAAACCATGCGTTCCGGATTTCTTCCCGCATTGGGTGAACTTCTTCATGTCTGATGTTCTGTACATTTTTATTTTTCTCAGGCTTTGTGCTTTTTCAGAAGAAATCAGCATCGCGGTGCAGCTTTTTCGATCTTTGCCTCTCTGCACCGCTCAGGAAGGATTGTTGCCTGTCTTACGTCAAAAAACGACCGATCGGAACGAGGTGAGCATTCAGGAAGAAGCGAACAACCATCCGACAAACCTGAGAGAGGCCTTGGAAAGCTGATGCAGAACCACCTTCAAATTGGACTTTGAACCCATACTCTGAATGCGCGCATCAGAAGGCTCTTTAACGGTGCAGATGCCGGGGTGCTCTGCGACTGCGAAGTGCCCGCAACCTCAAGCCGCACGCGGGCTCCCGTGAGGAGCAATGGGCTTCATTTTCTGCGCCCCTGAGGGAGGGCAGCACGCCTCCGGCAAGGGAAGCAGACGGTCTCCCCGCTGCTCAGAATGAAGAAAACAAGCAGTTCCAGTCATAATCGATGGTGGGTTCAGAACCCAATATGCGCAGAATCAGAAGAAATGCTTTGCACTGACGGTGAAGCCCGTAGGAGAACCATTTCCGCTCAAGGCTTCATCAGTCTCGCCATCCCGGCGGCTGAAGTGGATTTGCGAGCTCGCCTTCGTCATGAATGCGAACTATCGGATCATCAATAATCAACGTTTGCTTCCTGCGGCTGAAATGCCCCTTCAGCCGGGCATCGACCGTAAGGAGTACTTTCAATCCGCTCCCTTCCTTAGCAATCACCATATTGCAACACAAGCGCCTCAGGTCTCTTTCCGCACATCGATCGGGGTAAAATTCCCGTTTGGCCCGCGAAAACCGCATGACGGCAGGCGGGCCTGAAGATTTTCCATTCAACAGCAAATTTCAGAATCGGCTTCAGAGAAATGCAGGGCTTTACGAGCGGAAGCAGCTGGGAGTGCAAGGAGTGGTTTGAGACCTTCTCCTCGCAGTTCCCCAACTACACGTCACCAGGCATCTGGATTGCGGCGCAGGAACGCCTTCACGGACTCAAATCCAGGAAACTCACCTGGGACCGCACGTCGCGAACGGTGAAGCTCTCGCTCACGAATTCGCGCGGGCAGCTCTATACGCTCGCAATGCATTTCTACCCGGGCTCAACCCCGTCCGTCTCAAAGATTCTCGGGGAAGCCGCAAATATCACGGGGCTCATTCCGTGCCTCGCGAGCGGCGACCTGCCGCCGGCTCTCAACGACGCCATCAAGGCTTCGGGCGAAGACGTCTTCCTGAAGAACCCGGGAAGCATCGAATTTGATCCGGGCATGATGTCGAGCGAATGCGCGCTTTTGATTGCCTCCTTCCTCGAAGAGCTCGAGCAGGAGCCGGGACGCTGGTTTCGCTTCATCAATCTCAATTTTGCCGAGGAAGCCGAAAAACTCGAGAAGCCCGCAGGTCAACTCGCTCCCGAAGGCGGCGACCAGAGCGCTCCGGCGGAGGGCGTGAATAAGCCCGGAGCCTCCGTGAGCCGCGGCGAGGCCCTTCAGCAGGAAGCGCTCTCCCCGTCGACGCCCTTTACGTACGCGAGCATCGGCGAAATCATCCGTTTTGCCGCCGCTCAGATCCCGGAACTTGAGGTTCCCTCGATGGAGGACGAAGAGCGCCTGCAGCGCCTTCGCTTCTGGATGCCGCAGCCGCTCCCGGATGTTGGAACAGAGTTCATTGATGCACTCCCGTCCACCGGCCTCTCACCCTTGATTGCTCGCCGCTCCTGGTGCGCTTTCGGCGACACGGAAGTCCGTGAATTCCTGAAAACGGTAGTGCGGGCGTCCGCCCACAGCGTGCGCGAACTCCTCGGTCAGCTCATCCGCCGCGAGGAGCGTCAGGAACGCACGCCCGCCGTCACCGTCAACCCGAAATGGCGGAAGTTCCTCGAGACCCAGGCCGAAATCTTCGCGCAGGACGCCTCGCTCACGATCGACTTTGAAGCGGCAGTACTTGCGACCCTCCGGCTTGAGGCCGTCATCAAGGCGCCCCCGGCGGATCACGATGAAGAGAAGATGCGCGACCTCCACGTGAACGCGGAAGTCTTCCTTCAGTCGGTGCTCGCGCTCACGCGCCGCGAACTCCTTCCCATGAAGCCCGCCTTTGCGATCTGGCATGCATTGAGCCAGACGGCGGCCGAAATCGTAGCCGCGGGCGCCTTGGCGCCGATCCCGGTGCCTTTAAGCGCCACAGAGTGCTACGACCAGTATCCGGGCTTCCGGGTTTTCTGGATTCCGGCGGTTTCAACGCCCCAGGTGAAGACGCTCCTCTCCGAGGCTTATGCCCTCACGAAGGGCTTCCTCACGCAGAAGAAAGGCGGCAAAACCTTCCTCTCAGGCGAGGATCCGAAGGCCGAGGGCGCCGAGATGCGCGCCTTCTTCTGGTGCATGACGCTCATCACCACGGCCTTCGTGAGAAACGCTTCCGAAAAGAATAAGGAAGTAAGCCGCCTCATGATCGGACGGCGCGTGAGAAAGGCGCTCACGGGCGACGGCTTTGCGCCGGAACCGCCCGCATACGACGATCTCGCGAGCGTCCTTTCCGCTTTCTTCGCGCTCCCGCTTGCCGCCATGACGACGCCCTGCCGGCTTGTGCTTGCGGGCGAACTCGAAAACGGGGCTTTGAAGCTCACGCTTCACGTGAAGCCCCGCACCGGGACGGAAGAAAAGACGGTTGAGAACGAGGCCAAAGACTCTCACGAGACCTCCGGCAGCCTCACGATCGCCGCGTGGGAGAAGCTTGGGGATGATCCCGATCACCGCGTGCGCGCTGCGGTTGAACTTCTCGCGGGCACCCATCCGCTCTTCTCTGAATTCGGCGCGAGCTTCGAGAACCCTGCGTGGCTTCCGAGAAGCCAGTGGGAATACTTCCTCTTTACCGCCATGCCGGCGCTTTCCGCCTACGGGATTGAATTCGATCTCCCCGAGGCTTTGAAGAATATCGAAAAGCCGAGAATCGTGCTTTCGGCGTCCTCTGCGCCCAAGCCCTCCCCGAGGAGCCCGAGGCTCGCAACCCAGGGGATGCTCAACGCCGCAGCGCTTGCCGACTTCCACTGGGAGATTGCCGTCGGCGATGAGCGCATGACGCTCGAGGAACTTCGCGCCCGCATCAATGCCGAGGGCGAGCTCATTACCTCCGGTGGCGCCCTCTTCCATCTTTCGAAGGCCGACCTCGATCGCCTCGTCCTCGAATGGATGGAGGCGCAGAAGAAGGCTCTCACCAACTGGGAAAAGCTCCGCGCGCTTCTTTCGGGCCAGATTGCCGGGAGAACGGTGGAAGCAACCGAAGAGCTCCTCGGCAAGATCCGCGAACAGGCGGCCGTAAAGGAGCTTCCGCCTCCCGAAGGACTCAACGCCACGCTTCGTCCCTATCAGGTCCGCGGCTACTCGTGGCTCGTCCAGAATGCGCTCCTTGGTCTCGGGTCACTCCTTGCCGACGACATGGGTCTCGGCAAAACCGTGCAGGTGATTGCGGCGGTCGTGGAATTGAAGAACCGCGGGCTCCTCTCTACGGGCCGCGTCATCATTGCGGCTCCCGCGTCGCTTCTCGTCAACTGGCAGCGCGAAATCGAGCGCTTTGCGCCCGGCCTAACGACCCAGATCTTCCACGGGAAGGAGCGCGAGCTCGATGACGGCCCCGACCGTCCGGACATCCTCATTACCTCCTACGGACTTCTGAAGCGCGAATTCCCGAAGCTCTCCGAACTTCATTTTCGCCTTCTCGTTCTCGACGAAGCGCAGGCCGTCAAGAATTCGAAGACCGGTCAGGCGCGCGCCGCTCAGGAATTCCCTGCCGACGCCGTTGTGGCGTTGACCGGCACGCCGGTCGAAAACCGTTTGTCCGAATACTGGTCGATCTTCTCGATCCTGGAGCCCGGGCTCCTCGGAACCCCTGCGCAGTTCCGCCGCGAATACGTCGAGCCCATCGAAGAGCACAGGGACGCCGGCGCAATCGACCGCTTCCGCAAGATCACGGCTCCGTTCCTGCTGAGACGCGTGAAGACCGATCCGGGGATTCTCGATGAACTCCCGGAAAAGAACGTCGTCGACTACTTCACGACGCTCACGCCCCGTCAGGTGGCGCTCTACGAAGAGTGCCTCAAGGAAAATCTCGAGGAGCTCGAGACCCTCGACGCAAGCGCGGCAAGCGCCGATCAGAGCGGCAGAACGCTCAATGCCGCCCACGTCCGGGCGTCGAGACGCGGACAGATTCTGCGCATGATTCTGCACCTGAAGCAGATCTCGAATTCGCCCTCGCAGTTTCTCAAGGAAATTTCCGATAAGCCCGACTCCGGCAAGGCCGAGGCGCTCCTCGAGCTCCTTCACCGCTGCCGCGAATCGGGACGAAAGGCCCTCATCTTTACGCAGTTCCGCGAAATGGGCGAAAGGCTCGTGCGCTGGATTGCGGATGCAACAGGGAAGACGCCGGAGTTCCTCCACGGCGGCGTTCCGGCCTCAAAGCGCATGGAGATGGTCGATGCCTTCCAGAACGATCCCAATGCGGAAGTTTTCGTCTTGTCCTTGAAGGCGGGCGGCACGGGCCTCAACCTCACTGCGGCTTCCGCCGTCATTCACTACGACCTCTGGTGGAATCCGGCCGTCGAGGACCAGGCATCCGACCGTGCGTGGCGAATCGGTCAGCGGCGCGACGTCGTGGTCTATCGCTTCATCACGGCGGGCACCTTTGAGGAAAAGGTGAACGAAATGCTCAAAAAGAAGCGCGAGCTTGCGGACCTTGCCGTGGGCGTGGGCGAATCCTGGATCGGTGACCTCACGGACGACGAGATCAAGTCGATCTTCTCGCTCTCCAAATAAAGAGAGAGGCCCGGAAGAATTCCTCCTCCGGGCCTCTTTCTTATTCTTTGGAGCTTGCTCAGGCGCAAAGCGCACCCGCAGCATTCGAGGGCCTCAGATCCGCGCTATCTCAATCACGCGCTGATTGGTGCTCCCGAACCATTTGCCCTTCTCCGTCACCTTGCGGCTTTCGATGAAGGGTCCGTCGACGAGCACGTCGATCTTTCCGATGAGGGACTTCGCGGCCGGATCATGCATGAGGTGCTCGTACTTGCGCCCCGTCCAGATCCAGATGGTCTTTTCCTTCCCGCACCTCCCGCGGTAGGCGTCGACGATGCGCTCAACCTCAGGGATGTTCTCCGCCTCAAAGGGGTCGCCCCCGAGAATGGAGAGGCCGGCGATGGAATCATCGTCGGAATCCCTGAGGAGTTTCGCGAGCGCATCCGCATCAAAGAGTTTCCCCGCACCGAAATCCCAGGATTCCGGATTAAAGCACCCCTTGCAGTGGAGCGTGCACCCGGAGACGAATAAGGAAACCCGTACTCCGGGGCCGTTTGCCGCGTCGAACTTGCTGTAGCCGCAGTAGTTCATTTTCCTGCTTACATCGAAATGCGGCGCTCGATCTCGCGCTGCTTGCCGTCGTTCATGCGGGTGCGGCCGTTCATGTTGGAGTAGCCGAGATAGCCGCAGACGCGCGAAATCACCGAGAGATTGGTGCTCCCGCAGTGCGGGCACTTGTTGAGCACGTTGTTCGAGTGCGTGCCGCAGTCGTTGCAGTAGGCGCTGTCGAAGTTGACGCCCTGATAGAACCCCATCTTCATGCCGCGGCGGATGATGGCCGCATCGGCTTCGAAGTTTTCAGGGTTCGTGAGTCGCACGTACTGGATGTGACCGCCCGGAGCGAGGTGGAAGCTTTCGAACTCCGCATCCTGCTTCTCAAAGGGCGTGATGTCCTCGGTCACATTGACGTGGAAGCTGTTCGAGAAATACATCGGATCGTAGTGCTCGGTATGTTCGAACACATTGTCGATCCCGCGCTCGCGGCAGAAGCTCGCATACTGACGCGCCTGCGTTCCCGTGAGTGACTCGGCGGGCGTGCCGTAGATCGCGTAGAGATGATGGTCCTCGGCCTTGAAGGCGTCGATCCGGTTCTGAATGTGGCGCAGCACCTTGTGGGCGAACTTTCCGCCCTCGTCGATCATGCGTTCGCCCGTCCAGAGATAGGTGGACTCGTCGAGCGCCGTGATGCCGAAGCTCGCAGTCATGTAGTCGACAAGGTCGCCCACTTCTTCGTCGGGCTCGCGGTAGCCCTGGTAGAAGCCCCCCTGCGTGAAGGCAAGCGGGTTCGACGATGCGCGCTGGTGACGGATGAAGTCGTAGCGCTTCTTCAGGAACTCGCGGATCACTTCGAGCCGGTTGTCGAGAATCTCCCAGAACTTTTCGCGCCACTCGGTCGGATGCTCGGTGCGCGCAAGGCTGATGAGAAGCGGAATGTTGAGCGAAACCGCGCCGATGTTGCAGCGGCCGATCGTCACGTACTTGCCCGTTTCCGGATCCTGCCAGGGGGTGAGATACGCGCGGCACCCCATCGGGCTCGTCACGACGCCGGTCTTGAGGAAGAGCTTCGAGACGTCGCCGTGGTCGGACGAAAGCGAAAGCCAGTCCGGGTACATGCACTGAGCGCTCGTCTTGACGCCTTCTTCAAAGAGCGAGGCAGACCACTTGTCCGCCTTGATCTGGCGCTCGTCGTAAAGGTAGACGAGCTTCGGGAAGATCACCGGACGACGGCGGGCGCCGTGACCGTTTCTGCGGGTCGTGAGGATGATGCGGTCGATTTCATAGAGCCATTCCTTCTCTTCCTCGGGGAGCTTCGGATCCCACTGGCCGAAGGAAACGGTCGTGAAGGCGATGTCGCCGCGCGACGACGTCACCGTGTTGAGCTTCAATTCGAGCGACTGGAAGCCCTGCTCGAGCTCGCGGATCGTTTCGGCATGCGCCATCTTCTTCGAGGCCTCTTCAGGAAGCCCGCAGGTTTCCCTGTACTTTTCGTAGGCGCGCGCCCAGGTCTTCTTCACGTAGGGAAGAAGAACCTTGTCGAGCTCGGCGATCGTGAGGCCGCCGAACTGCTGAGCGGAAGCGACGAGCGTGATGTCGCCGATCACCTGAAGCGCGCTGTGAACGCTCTTCGGTTCCGTATATTCGACATTGCTCATCTCAAAGCCGCCCTTAAGAATCGAAGCGACGTCGAGGAGGCAACAGTTGACCGATCCGAGGATCATGTCGCGCATGTCGTGAATGTAGATGTCCCCGCGCTCTGTGAGCGCCTTTTCGGTCTTTGAGAGATAGAACTGCTTATAGAGCTCCTTCGTGAGATAGCCCTTGATCAGAACGCCCTTCGTGGAAACGAGGGACGAGTCGAAGTTCGCGTTTTCGCGGTCGCCGAGACGCAGAACGTCGTCCGCTTCCTGGCGGATCTTTTCGAAGGTCTTCGCGTAGGTCGTCTTGTAGTAGCGGTATTCGGCGTACGAATCCGCAACGTCCTTGAAGCCGAAGGAATTGAGCGTCGCAATGACGAGCTCATGGAGGGATGCAACCGGAACGGCTTCCTGATTTTCCACGCGCTTTTTGACGGTTTCCGCCATGGCGGTCATCGTTTCTTCCGGAATGATCCGGTCGTAGCGAAATGCCGCTTTTTCGATGGCGCTCACTATCTTTTTATCTTCAAAAGGCTCAAGCGAATTGTCTTTTTTTAATACCTGCATCTCAAGAAGCTCCGGGCATCCAAGGGAAGCACTCAAAAAGAACGGCGACCATCGCTACGGAAGCTCGCCGAACAGTGCTATACCATTGAATTTTATGAATATTTGTTTCTGATAAGGCGTCATTATAAACCAAGGTCCTGCCGTCTCCCGCCCCTCTCCAATTCCTCCCCGGGGCTCTCATGAGCGAGCCCGGAAACCGTCACAAAAAGCCGTCTGATTTTTCTCAGCTTTCAAAAAGCTCCTCTATTTGCCTATTTTTTAAGCAGCCCCAGATTTTTCCGATATATCAGTCATAATTTTTCTGCCCGACGATCGATAGAAAAAATCAAAAATCATGTTTATCAATAGGTATCGAATTCTCTCTGATCGCCCTGCTCTGACTTTTCTGCACCATAGATTCATCAGGAAGCATCTTTAATACCATATATAGCGTCTCCAGCTTCAAGTAATGACTTTTATCCACAATCTGTGGAAAAAATGCGCTTTTCTGAAATTTTCGAAGAAGGCGGAAGCGAAACCAGGCTTCCTGACCCAAAAACGCTCTCCGGGTAAAAACTGATCTCAAGGTCGGTTTTCCGCAGTATTGTGATCGGGACCACCCCCAAGGAGAAGCAGAATGATTCCTCTCAGAACCACTCTGACGGCGATTGCGGCAGCTTTCGGAGATGTCTCCGGATGTGGCCGTCAAGCAGGGAGTACTCCGACTTCCGGGAGTCAAGTTGGAAATAATTCCTCCATCCTCTCAGGATCGTGTTTAGGCGCTTGATCGTCGCGAAGAGCGATGAGCCTCGGGCCTGAAAGAAGATATCTTTTAGTTTCTTCTTCAGCCTGTCGATGCTTTTCGGGTGTGCGACTGGTCTTCGGCACGAAA
>ERZ1673741.3140-NODE-3140-length-10547-cov-5.759722_pt1 | contig 10547 bp, 18 predicted proteins | sample MGYA00580209_ERZ1673741 | MGnify/ENA primary metagenome ERZ1673741 (study PRJEB41218, sample SAMN15661754) | gut metagenome | host: Homo sapiens | place: Canada: London | collected 2015-08-20/2019-03-30 | study: EMG produced TPA metagenomics assembly of... | reverse complement strand
CAGTTTTCAGCGTTGCCAGTTTGTCTTTTGTGGAGGAAACCGCATCGGCTAACAGTTTCTGCTTCTGGGAGAGTAATTCTGTATTACTTGGATCCAGTTTCAGCAGCTTTTCCACGTCCTTCAGCTGTGTCTGGGTGTTTCGGATATTTTTGTTGACACCTTCCAGTGCTTTGGAAAGCTTGGTGGTGTCTCCGTTAATCTCGACTGTGATGCCTTTGATTCTGTTTGCCATGCGGTCACCTCCATTCTTCTAAAAACGGTCAAAATCATCCTGAGATGCAAGCGTATCATACTTGAAATCGTCATTCTCCCGTTCTGTAAACATATCATTCACGATTCCGATAGTGAGCATATCCAATTCACTAAGGGATAGTCCTAATTGTACACACCGCAACAGAAAAAGCGGTGTTGTCATTTCTCTGTCAATCGGGCGATGTTTTTTTAGATTCCACCTGTGTTTCGATGTTCAGTCCCCAGAGTTCAATCAGCTGTGGGAGAATTTCATAGATGCTGAAAGTGTTAAACTGCTCCAGCCAATCATCCGGAGAGGACGGAACATTGTCAGGGTCAGCGTGTTTCGCCATAATATAGGCGATATTCTCAAAGACCTCCAGGCTCTCAATGTCCAGTCCGGAGTTATCCGCATCACCTTCGGATACAGATTTTTGCAGTGCCGCAAAATCCTTGTAAATATCTCTTCCGAATTTCAGACGGTATAATCTTGGTACCGCTGCACTTGCCTTGAAAGGAACTTCCATATCGCAGTTGTAAGAACTTCCTGCTTCTGCTTCCACATCTCGGCAGAATCGCCGCCTGATTTTAGAATGCTGTTTATCTGCCGCAGTTCACCGCAGGCGGAACGTGTCCTTGATTCCGCATCTTTCAGTGCTTTGTCCAGCTTGGTCGTTTCAGCCCCAAGCTGAATTGTAAGTCCTCGGATTAATTTATTAGACATTTTTACCGCCTTTCTATAATTTTCTCAGCGCCGCACGGTCAGGCTCTGTCTGCATTTGGTAGTACGCATCTTCAAGATATTGCCTGCCTGCTTCGGATTTTGAACAATTCCACACTACTGCATCGTGCAGATAGCCCCAGTACTCAAAAACGTCAAGATTTGAGACTGTTTCAAACGAATCGCGTATATAGTCCGCAACGATCTTGCAATCTTGAGTTTTAATATCAAAATATACCTTGCTGTCGCTGCTTCCCTGACAGCAAGGTATGATCAGTTTGGGTCGTTTTCATGTTCATGAACCACCCAGCCGATATAGTCGTCCATGAAGAAACGAAAATCATCGGTAGTGAACTCGTTGAGAACCTGTTCGGCAGTGAACTTAATGCCCTCATCGTTTCTGCTGTAAACTTCCGCGATAAATGCGTATGTTTCCGAGTTCTTTTTAATGGCAGGACGCTGTTCATAGAACTGTCTGACAGTAGGCGGTCTGACCGTGATAGTCAGACCGCTGTCAAGTGAAACTATAAGCTTTCTCGTCATTATGTACCCTCCGGATTAGTCGAGGGATCACTCTGAGTTTCTGTGACCATTTCTTCCTCGTAAATGCAGAGCGTACCCTCATCATCGAGAAGCGGTTCAAGCTCGAACTGTGCCTGAGGAGTGGTCGGATTCTCAGGCTGGAATGCTGATTCCCAGCCGCCTGTATTTACGCCTACTCCCGTGATTCTTATATCACCTGCGACCTTGTCCTTGTGGACACCGCGGATAAGATAACGTGTGCCGTTATCATTCTCAACGCCGCCTATTTTAGCCTTTCTCTTGCCGCTTGCTTCTGACACACGGGCAGTAGCCACAAGCTTTGCGATCGTCTTGGCATTCCACGTGATCACGCCGTAGCTTATCGTAGCCGATTCGCTGACGATCTTCTTGCGCTTTGCTTTACCGTCATCGGATTCAGCCGTTGTCCATGTTGACGAGTAGTTAAGAGTACCGCCGTTTTTGGTTCTGCCGATCATGTTCTCGTCCTTTTCAATTTCCGTGTCCTCGGGAACTGTTCCCGTAAACGCAACGACATAGAAATCCATGCTGCCAAGAACGATTTTATTTAATTCGTTTTTCATTGTATTTGACATACATTATCCTCCTGTTTCGATAGTGGTGAAAGTATATTCTACTTTCGGAAGTTTCTCATTTTCGATATAGATGTCTGTGGCTTTGTCGAGTGGAACATCGTTAAACAGTTCCTCAATTTTCCGCTCGATTTCGGGCATTTTACTGTCAGCATACAGTTCGATCGTTATATCCTTGCTGCGGTACAGATTCAGAACGTCAGCTCCGTCAATGCTTGTTCCGCTTTCATAGTAGGCGATAAACGGCGGCTTCTGAGGAGTTTTAAAGAACAGATATGCAACAGGTATACCCACTTTTTTAAGGCGGGTATAAATTTCTTCAAGTGTCATTATTTATCTCCCATAAATTCCCGGAACTTCTTCTGCGCCCTTTCATTAGCAGGTGCAACGTGAGGAAACGCTCTGCTATTTGTTTTTTCGTCACGATTTTTGTGACCGCTTTCAAGCAGGTGTGTGAGCTGCCATTTCTTGCGGTTTGAGATAGTTATTCTTATCTCTGAACTGCCACGCTCTTTCAGATATCGCCAGCCCCGCGCAAAATCTCCCGACTTTTTCGGCGAAGTTGCGTTAAGCTCGGAAACAGTCTCCCTTGCGATAGTTTTAAGCTCCTTGTCGATCTGCGATTTTATCTCTTCGCTGAAATCGGAGAAAATTTTGCCTATGTCAATCTCTGCCATTTATCTCGACCGCCTTTATTTCAAGGGTTCGCCGCTGTTCACGGTAGTCTGTGATACGCTTGACATCGTAAGCCTTGCCGTTGTAAATAATTCTGATTTCGGAGGGCTTCATTTCGTGGATTTTTCGGGAGTACAGCATTTTGAACGTAATATCGTTCTCGGCGTTTATCTGCGCCGCCTCGTAGTATTCTTTTCCCGTTGTAATTACGGCAGAACACCACGGCTTTACTACCGTTTTCCATTCTTTCAGTTGATTCCCTATGCTGTCCGTCTCCGTGACAAGCTGCTAGATCTCTATTTTTTTGCTGAAAGTAGCCATGATTCCCCTCCTCAGACATAATTTTTGCGGTGTGCGTTCAGAATTCTATCTACATACGGGTTGACCTGCTTCTGCCAGCTTAAAGTATAGTCGCGGTTGTAGAATCCGTCATTGATAAGCACGAGATACGCCATTGTTATATCCTCGTGGCTGTCGATTTCCTCCTGTGTAAGCCCTGTGATAGCCTTTATATGAGCAATGGCAGCATCTTTCGCTATTGGAATAAGCTTGCTGCCATCGTCGTCATATATACCGCAGAACTCCATGATTGCTTCATCTGTTACATCGGCAATCTTCATCGCGGTTCACCGCCTTATCAGCCCGTGCTTGAAGCAGCAGCCTGAACGAGGACGGCACACTTCTGCTCATCGATAACCTTGGAATCGAACTCGAACCAGCAGATAACGCCAAGAGCGTGCTGTGTCGCGTACTTTTCGCGGAGTATCTGGACATTGATGTTCTCGCGGAAGTTCACTGCAAGGGCGTTGTAATTGCCGTAAAGCACGGTCTTTGCATTTGCCGCGATTTTAGGCATTGCGTCAGACAGATAAACAGGCTTACCAAGAAGCGTATAAGGGAACGCCTTGCTTGCGTCGGTCTGAATCATCATTCTGCCCGTTGTGTCCTTGATCTTTTTAATAGCTGTAAATGTGTCGTTGTTCATTGTCCAGCACGCACCCTGCTGATATGCCTGCTTGACAGCGCCCTGAAGCTCAATGAGGTCGTCAACAGTGATCTTGTCATTATTGGCAGCGGTCACAGTGTTGGCGCAGTTAAGAATGCCCTGTGCCTGAGATGTGCCTGTTCCGTTGAGGAGCTGGTCTTCAATGAACGCGGAAACCTTTTCGGCGATCTTGTTGATAACAAAATCAACAACATTGATCTCGCTGTTGTTTTCAACACTCTTGCCGATCAGGACAAGTGCTGCCGCAAGATAACCGCCGAGGTCGATTGATGTGAACTTGCCGCTGTCAGCGGTGACTTCCTGAAATTCTGTCGCGTAGCCCACAGTTACATCATGTGTGCTGTTTGCAACCGTCCACTTAGGAATTTTAAGCGTGCCCTTGACATGATACATCTCTGCACCTGAAAGAATAGGACAGATGTCTTTGATCTTGTCGATGATCCTGTTTGCGATACTCTGAGGAATGATCGCGCCGTTGTTGCCCATTGTGAGATTCTGCTCGCCTGCACGGTTTTCGGTCACGCCCAGAATGTAATTTTCAAAGGCGCGTTCTTCCATTTTCTTGGCTTCGTCTGCGTCAGGAACAGCGTTTGCCATAGGCGGGTGGAAATCGTCAAGCGACATAGCGCGCTTTTCGGCATCGATAGTTTTGTCGATGTTCTTAATCTCGCCCTCGATACGGTCAAATTCCGCTGTTTCCTCGGGTGTCATAGCTCTCTCTTCGGTCTTAGCCTTGCCGAGGAGATCATCGAGCTGCTTTTTGAGATCTGCTCTTTTTTCGATAAGTTTCTTGATCATACTTTACCTCCGTTAAAAAATTGATATAAAAAAAGAACCTCGCGGTTCTGTTTTATCCTAATTCTGCAATGCGTTTTTCAAAGTCTGAATAATCAGGCTTCGGAATTGTCACCTGTGATTCGTCCTCAAACGTTCTTGTTTCCATAACCATATCACTGTCTGCTCTCACTTCAACAGATGTTGCGGCATAGCACGGCTGCTTGTGAACAACGAGCGTAATATGGTCGAGTTCAAGTGATTTTATGTGCCGTATCGGTATATCATCGGCACGCTGCTCCATGTCGTCCACAACGTTGTACATACCGAAACTCCAACCTCTTATCTTGCCCTTTTTGGCAATGTCGATGAGGTCTTTGTCGCGCACGAGTACATCTGCATGAAGTCCGATAGCGTCCTCGTAGACCGACAGCGTATTGTCGCGTGTAGAAGCATAGATGTGCGACTGGTCGTGGTCTACGCTCATAGTAACCTCGCCGTTGGATCTGAGCGCCTGTTCAAACGCTCTTTCTTCAATTACCTCGATGACCTTGCCGCGCGGCGTGATTATCGGACGTGACGGCTTGCCGGTTGCGTTGACATATCCGCAGATATGCACACCGTCTGCACGTTCTTCAATTTTTATCATTTTATCAGTCCTTTCTAAATTTGGGTATAAGAAAACCGTCCTCATGTGAGAACGGTTTTATCGGTTATTCATCTTCGTCAAGCTCGTTGTCATCAACAATTTCAGGTTTGGGGAAGAAGCCTTCTCTTGTGAGAATAACCATTACATCGTCTAAAGTCTTGTTCTTGTTCTTTTCAACAATATCAAGCATTTCATCTACGCAATCATATTGATGTGCCGTAAGGACGGTGATAATAATAGCATTTTCACGGTCATTCGTAACAGAAACCTTTTTCTCATCATATTTCAACGACCAAAGTATATCACGAAGTTTCTTTTCGTTCTTTGTTAAATCAGCCATTATTTGCCCTTCTTTCTGATAATGTTGATATAATCCTCATTCCCAGTAATCTTTATTTTCAAGTGATAACTATAATCACCTAAACTATTTACCGAGAACCTGTAAAAATGATTTCTGTTTTCATAGTTGTGAATTTTGCCGTCAGGTTTCAGGTTAGGAAAGTCAGTTGCGATTTGATGACTAAGTCTTTCACGTTCTTTCTTTCCTATCTTCATTGATTTTGGTCTTTTCTCTATTTTACCACTTCCACTTGATTTGTCAATACTTTTCTTAACTGCTCCTCCGCCACCCGAACCACTTGCAAATCTCCCCTTGGAATCATGATTGTGATTATAACGCAGCTCAATGTCCTCGGCACGGCTTTCACCCGTCAGAAGATTGCTCGTCTGACCAGTATTCGGAGTGAATACTTCCATTGTCTCGGGGTTGAGAAGAATATCGCCAAGCCCCATAGTTACGAAATTGAATCCGACAGGTTCGTAATCTTCCTCACGGCGCACCTCATCAATTTGCAGGAAGTGTTTTTCCAATGCGATCGCATACGCTTCATAGCGTTCTTTCATGTTGCCGCGCGTCAGCTCTCGCGTGTCGAAAGACCAGTAATAACCTTTCTCTTTCTCATCTTCGTAAAGCATAACAGTATCAAGAGCCGTCTCTATCCGATTGACAATAGATACAACAACGGATATGAACTGTTTCTTATCTTCCTCCGAAGCACCGCCGTCTATGATCGTGTGCGGAAATCCGAAAAGCTTGCAGATCTCGATTGAATTGACCTTTTTGTTCTCGTTCATTTGCAGCTCAACCGCGGTATTTGTAACCGCCTAAAAGTCAATACCCTCGTTTAATACGACTACTTTTCCTTTCTGGCTGCCGCCGTCATTTGAGTACATCGAATTGTAATTTTCGCGTATCATATCGGCAGCTTCTTTAGTCAGCGTGTGACTTGATTTCAGAAAACCGGGCTTGCAGCCGCCGTTTACATTCATCTGGTTTTCAAGTTTTATCGAATTGTATGCCGCGGAGAAAATTGTCGCCGATTCTTCCTGTATCGGCACGTTGCCCCAGCCGTTTCGGGTCTTGCGCAGCAGTTTGATAAACTGCCAGTCATAATAGTTTTGACCGTTGATATTCACACAGAACTGCTTGAAAATTGGGTCGGCATTACTGATGATCCCCACGCTGCGGCTGTCAACATAATGCAGCCCCTCAAACTGTGGTTCTATGTATATCCATGCTCCGCGACCAAGAAAATAGTCCGAAAGCGCCGCTGTCCACATTTCAACCGCGTTCATAGCGTCACCTGTTTCGCCGTTGAGCTGTTTCAATCGCGGATCTCCCTTGATCTCAACAACTTTATCATCGACTTTCTGGTGAAGATGTATCGGCAGCCTTGCAACGGTATCGGCAAGCTTGCCCACACAGGCAGCAACAGTAGGAATTTCAAGCGCCTGCTCCCTCGTGATTTTCGTTCCGTATGCAACAAGCCCCTCAAGCGTCAGAACACTCGGAGATTCGGCACGCTTTTCAATTTTCTTCTTTCGCTTAAAAATGCCTATATTTATCACTCCTTTCAGATGACCTGACATACAAATCCGCCGCTGTTGTCAAATTCCGCAATTTGAAGCAGATACATTGCATTGATCAATGATACGACCATATCTACCTTGCCTGCCGACTTCTTTTTGTTGACATACTGGTTCAGATTGGTGTCTTTGGTGCATCGAGCATTTTCAAAGTTGACTTCCAGCATGAGATTACAGTCATATGAAAATTTTCGGCTCAGAATAAGTTCGCGGAGAAGTTTTGTGGGCCGGTGCAGGAAACGCGAGTGCTGTGTTATTTCAACACATTCAACAGGGTGCTCACTTCCTTCAAGCTTCTGGATCGTGGAAATTGCATTGTATCGGTCGAAACCTAACTGAACTATCTCAACACCGTACAACTCCGAAAGTGATTGTATGAACCTTTCAACAAAACCGTAATCAATGACATCATCACCGCAGGCAAAGCAGTTCTTTTCACGGATAAGTTTTGCATAATCAACGCCTTCCTTGTGGCTTTTGATGTCGATTTTATTCTCAGGAATGAATCCCCAGACTTTTGCATATACGGTATCGCCCTCTTTTGTCACCATAGCCAACGATGTATTATCATCGGTCTGCGAGAGGTCAAGTCCGAGATATACTCTTTTCCCCCTCCAGAACTTCAAATCTTCGTTTGTACGGCACAGCCTGACATTGTTAATATCTACATACCCCTCAACGCCAAGTCCCTTGTAGAGTATGTTAAGATGCTTACAGAGGAAGTTCTCCCGCGCATTCTCATAAAGGATCGCATTCTGACGCTTTTCAAGAAGATCGTCTAAAATGTAATCGTAATTAACGGCAACGGGATTCGCCTGAAAAATTGCAAGATCTTCCGTCATCCAACTGTCGCCCTGCTTGAACTCGTCATCAGGTTCAAAAAGTAAAGAAAAACGGCGTTCGTTAAGAATACCGTCAATTGTTTTTTTCGATTTGTCGATCTCATCAAGCATTGCGTTGAAGTCGTTCGGGTACTGTGTGGAAATAACTACGCCGAGCTTTTCTCTGAGTGTTATCTGCGAGGAGCGCATTGCTTCGAGCGGATAGCTGTCCATTGCTCCGACCTCATCGGCGAGGAACATAGTTGCAAGCTTACCGTCCATTTTGTCTTGCGAGTATGCAAGCGGCGTATATTCAGAATCCGTCAACTCGCACCTGATCTCGCTGCGCAATATCTTGAACTCATCTTCAAGATATGGGCTTGACTTAATGATCTTTCGGATCGCCATTTTCAGCTCACTCGACAGTTTCAGGTCGGGAGCAACTGAAAAGAAACGGCTGAACCTTGGCTCACTCAGCAATCCGATTATAAAAATTACCGCAGAAGTGAACGTCTTGAAGTTCTTTCGGGCAATTTCCAACAGCGCGGTCTGATAGTACCTATAGCTGTCCTTGGCATTTTTGGTGCAGAATATTGCATATATGAACAGCATAGCGTAATCTTCAAGACCGTCATGCATACTGCAATTGAGGTCAGGGTGGATGATAATTTTTAGTATTTTCGTGATCTTCTTCCACTGACTGCGCGATATATAGGCTTTCGGGTTCTTACTGTTGACTATTTCAAGCCATTGCAGGCATTGCCGCTGAACATATATACCAACCCTGCGGTCTCGGTTCTCCGCACATCGAACAGCGTATCTGTACGCTCGGCTTTCCTCTATCATGCCACTGCTTCACTCCTTTCGCAGGCATAAGAAAACCGCTCTCATGTGAGAACGGTTTTATCGGTTATTCAATACCACATTACGAGTCTCTCGCTTGGCAATTTTTCTCGCTTGCCACTGTTCAGCTCATTAAGCGTTCTTATCAAACCATTGGCAGCCATTCGGCTATATGTTGAGCCATACTCCTCTATATCCTCAGCATTGTATTTCTCGGTATCAATGTCAAGAGAGATATGGGCAGATTTTGAACTGGTTTCAGGAATATAATCCGCTTCTATTGTGTTGTTATTCTTTACGATGTTTATTAATTTCAGCATAATACTCCCTACTTTCTTTAGCATAATTATAGACTTTCTCAGTAAACTCATGCGCTTCTTTTTGAGAATAGCCCAGCTTCATAAGTTTACTTTCCATTTTCTCATGATTTAAAAGTGTAATGTCGTGCTTTTGAATATTCTTTCCGTCAATCAGTCTTTGCCACGATTGTGACATAGCATAATTTGGATAAAATCGTTCAGGAACATCTCCGCCGAGATCATGCTCATCAACGAAAACATGATTTTTTATCTGTGAAATATCTTCTTCGCTGAATCCTGTGTTCTGTGCGATGTTTCTGACATCAGTTTTCATTTTACGAACTGATTCATAATATCGTTCAGCGTGAGCCTGTGCATCATCGCTGTCGGGTATTAATCCTCCGCTCACTGTTCTTGTCTTTATTATACCTGTTTTCCCAGATTTGTCAATACTTTTCCCGGATTTTCCACCGCCGTTAGAACGTCCACCGCCAATACCTGAACAAAATCTCCCCTTGGAATCATGATTGTGATTGTAGCGCAGTTCTATATCATGAGGGTCAACGGCTCTTCCTTCGGGATCGCAGTACATGAACCGTTCTTCCATAACTATTTCCTTACTGTCACGTTCAACGGTATACACCTCTGCTATCTTGATCTTCATCGCCTCCCAGTATTTCGAGCAGTAAGCTCTTATCTTCCTGCTGCTGCATTCCGATATTGGCAATTTTTGCGCGAGCCTGAGGAGAAAGACAAAGTTCATTGCAATAGCGCTGGAAGTCCTTGGCATAAATGCCTCGTGCTTTAAGCAGCGTGCTGTCAAACCTCTTGTCGGGGTCCTCGTTCATAGTTCGCTCCAGTCGGCGTTATCATCGACATCATCGGCATTATCAGAAAGCGAAAATAACCACAGCGGCGGAGTGTAATGCTCCGCCAACTTTTTTGAGAGGTGAATTATGAAAACTGAAACAACAGTAATGAAAAGCAAGGCGCTGTTTTCCGATGACGGCGAACACCGCTTACTTCTGCGCCGTGAGTGGGACAAGAACAGCAAATGCGCTATGATCATCATGATCAACCCGAACACCGCTGACACGCTCTGCATGGACATGACGACCATGCTTGTGCTGAACAATTTGCATAAACTCGGTTTCGGCAGTGTGAACATCGTAAACCTGTATAGCCGCATTACGCCGAAACTTAGTCTCAGATTTAATTCTGACGATGACCTGATTGCAAAGGGCTGTGATGAAATAATCGAGGAGTATGCGGTGACAAGCGATGCCATTATCATTGCATGGGGCAGCCTTGGAAACACTTCTGAAAGAGCGAGAGAGCGTCAGGCAGATCCTCCAAAAACGCATTCATTTCGCTTAAGCGTTTGTTTTCCTTTTCCAATGCTTTGATCCGCTTTCTCAGCTGCTGGTTTTCTTCGGCGATATTCAGAGATTCTTCCGGGCTGCGTTCTC
>ERZ1673741.3138-NODE-3138-length-10550-cov-145.068890_pt1 | contig 10550 bp, 9 predicted proteins | sample MGYA00580209_ERZ1673741 | MGnify/ENA primary metagenome ERZ1673741 (study PRJEB41218, sample SAMN15661754) | gut metagenome | host: Homo sapiens | place: Canada: London | collected 2015-08-20/2019-03-30 | study: EMG produced TPA metagenomics assembly of... | reverse complement strand
TCAACTTAAAAAGGATGAAAGCTGGCTGGGACGAAAATTACCTGTCAAAACTTTTTGAGGCGAACGCATTTTGATGCGTCCGCCCTATGTACGACTATATCCCCTTTAGTTGTACGACTATACATCCTTTAGTTGTACGACTATACATCCTTTAGTTATACGACTATACATCCTTTAGTTGTACGACAATAAGCCGATTAATATAATAAGGGTGTGTCATGCTCCATTATCATGGACTTATGACACACCCTCAGCTTGATGATTTATAGTTCTTTCTCTTTACTTGATTAGCTCTAGACCAGCCTCAAACTTGGTGGTCTTATCCATAATTGGTGGCAGCTGATTCAAGATGCTCTTCAGCATGTTAAACTGTTTCAAGTCTTCTTCGTCCATATCTGTAGCAGGAACCTTTTCAATCATTATCACCAAACTTGCAATCATTGGCTGAACAAATGCCTTGTCAACAAAGAAATATGGCTTGCTGCCATTCCAGCGGATGTTAACAGGAATCTGCTTGAACTGCTCCAATATACCCTTGATCTGTGCCTTCTCTGCTGCATCGTCAATATCCGCGGTAGCCTTATCGGCATCAATGGTTACATAAATAAGATTCTCGTTAGCAACAGTATAGCTTGCATAACCCATTGCAGTCTTCCACTCTGGTACTGCATTTTCATCGTCAGATGCCTCTGCATAAGTAGCGTTAATCTGGCCATCCTTGGTAAAGGTGATGTCCTTCAATACCTTAGGAAGATAACTGTTGGCCATGTTGTTCATCAATGGGTAAATTACGGTGTTGATGTCCATAGGCAATTCAGCACCTAAGCCCATATCAATGTTGAGAACTGTACCCTCTGGACAATCCCAGGTAAACTTGGCTGAGCCATTGTACCACTCACTTCCGTTGCCAAGATCCTGCTTTGTAACCTCTTGCAAATTCCAGGTACCCTCAATCTTCTCGTTGCGTACAAATTCCTTCTCATCATTGTCATCATCGCTGCTACAAGCAGTGAAGAAGCCAAGGGTGCAAACCATGGCCATTAAATAAATAAACTTTTTCATTTTTCTTCTCTTTTTTGTGTATTAATAAAAAATTATTATATTGTTTCTATTTATTTATATAATAATGTACGCGTACATTATAATATATATTACTTCAGCTGATACGTGATACCTACGCTGCCGTAGATAGGATACATCGTCTGCTCGATGGTCTCGAAATCTTTCTTGAAGATACCATTTAAGCCCCAGCTCAGATCAGCACAGATGCCCCAACGGTTGTTCAAGCGCCAGTCTATTCCGAAATCTACGCCCACCTGCCAGTTGCGCATGTCATCGCTGAAATCGTAATCACCACGTTCGCCTTCATCATGACCCAACTTTACCTTTTGTCCAGTAGGATCGCCCTTAGGATGACCTTCCTCCTGGCGGCGCAAGTAACCATCGTATGCCCAGCCTTCAAACTTCTTTGATGTCACATAGCTAACGTACGGACCCAACTTGAAACGGAGGTTGTCGCAAATATCGTATGTTGCTTGCAATGGTACTGTGATGAGACTCATGTCTACCTTCGTAACCACGTTGCCTGTAAATATACCTTTCAGTTCTTCTCCGCCACGTACTATTCTCATATAATAGTTTTTTACGCCTGCATCAATCTTCATGCCCTTGTTTTCAAAGTGCAGACCTCCAACGAATCCCCATTTGCCTGAAATTGGGTGATAAGCGTCGATACCCAGACTGAAGTTAGGTTGCAGGGTATAGCTGTGTAGTGTACGGATGGTGGCTGGAAGGCCGATAGGGGCTGTGCCTCCAATATTATACGCCACGCGAGCCTGATACTGGTAGCCGTGGAGATATTTGTTCCACGAGGTGCGCTTGCTTTCTTCTACCTGCTTGTGCTCCTCAGTCTTCTGATTCTCATTTTCTTCTGCCCATGTAGCAGTGCCCCATGTCAGCAGGAGAGCTAATATTGTTATCTTCTTCATTCTATGTTTTCCTCCTTAGCTTATTGGCAAATCAACTTGAAACTGTCTATCCAAAGGGTACTGCCTACGGCACCCAGGAAGTTAGCTCCATCTGAACTGGATGAACTGACAATAGTGAGACTGTAGCCACCATTCTTCAACTTGATTGGGTCAATGGCTTTCTCATACTCGAAATCTACGCTGAAGTGATGCCATTCCGGTGTGTTTCCAATAGCAACTTTTCCGTTGTCATCATGGGTTTCACCTACCAGGGCAAGTGCTACTATCTGTTTGCTGGTCTGTACGTTATCGCCATAGAGCACTACAGCATCTCCATTCTCGTCGATGTTCTCGTAGAGCACGGCGTAGATGGTTCCGTAGTCATGTCGGTCAAGTTCTTTCATATTCTTGTCGGTGAATTTTTCGCCAGCCTGATACTTATACCATCCTTCTAACTTAGCAGGCTTGGCGCTGAAACTGAACGGATGACCAAACTTTGTTGCCTTCATCGCATCGCGCAGGGCATCGGTGGCATCAAACTGTCCGATGAAGAGGTTGCCGGCAGCGATAGGCTTGTGTACCATATCAGCGATCTTGCTTGTGCGTCGGGTTGTGAGTTGCACTCCCTTTCCCCTGTGTCCATCTTCTATCATTAAGGTAGGATATTCTTCCGGTTTAGATGAACTGTTACTCATTTTGAATCCAGAGTTTCCTGTTGCCCAGATGTCGAGTTTATTGCCGTTCCAGTTCTCTTGCCAGTTGTAGTATCCTTTGCTGATGTATGCGTCTTCAAATTCGAATTCAATCTCGTTTGGCATGGTGGTCTGTCCCTTCTTGATGCTTACCTGATAGGTGCGGCTCCATTGCTTGTCTTCTGAAGTAACTGTATATGTTACTGGTCCTTTTGAGAAATCCTGAAGGCTTCCACTTTCTGGTGAGATGGTCGCTCCAGGTGTGAGGCGGAATATTGGCGCCTGTTTGGTAAGGGCGGCAAATGGTCTCATCGTGAACTCGATGTTTGTCTGATCACTCTGTACATTGACCAATGTATCAGATGGATTAGTAAACAATAAGTTCAATAAAATCTTGTTGTCTGCATGTATGTATGCCTGCTCGATGTCGCATTCTGCATTGAGCGGTTCTTCCTTGAAGCAGGAGGAGAGGGTAGTGATGCAACTCATTGATAGAGCGGCTACTATAAATCTAGACTGTTTCATATCTTGAACTTTCATTTCCTTTTATAATCTGGAGAATCGCTTCTCTTTCTTTTCAGATAATTCTTGAGAGAATGATTTCTCTAGCTCATATAAATTATTGCTTTATCGGTTGCAAAGATAAACAGAAAACTTGAAACTACCAAATGTTTTTGTGTTTTTCGACATGTTTTGCTAGAAAAATGCCATGAATTAGCGGTTTTAGAACATGAATTAAAGGAGTAGAGTTACTGGAGTTGGTAGGTATCACTTGATAGTTTTTTTTAAAAACACATAATAAAAAAAGGGGACTGAAATCTCATTACTGAAATTTCAGTCCCCTGAATGTTATTTAGCTAATGAATAGCAAAAGCCTGATCTGTTTAAGATTAAGCCTTGCCCTCCATCTGAGCCTTCAACTTAGCGAGTGCATCGATATCACCGAGTGATGTGCTAGCAGCAACGTTGTTGATCATAGCTGTCTCGTTGTTGTTCTTGCGACCGCCGTTTGCACGCTTGTGAGCTGGCTTAGCAACTGGCTCGTTACCCTCCTCGAATGTACGAGAGTGAGAGAGGATGATGCGCTTTGTCTCCTTAACGAACTCGATAACCTTGAAGTCGAGAGTCTCGCCCTTCTTAGCCATTGTGCCGTCCTCCTTAGTGAGGTGCTTAGGAGTAGCGAAACCTTCACCACCCTCAGCGAGAGCTACAACAGCACCCTTGTCCATCAACTCTGTGATAGTACCCTGGTGAACAGAACCTGGAGTGTAGATTGCCTCATACTCATCCCATGGGTTCTTCTCCAACTGCTTGTGGCCGAGGCTCAAGCGACGGTTTTCCTTATCGATTTCGAGAACTACTACGTCGATAGAAGCGCCTACAGAAGTGAACTCAGATGGGTGCTTAACCTTCTTAGTCCAAGAGAGGTCAGAGATATGGATCAAACCATCAACACCTTCCTCGAGCTCTACGAAGATACCGAAGTTAGTGAAGTTGCGAACCTTAGCTGTGTGCTTGCTGCCAACAGGATACTTAGCCTCGATAGCCTCCCATGGATCTTCCTTGAGCTGCTTGATACCAAGGCTCATCTTGCGCTCAGCGCGGTCGAGAGTCAGGATAACTGCCTCTACCTCGTCACCTACCTTCATGAAGTCCTGAGCAGAACGCAAGTGCTGGCTCCAAGACATCTCAGATACGTGGATCAAGCCCTCTACACCTGGAGCAATCTCAACGAATGCACCGTAGTCAGCCATAACCACTACCTTACCCTTAACGTGATCACCTACCTTGAGGTTCTCGTCGAGAGCATCCCATGGATGTGGAGTGAGCTGCTTCAAACCGAGAGCGATACGCTTCTTCTCCTCATCGAAGTCGAGGATAACAACGTTGATCTTCTGGTCGAGAGATACAACCTCGTGTGGATCGCTTACGCGGCCCCAAGAGAGGTCTGTGATGTGGATCAAACCGTCAACACCGCCGAGGTCAACGAATACACCGTAAGTAGTGATGTTCTTAACGGTACCCTCGAGGATCTGACCCTTCTCGAGCTTGCCGATGATCTCCTTACGCTGCTGCTCGAGCTCCTGCTCGATGAGAGCCTTGTGAGATACAACGACATTGCGGAACTCCTGGTTGATCTTTACAACCTTGAACTCCATTGTCTTGCCTACGAATACGTCGTAGTCGCGTATAGGGTGAACGTCGATCTGGCTTCCTGGCAAGAAAGCTTCGATACCGAAAACGTCAACAATCATACCGCCCTTAGTGCGGCACTTGATGTAACCCTGGATAACTTCCTCGTTCTCGAGAGCTGCATTAACACGCTCCCAAGACTTGCTGAGGCGAGCCTTCTTGTGAGAGAGTACCAACTGACCCTTTACGTCCTCCTGGTTCTCTACATAAACCTCAACCTTGTCGCCTACCTTGAGGTCTGGGTTGTAACGGAATTCAGAAGCAGGGATAATACCATCGCTCTTGTAACCGATGTTTACGATAACCTCTTTCTTGTCTATAGAGATTACTGTACCCTCTACAACCTGGTGTTCTGTTACCTTGTTAAGAGTTTCGTCATAGGCCTTCTCGAGGTCTGTTTTGCTGACGTTTGCGCTTGTGCCATTCTCAAACTCATCCCAATTGAAGTCGTCCAATGGCTTTACGTTCTTTAAATCTGACATAAAAAATAATTAAAAAATTAAAATTAATAAAGTTTGACTTTATGTGAATTGTATAAATCGGGCGCAAAATTACTCATTTTCTTTGAGTTACAGGCATTTACTCTTGAATTTCTTCTTTTTGTTAGTAATATTTAACTAAAAGCACTGCTTTTGGTGGGTTCCTTCAGGGAAATACATAATATATATATGCATAACCTTTCAATATTCTGATAACTTCCTACTCGATATTTCTTCCTGTGATGTTCTTCTCTGTTATCCGTGTTTTCATCTAATTCTATGATGAAAATGAAGAGGGAAGAAAAATAATGGCGAAAGAAAAAACCGGACGAAATTTTCATTTGTATGAAAATGAGTTAAATTCATTAAAAAAAGGCACCGAAATGTTGGCGATTACAAAATAATTGTTACCTTTGCGACCAAAATGTAATGAATATAATAAAATAAATGATATGACACTAGTCATCCTTGCCATACTGATACTGGCATATATTCTCATTGCAACCGAGAATATTACCAAGGTGAACCGTGCTGCCGTAGCCATCTTTGCTGGAACGGTAGGATGGGTTCTCTATATTTGTTTCGGTATGGACTTCGTGACCAGTGAACACTCTTCTGATTATTCGCGCTATCTGAATCTCGGAATGTGGAACGAGATAGAATCCACCAGTACAACGGTGAAGTATTTTATTGCCCGTAACATCTTCCTTCCTTATGTGGGTAGAGCAGCAGAAATCGTACTCTTCCTGCTAGCCACTATGACGATAGTTGAAATTCTCAATAACAACGGATGCTTCGATTTCATACGCCAGTTGTTACGTACCCGAAGCGCCAAGAAAATGCTATGGATTCTCGCTGCCGTGACCTTTGTTATTTCGGCAAATCTCGATAATCTTACTACAACAGTGATGATGCTTACGATGATGCATGGAGTGATCCCAAACCGTCGTCAGCGCATGGTGTATGGAGGTGCAATTCTGCTTTCTGCCAACTGTGGCGGAGCTCTTACCGTTATCGGAAATCCGGAAGGACTGGTGATGTGGAATATGGGTGCTGTAACGGCTACCCATTATTTCCTGTCGCTTCTGCTGCCATGTCTTGCTGCTTGGCTCATACCATTGGTGATGATGCAGCGCATGCTGCCGGAAAGAGTAGAGACAGAATGGATTGCTATGCCATACCGCGGGGATGATACCCGCCTCAATGTATGGCAGCGCTTGCTGATGCTCTTTGTGGGGATCGGTGGATTGTGGTTTATCCCTACCTTTCATAATATTACGAAATTGAGTCCTTTCCTCGGTGCGCTCTGCGTATTGGGTGTACTCTGGATTGTGAACGAGATATTTAACCGTAAACTTATGAATATGGATGCGATGGCTGACCGTCGCACCCCTAGAGTCTTCCAATACGGAGTTATCCAGATGATTCTTTTCGTGATGGGTATCATGCTTGCCATCGGAGTGGTGAAGGAGACTGGTGCTTTTGACGATTTTGCCGCTCTTCTCAACTCTGTCGGTATGGATGATAAGCATCCTGGTGTGTTACTGCATGGTGTCTTGGCAGGTATAACCAGTACTGTACTTGACAACTTTGCTACAGCCATGAACTTTTTCTCCCTTCATGATCTGGCAAATGTGAATGATCCTTCATTCAGCATGCTTACTGATTATCATACCAATGGTATCTACTGGCAGATGATTGCATATTGCGTAATGGCTGGTGGTAACGTTCTTGGTATCGGTACAATCAGCGGTCTTGCCCTGATGAAGATGGAACGTATGCACATGGGATGGTATTTCCGCAATATTGGCTGGAAAGCTTTGATGGGTGGCGTCATCGGACTTGCTATCCTTTGGCTCTCCCATATCCTGGTGGCTGGTGCCGCAAACCTAATTATTTAAATCGATAAGCCCAAACAAAGCAAGGGGTATACCCCTTGGATACCTACTGTATATGTAGGGGTAATGGATGAAAAACATCATCCTGAGAGAATCATAAACTAACATTAAAAAAATATATAATATAATAAGGTATAGTTATGGCAAAGATTAAGACTATTGGAATTTTGACATCTGGAGGAGATGCTCCAGGTATGAATGCTGCTATCCGTGCGGTTACCCGTTCGGCTATCTACAACGGTTTCACTGTGAAAGGTATCTATCGTGGTTACGATGGTCTCATCAATGATGAAATTAAAACTTTTTCTACAGAGAACGTAAGCGGTATCATCGGTACTGGTGGTACGATGCTGAAGACTGCCCGTTCTAAGGAATTCATGACCGAAGAAGGTCGTCAGAAGGCATTTGAAACGATTCAGAAAGAGGAAATTGATGCGCTTGTCGTGATTGGCGGTAACGGCTCATTGACCGGTGCGATGAATTTTGCACGTGAGTTTGATATATGCTGCATCGGATTGCCAGGAACAATTGATAATGACCTTTATGGTACAGACAATACGATTGGTTATGATACTACGATGAATACCATCGTGGAGTGTGTAGACCGAATCCGTGATACTGCGCAGAGTCACGAGCGTATCTTCTTTATTGAGGTGATGGGCCGTGATGCCGGTTTCCTGGCGCAGAATTCAGCTATCGCCAGTGGAGCAGAGGCAGCTATCATTCCAGAGGATTCTACCGACGTTGATCAGTTGGCTCAATTCATGGAGCGTGGTATCCGTAAGTCTAAGAAGAGCTGTATCGTCATCGTGTCAGAGAGTCCTAAGTGTGGTGCTCTTTATTATGCCGACCGTGTGCGCAAGGAGTTCCCTGAGTTTGATGTACGTGTATCCATCCTGGGTCACTTGCAGCGTGGTGGTCGTCCATCAGCCCGTGACCGTATTCTTGCGAGCCGTACCGGTTGTGGTGCCATTGAGGCTATCATGCAGGGCCAGCGCAATGTGATGATTGGTGTGCGCAACAACGAGGTGGTATACGTGCCACTTTCTGAGGCCATCCGCTCAGATAAGCCATTCGACCGTAAACTGATCAAGGTTTTGGACGAGTTGAGTATCTAATTTATAGAGATAAGGGTAAGAAGAGAGGAGTTTGAACTCCTGGCTTCTTGCTTTTGCATAGGAAAATGGTTTAAAGGGAACTAAAAATGGTTTAATAAGGTATAAAAGCCGAATAAAACTTCAAATTAATTTGTGGTTTCCATAAATTGTTGTTACTTTTGCAGTCAAGAATAATATAAATATATATAACTTTTAAACTAATAAGCTTATGTCACAAATTAATGGACGTATCTCTCAGATTATCGGTCCTGTTATCGATGTTTACTTCGATACAAAGGGCGAGAATCCAGAGAAGGTGCTTCCTAAAATTTATGAAGCTCTGAAGGTAAAACGTCCAGACGGACGCGAACTTGTCATCGAGGTGCAGCAGCACATCGGTGAGGATACAGTTCGCTGTGTCGCTATGGATAATACTGACGGTTTGCAGCGCGGCTTGGAGGTTATCCCTACAGGTAACCCAATCCAGATGCCAGCCGGAGAGCAGATCAAGGGCCGTATGATGAATGTCATCGGACAGCCTATTGATGGTATGAATGAATTGGACATGAAGGGTGCTTATCCTATCCACCGTGAGGCTCCGAAGTTTGACGAACTTTCTACTCACAAGGAGATGCTTGCTACCGGTATTAAGGTGATTGACCTGCTCGAACCTTACATGAAGGGTGGTAAGATTGGTCTTTTCGGTGGTGCCGGTGTAGGTAAGACGGTGCTCATCATGGAGTTGATCAACAACATTGCCAAGGGACACAACGGCTACTCTGTATTTGCCGGAGTAGGTGAGCGTACCCGTGAGGGTAACGACTTGATTCGAGACATGCTCGAGTCTGGTGTTATCAAGTATGGCGAGAAGTTCCGTAAAGCGATGGAAGAAGGTAAGTGGGATCTCTCACTTGTCGATCCTGAGGAACTTGCCAAGAGTCAGGCTACCCTGGTATATGGTCAGATGAATGAGCCACCTGGGGCACGTGCTTCTGTAGCTCTCTCTGGTTTGACCGTAGCTGAGGAGTTCCGTGATCACGGAGGTAAGAATGGTGAGGCAGCAGATATCATGTTCTTCATCGATAACATCTTCCGTTTCACCCAGGCTGGTTCTGAGGTATCTGCGCTGTTGGGTCGTATGCCATCAGCCGTAGGTTATCAGCCAACGCTGGCTTCTGAGATGGGTGCCATGCAGGAGCGAATCACTTCTACCAAGAATGGTTCCATCACCTCTGTACAGGCCGTTTATGTGCCTGCCGATGACTTGACCGACCCTGCTCCAGCCACCACCTTTACTCACCTGGATGCTACCACTGAGCTTTCCCGTAAGATTGCATCTCTCGGTATCTATCCTGCCGTAGACCCGCTGGGTTCTACCTCTCGTATCCTCGACCCGCTGATTGTGGGCAAGGCGCACTACGATTGTGCACAGCGAGTAAAGCAGTTGTTGCAGCGTTATAACGAGTTGCAGGATATCATCGCTATCCTCGGTATGGATGAGCTCTCTGATGAGGATAAGTTGACCGTGAACCGTGCACGCCGTGTACAGCGTTTCCTGAGTCAGCCATTTACCGTAGCAGAGCAGTTCACCGGTTTGAAGGGTGTGATGGTTCCTATCGAAGAGACTATCAAGGGCTTCAACGCCATCCTCGACGGTGAGGTAGATGATCTGCCAGAGCAGGCATTCCTCAACGTAGGTACTATTGAGGATGCGAAGGAGAAGGCTAAGCAGTTGCTCGCAGCAGCACAAGGATAATCCTGGAAAGTGAAGAGTGAAAAGTGAAGAGTGAAGAATCCAAATGCTTGGTCGTTAGAGATTTAGACACGAATCATTTAACACTTAACACTTAACACTTAACATTAAAAAACAAGGATTATGTTACAGCTAAAGATAGTATCTCCTGAGAAAGTAGTCTTCCAGGGTGAGGTAGAGAGCGTACTGGTTCCGGGAACCCTCGGCTCGTTCGAGATTCTCAAAGATCACGCGCCTATCATCTCTTCGCTCGAAGTGGGCAAGGTGGAATACACTACCAAGGAAGGCAAGCAGGTAATGAACATCAAGGGCGGATTCGTGGAATGTAAGAAAAACGAAGTAAGCCTTTGCGTAGAAGTATAATTTAGTTAATAGTTGACAGTTAATAGTTGACAGCTATATTGATAAAATAGAACAATGGAAAAAGACGAAAAGTTGCGCTTGCAGACTATCAGACAGGCGAGTATCAGG
>ERZ1673741.3126-NODE-3126-length-10596-cov-4.673845_pt1 | contig 10596 bp, 9 predicted proteins | sample MGYA00580209_ERZ1673741 | MGnify/ENA primary metagenome ERZ1673741 (study PRJEB41218, sample SAMN15661754) | gut metagenome | host: Homo sapiens | place: Canada: London | collected 2015-08-20/2019-03-30 | study: EMG produced TPA metagenomics assembly of... | reverse complement strand
TGAGGCTGAGTGGCAACTGCAATGACTACAGTTCCAGGTTCAATTAAGGCAATAGGACCATGTTTTAATTCACCGGCAATATAAGCATCAGCATGTACATAAGATACTTCTTTAAGCTTTAAAGCACCTTCTAGCACACTTGCATAATCTAGGCTTCTTCCGATAAAGTAGCAGTCATGTTTTTCTTTTAATAGCTTAGCATAGCTTTCGAATGTCTTTTCATCTTCAAGTAACTTAGAAACATATTCTGGAAGATTATTTAACTGTTCCATGAGATCAGTATTAATTGCATCGCCTCTCTTATCGGCAATATATAAGGCAATAAGTGTAAGTAATACTAACTGGGTTGTATAAGCTTTTGTAGAAGCAACTGCAATCTCAGGACCAGCACAAGTATAAAGTGTATACTGCGCATCTCTAGAAATAGTTGAACCTAATACATTAGTGACTGCAATTGTTGTACAACCTTTTTCATTGGCAAGCTTTAATGCAGCAAGAGTATCAGCTGTTTCACCAGACTGAGATACAAAGATACATAAAGTCTTTTCATCAATAATTGGATCATTATAACGGAATTCACTGGCTACCTGTGTAAGAACTGGTAGACGAGTGGCACGTTCTAGAATAGAAGCTCCACATAATCCAGCATGATAAGCAGTACCACATGCAACATAATAAACCTTATTGAATTTATTAAAATCAACATCTTTTAATTCATCTAAAACAATAGAATCCTTGAAAATACGACCTCTTAATGTTTCCTGGATCACATGAGGCTGTTCATTGATTTCCTTTAACATATATGTATCGTAACCATTCTTCTGAGCCGCTTCCATATCATAAGGAATAGTAGTTATTTCCTTGGTGATTTCTTCACTATCTTTATTATAGAAAGTAATGCTGTCTTTCTTTAATACAGCCATTTCTAAATCATCTAGGAAATAAACATCTTTAGTATAAGCAAGTAAAGCAGGAATATCACTGGCTGCAACACTTGCATCTTCAGTACGTCCAATAACGAGTGGACTTGCCTTTTTAGCTACAACTACTTCATCAGGATGTTCTGTAGAAACAATACAAAGTGCATAACTTCCATCAATACAGTTTAATGTTTTCTTTACTGCTTCTAGAAGATCTCCTTCATAGAAATAGTCCAAACACATAACAACAACTTCTGAATCTGTTTCACTTTGGAACGAATACCCCTTTTCTAGCAAAATATCTTTTAATTCTCTATAGTTTTCAATAATACCGTTGTGTACAATAGAAAGAGTATTATCTGGATTTGTATGAGGATGTGAATTCAAGTTAGAAGGCACACCATGAGTTGCCCATCTTGTATGACCGATACCTACATGACCAGTCATATCATGATTTTTTAGCTTTTCTTCTAGGTTCTTTAAACGACCTTTACACTTAACAGTTGTAAGAGTGTTATTTAACACTGTTACACCTGCAGAGTCATATCCTCTGTATTCAAGTTTAGCAAGCCCCTGCATTAAAAAAGGTAGGGCTTCACCATTGCCGCAATAAGCTGTAATACCACACATAATCTTGTCCTCCTTGTTTTGTGGAATAAAAACGTTAAAACAAAGGAGTACCTGATGAAATCTGTTGGCTGATTGCTCAGTGTTTTTGTTCATCGTTTAGGCAGTACTATGCCTCTAGACCATCCGCCGAATAGTTCGATTAATCTAGTCCTCGTCAACTTATACAAGTCCTGGCGCTTTTTTTAATATCACTTTATCTTAACTGTGACTATTATATGCTTGATATGTGATAAATCAATCAATAATATTGATATTTTAAAAATATGAAAACGATATAAAACTTTATATACAAATTACAGAGAAAAATAGAAAATTTAAAAGTATATATAAGAGTAGGAGGGATATTTATATGAAAGAAGATTTAGAAGGGAATATTGAAGAACTCAAAAATTATTTGAATAAACTTGATGAGAGTGGCTTATATGATGCTGAGAAGTATTCACGTTCTTTACTGCATCAGACAAGTCAGTTATCTTATTTTTATTGTTCTTTAGTGAAGGATGGTTCTCCTTCAGACACTTATTATCATGTTCATAAGCGTCCTAAGGAACATCAGATGGCTTATTTTAATATTGGCAGGGGGTTTCCTAAAGAACTGATGGATGGCCATTGGTGCTATATAGTGAAAGATCTAGGTTATAAGATGCTGATCATACCTTGTACATCCATAAAAAAAGAATCATCACCATTGAATCCTCATTTTGAAAAAGATCTGACTGTTATAGATGATCATGGACTGATTACCCATTCAAGAATGCAGTTGACTGATTTACGTACAGTGGATATTCAGCGACTTGATTGTCGTAAGCCATTCTATACTGTATGTGATGATCGAGAAGAAATCAGAAATTTCATAATAGAACATCTATTTTAAATTTATTTGTGATATGATACACGTGGTGATGAAATATGAATGAAATAATAAAAGGAATGAAGAAAAGTGTTCCAATCGCACTTGGTTACTTTCCAGTTGCCTTTTCTTTTGGAGTATTATGTGTATCAAGTGGCTTGCCTCTTGGCTTGGCCACTTTTATCTCTTTAACAAATTTAACAAGTTCAGGACAGTTTGCAGGTGTTCAGCTGATTCTATCTGATAGTACTTATTTAGAAATCGCAATAACACTGTTATTGATCAATTTTAGATATTTCTTGATGAGTCTTTCTTTATCTCAGAAGATTGATGAGAAGATGAATACAATAGAACGTATGATCATCTCTTTTGGAATTACAGATGAAACATTTGCGTTAGCGAGCTTACAGCCAGGTAAACTGACATTTAAGTTTATGTGCGGCTTTATTCTTACACCTATTATAGGATGGGTAGGAGGGACTCTTGCGGGAGAATTCATTATGGGCTTATTGCCTTTAGCCTTGCAGGGGGCTATGGAAATTGCCTTATATGGTATGTTCTTAGCTCTTATTGTCCCAGCAATGAAGGATTCAATACCAGTAACTATAGTGGTTCTCATTTCTATTGGAGTCCATACACTCTTTACTTATGTGCCATTATTTAATGTTATGAGTACTGGAGTACGCTTGATTAGTGCAACACTTATTGCAACATGTATGGGTGCCTGGTTATTTCCAAGGGAGGATGAAGCATGACAAGATATCAGATACTAGCTGTCTTAGTGATGGCACTTTTTACTTATCTACCTCGTTTTCTTCCTCTTACTTTCTTTAGAAAGAAGATTACATCTAAGTTCATCAATTCAGCTCTTTATTACCTGCCTTATGCAGTACTAGGGGCGTTGACTTTCCCAGGTGTCTTTAATTCTACGCCTAATTTAGTAGAATCATGTGCAGGTATTCTAGTTGCAGTATTTTTTAGTTATAAAGGAAAAGGTCTTGTATTTGTGGCTGTAGCTGCCATACTTGCATCTTATATTGTGCAGTTTGTGATTTGAAAATTGGGAGTTTTATGGATGGCGGTAAAATGAGTTTAAGCCAAACAATTATTTATGGAATAGTTTTTTCTTTAATGTTTTTTCTATATGTAGTTTGTTTGCAAGACAGGGATATGTTTACATTAAATCCAAATAAAAAAAGCGTAGATGTTTGACCTATACAAAAGGAAAAATAGTAAGTGTAAGTGCTATGAGAATAAATAGAAGAAGTGCTTACTTTTACAATTATGAATATGAAGTTGATTATGAAATTATAACCATAGAAATTAATTTTGGAACGACATATCGCCAATTTAGAGAAGGTGACCTAGTCAAAATTTGATATGATAAAAGTAATAAGGAAGACATTGTTGCAGCTGTTATGTCACTTATTGCAGGAATAGTAGCTGTATTAATTGGACTATATGTTGGTATGTTTGTATGTTTTTGTTAGAAAAATCGGAATTTATAGAACTGTGAAAAGTAAAGGTGGTAATTTTATGGTTAAATATTGTATGAATTTAAGTGATGAAAAAAAGAAGCTGCAATTAACATTGCTTTGGAAAGTAAAGGAAATGTTCGTAAGCGTAAGATAGCTGTTCCGCTTCTGATGATTTTGGGTATTGTTATTATTTTTAGTGGCATATTTTTAATTATAAATTCTGATATTTTTGGGTATGTCTATATGGTGATTGGAATAGTTAGTCTGCTTTTTGCGTTCAATGCAAAGTCTTTTCAAAAATTTGTATTGAAAAAAGTGGAGTTACGCTTAGATAAGTCTTTTCGTACTGGAATCGTAGAGTATCATTTTGACGCTGAAGGGATAGAAATAATTTCTCAGATTGGATGTAGCAAAAATTATTGGACTGCATTTGAAGAATACGGTACTATGGAACAGTATATATATGTTAAACGCAGAGATAATAAAATAATTTTGATAGATAAAAATGACTTGTCTACTGGTGAGTTAGAAGAATTGACTCAACTATTGTTAAATAATGTCAAAATGTAAATCCCAGTTGATGGGATGAATGACAGAGCAATAAAAAAGAATCTGGTGAGGCAATTTTGATACGGTAGATGATAAAATAATCAATAATATTATCAAAAAGAAATGCAAAGATATTTTTCCTGAAGAAGTATTCCAAAAGGGAACATCTAGAGTTTATTATGATGATAATGGCTATTATTTAACACAGATTGAATTCCAACCATATTCTTTGAAAAGAGGTTTTTTTCTCAATATTGGTTTATCATTTCTTTTTAATAAAGAAAATACCCTGACATTGTGAGTATCATTAAAATGAGTAACTTATATAACATTAGTCTTGATCATCTGTTAAAGGAGGAAAAGTCTATGTCTGATTATCTTGAAGAAAGTACCAATACGGTAAGAAGTAAAAATAAACGGTTTATGATTATTTTGTTTGCAACTTATCTCGGAATTTAGGCGATTTCATTTATAATGTTTTGTTTTTTTATCAGTGGGACTGACTCAATGGGATATAGCATTATGTTTCAGTGGGCGCCTCTTCCGGTTGCAACATTTGTGATTTCTCTGCTGATTGGAAAAAATAATTACATGGGAAGGTGGAAATGTTTTTTTTCGATTGTATTTGGCATTATGTATATGCTTGCGGAGTATGCGACTTTTAGCACCGCAAATATGATTAGTTTTGATAAAATTAATATGCCACAATTTGACCTAATACTGATAGGAAAAATTATTTCTCAGGTTGGATTAGTAGTAGGTACTTTTATTAATTATGTAAAATCCAAAGATAGAAAGTACCCATACAACTTTCAGCTTGCGAACTGAAAAATTAGAAGTTGTATGAGTGATAAAATAGGAAATATATGAGGAGGATAAAATTGAAAACAATTCATGCATTTATCGGAAAAATAGGAATTGCATTTTATTTTCTGTTTTTATATCAGGCATGGAAGATATGCCAGTATGGAGGCGTAAGGAGAAACCTGCCAATACTGCTTCTTGCAGTCGTCGGGGGCATAATTTGTGCGGTTCTCTTGTTGTGTTCAGGTAGGAAGAAGCGAGAGAAGGAAATAAAGGGCAAAAAGAATGCACTCTTTATAGCAGAAATCATAGTAGTACTGCTTGTTACTGGGTATTTTGGTGTGCGTATTGTTTACGCTGCGATTCCTTATAATGGGAGGCTTTCTTGGGAAATCGATGAGTACCTACACAAAAAAGAGATTGATTTTGTTCATACCAATTTTCTCGAGGACGGAGCAGAAGGGATTTTTACAGATTTGGACAAGGCGCTTGATCTGCCTGAGAAACTCTATATTACAAAAAGTTTTACACTGTCATTTGATGAACATGGAGAAATTAGCAAGCTTGATACCTTTTTATATGGAGAAGATGAGAAAGGAACGACAAAAACTTACCTGATTTCATATGACAAAGCAAAGAACGAAAAAATTACTGTCTGGGTTGATGGGGAGGCGAATACGAATTACAACAGCGATATGCAGTTGAATCCGATGCTTCAAATTTTAAAAACAGCGAATTACAAAGAACGTGTGGCGACATGGGCTTCTCTTTATGAAGCGCAGCAGTATGAAATTCTGTATTATGGAAGAAGATCTTTTTCAACTGCGGAAGGTTTAGTCATTGTGGATGGAGAAGAAGGTGTACTTTCACAACTGCAAAGTGGAGGAGAAGTACTTGGATTTGAGGTGTCTTTGCATATGCCGGAACAGGATGGAGCTATGCCTGTGCGCTATATGAGTAATCCAGAGTATATCAGTCCTGATATGATAAGTGAAGCAGAGGAAGATGCACAGATTGAGGAAGCAAAGAAGGAAGATGCATGGACAACAGATTCGTCCGATGGTTCTATGTACTTCTTTTTAGATGGAAATCAGGGTTGGCGCTTAGCTGTTGTAGATGCAGCAGCTGGAAGTAGATTTTATCAATTAGAACATACCACAGACGGTGGAACCAACTGGGAAACAGCTAGCACAGATCCATTTCAGGGAAATGGAGGCGTAGCGGAAGGACTAATTTTCTATGATGGCAATTTCGGTGTTGCGGGCTTGTCAGGAGCATCCCAGACACATTCGACACTTTACCTTACAAGAGATGGTGGTCTAACATTTACTGCCGTGCAGCTCCCGATGGATACTGTAACAGAGCTTCCAAAGACCGCACAAGAATACGGTCTTACATTGGATGATTATTCTTATTGTGAGATGCCTGAAAAAGAAGGTGATATCTTCACAATCCGGGTTTTGAGTGCAGCCGGAGAATCGGATGCGATTCTGTTTGAGTCAAAGGACAATGGCGAGACATGGACTTATATAGGTTCATGAAGGGGTAACTGTTAGGTAACTTTGAATTTGATGGGGTAATAAAATGGATTTTAGATTAGCTGGTATGCAGGATTTGCTACAGTTAAAAGATGTGTATAAACAAATTATTAAAAACATGGATGAACAGGATATTCAAATTTGGGATGACATTTATCCTTGCGAATTTTTTGAAGAAGATATAAAAAATAATCAACTCTATGTTTTACTTAATAATGGCGAAATAGTGTCAGCTTTTGTTTTGTGTAAAACAAACACAGGAGAAAATGCAGTTAAATGGAAAGAAAATCACGCAGAAGCTTTTTACATTGATCGATTAGGTGTCAATGTTAAATATTTGAAAAAAGGGATAGGTGGTCTAATGCTTGATAAAGCAAAGGAAGTGGCTAAAACTTTTGGTGCTGAATACCTAAGACTTTTTGTAGTAGATGTAAATATACCAGCTACTCAACTATATGAAAAAAACGGATTTTTAAAAGCTGACGGTGTATATGATGAAGCATTTGATGATGGATTTGTATTGCATGAGTTTGGCTATGAAATAAAACTCTAATAGGTGTTACAAATTACAGTCTGTTGAAGGAACGTATAGAGACTATACGTTCTTTTCTTTGAGATTTTTTTCCTTCTATTATGAAATTTAGTGCATATTAATGTCTTTTTAGAAAATATAATTGCAAGAATTTGTGAATAAGGAATATTATGAATAGCAAGTACAGTGTGCATGGTACAGTATTATTTTAAGGCAGTTGAATATTTTTATTAATGGTGAATTGGGAATTAATGACTATAGGTGCACACGTTTTTATTTGTACTATTAGTTCACCTAGGTAAAAATTATATTGACCTTAGAATTTACGAGACAAATATTAGGGAATGGTATAACCAGTATATATTTTACTGTTTATATAAAAGGGGTAGTGTATGAATGCGCTATTGAGATTTTGCACTATCTAAATTTTTACAAGGGAGGAAAGAAATGGGAACAAGCCAAAAAGTAAAAAAGTTTCTTGCGTTTTTACTTACTACAGTGCTTACAGTAGGATTACTTCAGTTTGCACCGGGTGTAAGAACTAACGTAGAAGCAGCAAATGTGCCCGAAGCAGGGCATAGCTATACCTTGAACTTTACTACACTTTCGGGTGTAACAAAGCTCAATGAATATACGTCTGATGATGGTATATTCAAGGTAGTGTCAGATACTGACAAAGCGTACTGGCATGATGGACAGCATGGTGCAGCATTATATAACGGAGATAAAATCGAAGTGAAAGTTGCTGGAAATGCGGATATCCAATTAGGTCTTTGTGGTTATGGTAATGCGACAGCATTTACAGTGACAGATGAAGCGGGTAAAGAAATCGGTTCTACATCTGGCAAGGGTACACAGGATGGCGCAGGTGAAAAGGTATCTTATAGCGGAGATGCCACTACACTTACTATCACATGTTCTGCAAATGCTGAAGCATATCTTCATTCAGTGACAGTTTCTAACTATGCGAAAGAAGGCAAGGCAGAAAACTTCACTATGATGCTTGATAACATCGCTAAGAAAGGTGTTGTTGCAACAGGTGATTATAAATATGGTGACAGTGTTCTAACTTTAGTAGGACAAGGTAGTACACAGTATACTGCAAAAACTGGTAAAACAGTTAAAGTGAATGGCAAGGAATATAACAGCTATACAGCAGGTAAGAGACATGCCAATAGCGATAACATGTCAACTATTCCTCAAGCAGGAGATGGAACATTAACTAAGTTCACTCCAGCTGCTAAGGGTATGATGACAGTTTATTTTAATTCTGTATCATCTTTAAGAGTATATGATTTTAATTCAGGAGATGGTTCTAAGGTAGGCTCTACATTAACTGAAAAGGGAGTTACTTCATATTCATTTGCAGTCGCTCCAGGACATACATATGTTATGTCTACTACAAGTGCAACTGATAACTTATTCTATGCAGGTTATAAGTATGTTGTAGATAAGACTGTCAGTGTGCCGGTTAAGTTCAACAATGTAAATGCTAACTTATATGATTCTTTAGAAATTAAAGCAGTAGATACTGAACTAAGCAATCGTTCAGTTAAGTTAGTTGATGGTGCTAATGTAAACCTTCTTGAAGGACATACATATAGACTATCAACAAATGATACGAGTGTAAAAGCACTTGTTGGTGACAGTTATACATTTACAGCAACAGCCAATGAACTAGTTGTATCTCTTTATGATGTACCAGATGCAACTGTCAAAGGTACTATTACAGGTACACCTGCAGGTACTGTTAAAGAATTAACATTTGAAAATATGTTTAATGGTTTAAAGTATACAGCTACAATCACAGGTAGCACATATACATGCTTATTAAAACCAGGTGAATATAAAACACAAGTTGAAACAACTAATGGTGGTGTGACATCTGATAGAGTTTCTGTTAAGGCAGAAGGTACAACAGTAAACGAAGTTTATGTTGAACTTCCAGAAAAAGGAGCTGAAGCTATTCCGTTCAAGAGTGAAATCAGCGTTCCTGGAGATTATGATTCATTAAACAAAGCATCAGAAGCTATTTTACATATGCAGAATAGACCAGAAGGAGAAGCAGGAAGAGTTACAATTAATCTTACTTCTGATTTATCTGAACAGACAGTTATGAATGCACCATACGTAACACTTAAAGGTAATGGTCATACTGTTTCATGGTATTATGGTGTTGGTACATTATATTATTCAGTTGATCCTGCAACAGGACTTTATAATGAAGTACTGGCAAGAGACAAGTATTCATATGCTGAAGCAAATGCTAATCTTTGGGGTGGTGTATTTATTGTAAAAGGTAATAACTTCATTGCTGAAGATACAACATTCAAGAATACATACAACTATGAACTTACAGAAGCAGAAAAAACTGATATTGCAGGTTCTACACTTTCAGTAAATAGACTTGCGCCAAATGCTGATGTAACAAAGTATGCTTATAAAGAAAGATCTAACGCATTCTATATTGATGCAGATAATATTGAATGCTATAACTGTAAGATTCTTTCATCACAGGACACATTAGGTAGAAATGGTTCAGCAAACTACAATTATCATACATATTTTAATAATTGTGTGATTGGTGGTAATGTTGACTATATCTGTGGTGAGTTCTCAGCAGTATTTGATAATTGTGAATTACAGTGGAAGACATATAAAGATGATGCTTCTAACAATGCAAAAGTTGGTTATATTACAGCCGCTAAGACAAGCCCATATGTATTTAGAAATTGTAATGTTACAACAGATGGTGTTGGAACAGGTGTTGTAGGATATTATGGTAGAACATGGGGTGCTTCTTCAAATAGTACATTTATCCAGACTCAGACTAATGGCCTCATTAATGCTGAAGGATGGAGAGAAATGAGTGCTGGAGATGGTCAAACAGCAGTATTTAAAGAATATGGTAACTTATCAGGTGAAACACCATTTGTTACAAATGGTAAATTCTGCTTGGCTTCCAATCAGACTGCAGAAGCTGTAGCTGATTATATTGATACAGACGCTAATAGTGCAATTAAAACAGTACTTAATGGTTGGAAACCTGTTCATTATGGTAATGCAGTAAAACCAGGAGATAAAGATGATCCAACAGTTACACCAAAGTCAGGACTTATGTATGAAAATAACCATTTTGTCTATTATTCAGATGGAGAAATAAACAAAGAGTTTAAAGGACTCGCTGAGTATGAAGGTGAAAAGTATTATGTACAGAATGGGACTGTAGATACAAAGTTGACTGATGTAGTCTATATTGATGGTACTTGGTATTATATTGATAAAGGTCGCTTGA
>ERZ1673741.3125-NODE-3125-length-10597-cov-56.628439_pt1 | contig 10597 bp, 7 predicted proteins | sample MGYA00580209_ERZ1673741 | MGnify/ENA primary metagenome ERZ1673741 (study PRJEB41218, sample SAMN15661754) | gut metagenome | host: Homo sapiens | place: Canada: London | collected 2015-08-20/2019-03-30 | study: EMG produced TPA metagenomics assembly of... | reverse complement strand
TTTGAGTATTAATAACTTATTTAATAATCGTCTCGTTTTAACGGGACACTAGTGAGTTCGTTTAGGTTCGCATTCTGAATTATTTGGTAAAGGACGTAAGCGCTGATCCCTGTTGTCATCCCGTAGCCCCATGCTGTCCGTTCCTGCAAACATGGCGAGGGCTTGGGAGTGGACTAAGGATCCTCTTGTAGTTAGTTCCATTTTGGAACACACTGCTTCTGATGGCAATGTATATAGGACACCGCTGGCTTATCATAGATGACACCCTCTATCACTGTGGTTATTCATTAAACGCCAATGGCGGTCATAAGATTTCCGCCATAACCCTGATGGGCACCTCACCAGAAGTAATCCTATCAAAAGTAGAATAAAAACAATATTCCTCATTCGAGCGACGACAAGCGCAGAGCGATACTCTCTGGTGAACAATAATGTAAAATTATGGCTTCAGAAAAGATGAAATACATTCTTCGTAGGGCTGAGCAATCAGCCTTACGAACCGATATAGAGTTATCTCCTTTGAAAAGAGAGATAGAGTCAATCTTTAATCCTTGTAATATAGACACGGATTGTAATATGATATCCGATCTCCTCTTGCCATACGAGAAAAAGATCAAGGAAGATATGTCGAAAGGCAACTATCGTAAAGCCTTCGATACATTCCTGGAAATCTTAGAATCCCTTTCTTATCACTTCGTGAAAGATGAGCACTTCTGTTATTTCGATGACATGTATTGTCCCGACTATACCTGCTCCGATATTTTGAAGTCCATCATTTCTGAAATCAAGTCAGGCAAAGTCGTAATAGAAGATGTAGCTTATCTCGATGCTGGCATGTCAAAGATAGCCCAGATGGAATTCTACGAAGATTACGGCAGCCCATTCTGTGTGATGGATTGGGAAAGATATAAAGGATAAAATTTATAATATGATGTTACGACTAGTCTTTGTTTCAGTATTTCTGCTCGGAGCAGTGATAGGATGGCTTGTGGTTTACTTTGTACGTAAATACAAAGAGTATAACCCAAAAGTATTAAGAGATTCCATGGTTTTATTACTGGGAGGAGGATGCATGGATTTTCTTTTGTCCCTGATAGATAAGCAAGCTGCTCTATATGCTTTTGCTGCATACTTAATAGGATTATTTACAGCCTTCTTCCTCCATTGGATTTATCAATTTATAGTTGCAAAGATAACGGCACCCAAATTTTTGGATCCTCGCAGCAAATATGAATTGTTCTCGGGTTGTAGTCTTTCTGACACCGAAAAGGATGCAAGGGCAATGATTGGTTATCAGCTTGAGATAGTGAATCAAGGATTTCTGCAACTCAGTAAAAAAATGATAACAGAGGATGAATTCATTGTTCTGGTGAAAAAATCTGGCTTAACACGTCAGGCCTTTGAAGATTTGACAAGTCATCCAATGGGAGATATGTTTCTATCTCCAGCTCTTACAGCATATATGAGAGCAAAGAATATATTTGATGTTATTGAGGGGGATTGCTAGCTTAGTGTCTATGCAGTGTTTGGTTCTACTTTGGTTATGATTTGATGATTGATTGAGTTGTAATTTAGATGATATTACATTTTTTAGGTTAAAATGTGTTCATGTTTTCTTTTGCATAGAAAAAAGATATTAACTTTGCGCCTTTAAAAAAGTTTTTAGCTAATATAGGACAATAAATGCATGCAAATGAAATTGTAAAATGGAATTTATGGGAATATATTTTTCTTTTAGAATTCTAGTTCCTTTTTCGTTGTGTGTAAAATATAGTGATTATGAAAATTGATTCAAAGCCATTCCAACTAGAAAGCGAGTTGTTGAACATAGATGAAATGTTGGCAAGCAATTCTGTTGACATGGATTTTCAACCTATAATTTCTAGTGAACATAAGGATAGTGTAGTTGTGTCTAATAAAGCAGCTGTCATCTGTATTAAAATTAGATTCAGCTATATTAATTTATCTTCAGATATCGTAAAAGCTTATCGAATTATAGATAAGGTAATATATGATATATTTAGAGACAATGATAGTTGTGTTGATGTTTTGCATGTAGGCCATTATTATACAGGAATTTTTTATGCACCTCAGACAATAAACATTGATAATGTTTTGGATACAATGGGTAAATTGAATGCTGCTTTATCTATATTAGATATAAAATTTAACAAGCAGTTTGCAATGAAATTTGGTGGTGTGATTGCTGCTGATTTTGGTGAAATTATGCATTCTATGGATTTATCTCCTTATGATAGCTGGCAAGGTGCACCAATAAATAATGTGATTGCTCTCTGCGACGAAGTATATTCTAAAGGTAAAGATTATGATGGTATTACAGTAATATCAGATTCAATTAAGATTAATCTTAAAGAAGAATATGCCAAGTTCTTTAATAATGAGTTGGATTTTGCTAATCATATTATAAAGAGTTACAAGGCCTATGTGGTGAATACTTTCATGTATAATTGGGTTAAACAAAATAAAATAGAGCAAGATGAAACAGAAAACTGAAACGAAGCAGAGGATTGAGTTTAATTTGGATGTGGAAAATCGCCCTCTCAAAGAAGACTTATCTTTAAGTTCTATAGAACAGTCTGCTTTTTGCGAACAATATAATAATGCACTTTCTGCTATAGATCAATATTTGGCTATAGCACGAAAGGATGCCTATGATAAAGATTTGGATAGCCAAAACAATATATTTCTATTTGTTGGTGATAGAGGGTCAGGTAAGACATCCTGCATGCTTTCAATAGGCGGATTGTTGCGGAAAGAAAAGTCAAGAAGGGAGGAATTTAAGGACGATTATCCCTATATTAGTAATCTTGATTTCTATTCAATAGATTTGATAGATCCTTCTTATTTTGATAGTCAGCATAACATTATCTCTTTGTTCCTCGCAAAACTATATGCCAAGTATAAGGAAAAGGTTAAAAATGATGAGAGAATTACGGAGAATCGTAAAATTTCTTTTCTGAATGCTTTGACTACTGCTCAAAAACATGCACAATTGTTGTTGGTCAACTCTGATTCTTATGACATGAACGTGATAGAGCAACTAGAAAACTTGTCTGCTGCTGTAGATTTGAAAGAGGATTTGAAAAAGTTGGTTGATGCATATTTCGAATGCTTTGATTTAAAAGATTCTATCCTATTATTAAGGATCGATGATATTGACTTGAATGCAAAAGAGGGTAATATTATGGTTGAGCATATACGTAAGTACTTTATTCAGTCAAACATACTCGTTCTTATGGCGTTGAAACTGGACCAGTTGGAAATCATCAAGAAGAATGAATATGCAGAGTTGTTCAAATTAAATGGTAATGAAGATGTTGTTGGCAATATGGTTGAAAGGTATTTAGCCAAGTTGTTCCCTCAAAACCAGCGTGTTTATATGCCAGATATTGATGATATCTTGGAAAAAACATTAATAATTTCGGATAAGGACAAAAAGATGGAATGTCCTTCTGTTCGCCAAATAGTTCCTCAGCTGATTTTTCAAAAGACGCGGTATTTATTCTACAATTCTCCAACTCATGTTAGTTTTATAGTTCCTCGAAATTTAAGGGATTTAAGACAACTGATAAAAATGCTTTGGAATATGCCTGATTATCATGAAAATATAAATGATAATCTTGTTATAATAAAGGATGGCGCTTATAACCAAGTAGTATTCAAAGAGTATTTAAAAAATACATGGATTAAGAATAATTTGAGTATAAATGGTTAAAAGTTTGCTCATCATCTTTTGTCTATGACAGAAAATACTCTATTGAATGATTATATTGTCAAATCATTGACAGGATATATCTGGCCAAAGGACGGGTCTTATAACAAAGATTTATTCAAGGACATACTTGATGAGAAGAATATAACCTATAATATTTCTACAGGTGATGTAATAGCTTTAATATCATATTTGCATCATAAAAATCTCGATTTAGAAAAGCAAAAGTTGTTGTTTTTCATTTCAACAGTTTATTCTATTCGTTTATATGAATCATATAATGTAGTAACAGAAGAATTGAAGCTTCCTTCTAATCGTAATAATGAGATTGGGGCAGAAACTGATGCTGATAAGGAAATCTTTAGTATTGTTCAGTATAAGTCGCTCAACAATTATGAGAAACTTTTGTTAGGTTATGTTTTCAATGTCTCAATTAATCATTTCATCGGTATACCCCATCTGGAACGTAGTAAAAATATTCAAGGAGTAAAATTGCAGAACTTAATGCTGCGTTCATTAGAGAACATTGAGGATGCTAAGAATAGTCATAAGCTACGCCTGATAGAATTCTTTATGCTAGCAACATCCCATGTTGCTTCGCAGGACAACAGTTTTAGGACTAGTCCTGTAATGGCTTTTGATGCGCCTATCATTTTAGATAAAGATAATGCGCTTTGTTATGATTTGGGAGCTTTCTTCTTTAATTTGACACGCATCAAAAAGTGCTATAAACGTTTTAAGGGATTGGCAAAGAAAGATGGAAAAGATTTAGTAGATATAATATTGAAATCTGATTCAGGAACCTTATATTCCGATTTTATGAATATAGCCAAGCAGAAACCTTGTGGCTTAAATTGCCCTAAGCCTTGTAATGAACGACGTGATGGTGATGGATGCTCACATTATGATGCAAATTGGTTGTCTTGCTGTGCTTTTAGAAATACCGAGATATTATTGGATTTTATTGAAAGCATTTCTCAAGCTAACTTTGATTATTCAACTTCTGAAAGATTGATATTGGCAGATTTTTTCCATCAATGTTCGGAATATAAGATTGATACATATGAGAAAGAAGGTAACTCAAGTGATCATCATAAAATTTCTTTTGAATTTTTGGAAATCATTAGTGAGCTTTTGAAAGCTGATAATGTAGATGCTGATTTTTGTGATATTTTCGGACGAGAGTCGTATGCTTCGCCAGAGTCATCAACTAGTTCCAATATAAATATCCCACATTCATAGTATGAAATAATGTAATGGAAACTCTTAATCAAGTTTTGAAAGTCTTGTTTGAGGAAACGAGAAGTGAGGATGTTTTGGACACCTATTTGGATAGAAATACCAAGTGTGCAGGCATTAAACGTTTTATAGATGAGAAGGCCTTTTGTCAGCAAATGGTTCGTGTGAATATGGCACATACATTAGACCAAGCTGAAGTTCTTTATCAAGTCCTCTGTGATAAATGGAGCAAGGTGGATACTTGTGTACATGAGTTGTTGTATTGCAAGGAGTCTAATGTGTTTAATGTTTTATTACATTTTAGCCAAAACAAAATCTATCTCAAGCATCATACGCCAATATGCAAGTATCATAAACTATTCTCTTGGCATGAGGTTACTCGTGATTTTGGAGAAGATCTTTTTGTCACTTCTTATTTAGCAGCTTATGATTTGAAAAATCGACAGGATATGATTCACTTTGATTGGGCTCCTTATATAGATCATGATTCTACAGAGTTAAATCAAATGTTTAGGCATGAGATGATGGACTTGCATGCACATCTAAATGGCTCTTCTTTAAATTTTGAGCTTAATTGGATGAACTTGATGAATCATATATGTGGCCATGAGTCAGGTTTTGCAAAGCTTGACTCCTTAAAACTTTCATCTGATGTAAATTATCGCTTTAACCATAATTCTAAGCCTTTTTATATGAAGGTAATGATGGCTGCAGCTATAAGGGTAAACCTCTATGCCGATATCATAAACGAAAATAAGAATGAGAAAATCAGCATGTTGCCTAATATCTCTGATATACTATCTTGTGGTAGCTTGATTCAAATATTGATGTATGAGCAGGATATTCAGAATGCGATAGATATAGTGAGTCAACTGTATGGTCGTAGATATGCTGATGAAACCGGTTCTGAACAATTGATTCCTGATTATGCTATTATGGGTAACGATAAATCCATATTTTCGGTGTTAGGCGGTGAAAGGAAATTTATGTATCGCATCTTTCGCAAGATTTATTCTGGTGAGTATGTGTCTAATAGGAAGACAATGTTGTTTTACATTTATCTTCTGATAAAAGAGGAACTTAGAAAAGAATTAGTACAAGTCAATTCCACAAATGGTTTTGCAAACTTTTCATTGTACGAAAATCGTAAAGATCGATTCTTGTATAATGGAAGTCCTCTTTATGAGCGCTTATTATCACAATTGGCTGTAGGTTCATTTATGTCTGATTCTTCTAAGGAAAGATATATGGAGGTACGTATTGCTCCCAAGAAAACCATGTTGCAAGATCTTCAGGCTATAAGAAGAAAGGACTCATTTATAACAGATAAGGTATTTGATAGGACAAAAGCAATAGACAAGAACAGGTTTTACTACATCTTCCATTTTATAAAAAGAAAAGAAAGGTGTGATGCTGGCGAAAGTAGCAGTGCTACTCAATTTGAGTTGTTGCCAAGGCATGCTCATTTGCGTAAGGATGTCGCCATGCAAGCAAAGGCCATTTATGAGCTTCGCGCATGCTGCTCTTTTGCAAGAAAGCGGTTGGTAGGTATAGACGCTGCGAATTCAGAGATATTCTGTCGACCAGAAGTTTTTGCTCAAGCTTTTAGATATTTGAGTTTGAATTCTATAATGCAAGAAAGTGATGTTACTAGTAACTATGACTTAGGGTTGACATATCATGTGGGTGAGGATTTCTATGATGTAGTAGATGGTATAAGGGCCATTGATGAAGTTTTGAAGTTCATGCATTTTCGTAATGGTGCAAGGTTGGGGCATGTGCTAGTTTTAGGTACGGATGTCACTTCTTATTATCAGAAACGAAATTTTAGGATTAATGCCACTAAGCAAGTCCTCCTTGATAATGTTACATGGTTATATGTGCAGGGAGATAGATTGGGGGCTTCTAATAAGATTTTGGCTTATCTGAAGGAATTATATCATTTGTATTTTCAACAAGTTTTTTTTGAGGCAATTCATAAGGAAATTGATGTCTTTACATACTATCAGTCCTGGTTGCTGAGAGGTGATGATCCGGCAATTTATCAACAGGATATAGAAAGTAAAATGATAGTTATAGATAGTGATTCTTCAAAGGAGTATATGGATAGTTGGTTTTCTGTGGCTCAAAATCATGGAATTGAAGTAGATGATGCACATGGAAATTCTGATGCTCGTCAATTGTTTTATCTTTATCACTATCATAAGCATGTGAGAAAAGTAGGACGTGAGGGTGATGTTTTGAGGATAAAACCTCAATATCGTGAAGATTTTCTGTCGTTGTTAGTGCAGGTTCAGCAACAATTTTTGTGTAAGTTGGAGCATTTGCATGTGGCAATAGAATGCAATCCTTCTTCCAATTTCAAGATAGGAGAAATGGAGCGTTATGATCAACACCCAATTATAAAGTTCTACAATAGAGGTTTGAATACTCAGTATCCTCATCATGACATTTGTGTTTCTATTAATACTGATGACGCTGGTGTATTTGCTACCTCTTTGGAGCGAGAATATTCGTTGATGGCTTTAGCAATGGAGAAAGAGGAAAATACTGAAAATACTCCTCGCTCTGTGATGGAATGGTTAAATTCGATTAGGCGAATGACAAAAGAACAACGTTTTTGTAAATGTGTTGATAATTAAATTGCATAGTTGATGGAAAATAGCATTCAAGGTATGATAGATAAGTTGTCAGAGGGATTGAATTTCTTTGATTTTTCTTACTTTATTTCTGGTTTTGTCACTTATAGCTCTATAGCATATTTTGTTATGACGGTATTCTGTAAAGTTATAAATCTTCCTCTTTGGGGTCTGATAGTATTTTCTTTAGTTTCTATATACATAAGTGGGTTGTTATCATTTTCCATAGGTAAGTGGTTAAGGATTTCATGTATGTTTGATAATAAAGGTAATCCAAGAAGATTCTTTAAGAAGATGGGAATAGAGTCTTTTGATGCATTATTTCAATCAGCATTGCAAGAGTTTCAGATTACGGAAAGAATGCCTTCAAGCAGAAAAGCATATAGTATGATGTGGATAGTTGTTAGACAGAAAGATATGAATGGTAAGTTTTATCCTCAATTGTTTCGCCAATGGGTGATGCAGGCTGTATATGAAGGTCTCATATTTTCTTCCATGTTGATATTTGTGTTTTCTGTTATCTTGTGTTTCGAGGATAGTTCTAATCTTTGGTTATACATAATGATTTTGTTTTTTAGTATTATCACAACGATATTTTGTGCAAGAGAAGCAAGCCGATGTGCTGAAAATCAAATTTTGGAAGTAGTTATTGCGTATAAGAAGTTTGAAGAATAGAGCCTTGAAGAAGCTGGATTAGTTTCAGAGATTTCCTCAGATGATGAGATTTATCATTTAAAGAAGAGGAAATTTGTTATTATCTTTAAAAAAAAAAGATAAAAACTATGGATAATAATATTTTTAAAATTGACGTGTCATCAAAGGCCGTTGAGACATTTATTGACGCCATAAGTAGAGGTATTGGTGTTCTTTATGAACCTACACGTATACGAAAAGAAGCAAGGGCAAAAGCTGAGGAAAAAGTTATTCTTGCTAAAGCAGAAAAGCAGGAGCAAGAAATATTGGCTGCCGTTCAACCTTTGGTTGGAGATTCTGTTCCTCTTGAGCAATTGAAGCCGGTAATTTCCAAAATAGTAAGTGATGAACTAAGAAAAAAAGAAAATATTGATGCTGTCGTAAATATTGCATTAGAAGATTTTAGAAAGTCACAAAAAGTCCCAGATGAAAAAGCAGATACAGATTGGTTGACTCGTTTCTTTAATATTGTAGAGAATGTATCTGATGAAGAATTAAGAAATACTTGGGGAAAGATCCTTTCACAGGAAATACAAACACCAGGTTCTTATTCTTTAAGAACACTTAATACCATTAGTAATTTATCCAAAAAAGAAGCTGAATTATTTGCAAGTCTTGGTAATTATGTATTTGCCTCTGCTAATTCTAAGTTCTTTTTGAAAACAGATACTTCTATTTTAGGAAGAAATATACCATATGGTGATATAACTCTTTTGATGGAATGTGGTCTGATTAAAGAAAATGAAGAAATTGGATTCGTCTATCCAGCTTGTCCTAATGAGATAATGGAAAATGGTTTTACTTATCAAGATCTTGCGATAATTATAGAACAAGATAAGGGAGCTGCCGAAGTTGGTGTTTCTGTATACGAACTGACTATAGCTGGTGCTGAGATTTATAAGATATTAGATATAGAAAAAGATATGAGCTTGTTGGATAAAGCTGCAGCAATGATAAAGAAACCAAATGTACGTTTTGGCTATTCTAAACTTATAGATATACGTGGTGATTCGATAATACATGAAGATAATATTACCTATTTGTAGAAAGTTAAAAACGATTTCAATGAATGTGGAATACATTATATAAAAATTCTGTCTCCAGGCGGTCCCATCCCGCACAATATGGCGAAGACCTTTGATGGTCCGCCAACCTTAGAGCGTAGCGGTTCTGAGCACCGAGTAGGGCGGTTTCCTCCTTCGCTCCTGAGGAGAGAGGGTTGGGGTGAGAGGTGGAGCCCTCTTTAAGGGTAAAGAGGGACGGGGTGATTTTCGAAAAAATATTAAAGAGATAGAAAGATTAAACAATGACAACACATATCATAATTATGGCTGGTGGCGTAGGCAGCCGCTTCTGGCCTATGTCAACCCCCGATTACCCAAAGCAGTTCATAGATGTGATGGGTGTGGGGCGTTCCCTCATTCAATTGACAGTAGATAGATTGAAGCCAATCTGTCCTGTCGAGAATATGTGGGTAGTGACAAACGAGAAATACATTCGCATTGTCAAGGAGCAAATCCCTGACATGCCAGTAGATAACATATTAGCAGAGCCGGAGGCTCGCAATACCGCTCCATGTATTGCTTATGCCTGCTGGAAGATCCAGAAGAAGCATCCTGATGCCAACATCGTGGTGACACCATCCGATGCCTTGGTGATCAATACTTCGGAGTATCAGCGAGTGCTCAGCAAGGCATTGAGTTATACTTCCGATAAGAACGCCATCGTTACTATCGGTATTAAGCCAAGCCGCCCAGAGACAGGCTATGGCTATATCGCCGCAGCAGAGCCAACATCCGTAGATGAAATCTACAAGGTTGAGGCTTTCAAGGAAAAGCCAAACCTGGAGACAGCCGAGCAATACCTTGCCGCTGGCAATTACTATTGGAATGCCGGAATCTTTGTATGGAACATTGATACCATCAGCAAGGCAATCCGCACCTTTCAGCCAAATCTTGCCAGCATTATGGATGAGATGGCACCCTCTTTCTATACTGAACAGGAGAAAGAAGTAGTCGGCAAACTCTTCCCAACCTGCGAGAAGATAAGCATTGACTATGCTGTAATGGAGAAGTCAAAGGAAATCTATACCTTACCAGCCGAGTTTGGCTGGAGCGACTTAGGCAGCTGGGGCAGCCTCCGCACCTTGCTTCCACAGGATGAGGCTGGCAATGCCAAGGTAGGCAAGGACATCCGATTGTATGAATGCAAGAACTGCGTGGTTCATGCAGCTGATGAAAGCAAGGTAGTAGTTCAAGGCTTGGATGGCTATATCGTAGCCGAGAAGAATGGA
>ERZ1673741.3120-NODE-3120-length-10607-cov-4.357752_pt1 | contig 10607 bp, 5 predicted proteins | sample MGYA00580209_ERZ1673741 | MGnify/ENA primary metagenome ERZ1673741 (study PRJEB41218, sample SAMN15661754) | gut metagenome | host: Homo sapiens | place: Canada: London | collected 2015-08-20/2019-03-30 | study: EMG produced TPA metagenomics assembly of... | reverse complement strand
TTCCGGCCTCGTCGTCCGATGACGGCCGGAACGCCCTCCATTGACTTCACATGCCCGAATGAACCACAGACTTCGCCCTCCCCGACGAATCACCGTCACCCGACCGGAGACGGTCGGACGGCGTGAGCCGGGGAGGGCGAAAACCGGGGGACGGGTCCCGGGAACTCTCCTGCAAACCGTACTTGGGACCCATCCTCCACACCATTAAAACAGCAGAAAAGACTCGGGGGAGGGGGTTTCTTCTCCAGCCCCTCTCTCGTTGTCACGTCACATCCTCGAAGGGAACCGAAAGACGATGAAACCCGGTCTGAGAAAGGTCGTCGCGCTCATACTCGCGTCCGCGACGCTGTTCGGCTCAGGCGCGTCGGTGTCCGCCGCGTATGCGGACGATACGACCATGGGCAGGCCGACGCGAATCCAAGCCGAACCCGACGTGAAGACGACCACAGGCGGCGGCGAGGCCGCGACGAAACCCGACACCGGTTCCGGCGACGAGGCCGGAACCGGGGCGGACAAACAATCCGACACCGGTGCTCCCGCGCAATCCGCCCCGCAGGCGGACGCGGGTCAGGCCGCGCCCGACGTGACCATCCACGACATGCTCGACACGGACAGCGCCGCCGTGAGCAGACTCAGGCTCGCCGACCGCATCACCGGCACCGCGCCGTTCGACAAGGACAACGAACGCGGCGACGACAAGGACGAAACCAACGACATCGTCCGCTCCTACGATACGGTGACCTACGACTACGAGTACACGCTCACCCCCGACTCGACCATGGACTACTACCGGCGCACGCGCGTCGGCTTCCGGTTCGAACTGCCCTACCCGCAGGACAAGGTCACGTTCGACGCGGAGAAGATGGGCTGGGTGGACCATACGCCCGGCTACGAGCCGAAACTCACCACGGAAACCATCAACGGGACCGTCACGCAGGTGTACACCTGCTACCGTCTGTTGGAGCCGACCAGCCAGTCGCCGACCGTGAACCCCGGCACCGGTTCCATCGGCCTGTCGGTCGCCGTCAAGGGCGCGCCCCACGGCTACCGGTTCCATCCGACCGTGAAGGCGTGGCCCGCATGGGACGCCTCAAACCCGACGAACACGGGCGCGCATCCGCCGGCCGTGGACACGCCGAAGGATGTGACCGTCAGCGCGAAACTCAACCTGAACGTGCGCATGGTCGATTACGGCAACGTGGACAGGGGCGTGTTCGACTTCTCCTCGGGCGCGGCGAACGCGCCCAACAGGACGGAGGGCAAGGTGACCGGCTTGGGTTGGGGCGTCGCACTCGTCACGGAACTGCGTTGGCCCGACCGGACGAAGGGGTTGAAGGGTTTGGAGGCTCCGTCCGGCAGGATCACCTATAGGCTTCGCCTGTCCAACCAGTATTCGGATGATACGAAGACCGGGACGAAGCATCCGATGGAACGCCGTTGGCAGCCGTTGCTCTACGATTACGGGCATATCGACAACGAAAATTCGAAGTATGGGCGCACGTTCGCATGGATGGGAGACCTACAGAGGCGGGCTCCGGGCGTCGCCGACCGTGCGGACGGATATGACAAAGTAGCGCGTGGAAACACGACGATCACGACCACGACCGGCGGGCGGGGCACGGATGTGATTGTCTCGTTCGACGGTTACGACACGTCCGTCTTCCCTAGAGGCACTGCTGCTGATGACCTATTTAAATGCACCACGGATTACATGTCGTCGGACTGCTCCATTCAGCAGGTCGGAGCCATCCACACGGACGTATTGCAGTTCATCACGCCCACCAGCCGTGACGGCAAGACCGTCGCGCAATATTACGGGAACGTGGACCAGACGGCCAACATCACCATGGACGACATGGGATTGACGGCCACCGGCGTCAGCGGAGACCGTCTCGCCACGGCGGAAGACAATTCGAATCAGGCCTCCACCGGTGACGACCATGCGGGTTCGGCCATGACCGTCCGCATGCCGGGCACGTACAGTACGCACATCAAATACACGGAGTGGAACAATGGTGGTTGGAATGATTCTGGTACGAGCGGCAATTGGCAGAACCCCGACTTCTACAACGGGTCCGACAGTCTCGTACAAGGGTCGAAACTACGCCTCCAAATAGGACACAACATCGGCATCAACTCCGAAGGCGACGCCGAAGTAATGGGCATGGGCCTGATCAAATTCGACCCGAACACCATCGAACCGGTGGACGATACGCCCGACAGTCAGCCAACCATCCCCATGTACGTTTGGACTTGGGGCGCAAGGACAGGTAAACAGGGGAACGCAATCCCCTACTGGTACGCCGTCAAAAAAGACGGTACCGGCTGGAAGGACTACAAGGAGCAGCGCGACACGAAAATCAGCGGACTCGACTACTATCCGGTCCTCAACGAGGCGAAACGGCATGGCACAGTCGTCGGCATGCTGTTCGAAGACCACAACACGGTAGACCCGGCCAATACGACGTTCGGCAGAAACTTCACATCATCCGTCTCACTGCCCGCCCACATCCTCGACAATGCCAGAATCGGCACGGTCACACCCATCATCGCCGAAACCGCCTACTGGACGCGCAACAGCCTCGCCCGGGTCGCGAACCTGAACGCGGACGCGCCGAACACGCAATGGCAGCAATGGTCCGACAATCTCACCACCCGACTGCCCGAATACGCGAACAGCGTGAAACCCGACCTGACCTACAGCGGCGACACGTACCGTCCCGCCACGTTCGACGAAAACGGCGTCTATCAGGGCGGCGACACCGCCGACACCCTGAAAGGCGACAGCCTGTACATAGCCGGCGAAACACCGCACATCGCCAAACAGGTCGAACAGACCAACGAGGCAGGCAACGTCAAAACCGTCTACGATTTGGACAAGGAACAGCGTACGGTGGACTGGAAGCTCACCGCCACCGCCGACACGTCCACGACCACGGACGGCGGACAATACACGACCGACTACATCATCACCGACACGCTGCCCAAAGGCCTGACCTACGTGGACGGTTCCATGACGGTCGGCGGCCAATACTCGCAGCATACGCCCGACAAGGGCACGGTCACCGGCGGCACCCCCGTCACGCCGACGATCGCCAAGAACGAGGACGGCACCACCACCATGACCATCAGGGTGAACGGGGCGCGCGCCGACTCCGGCACGCAGACCGTCATCCACTATTCCACCACCATCGGGGACGCGTCCGACCCCGACCATGACGTGAGGAACAACGATTCGTTCACGAACCATGCGTCCATCCGGTCGAAACGCAACATGGCCCCCCCGTTATCCACAAAGGCGCAGATCGCCGACATGACGGTTCGCGTGTCCCGCACGCGCGCGTCCGCGTTGGCGACCCGCGCCGACCCGCTGCTGAACGACATCAACCGCCCGTTGGGCTACACGAACATGCTGGGTAACTTCTCCAAGGACGAGAAGACCAATCCGTATGCGGTGGACGTCATGCCTTACACGGGCTTGAACCAGTCCAACTATCACGGCGACTACGTGATGGCCGGACTCACCGTCAAGGCGGGTGCGGGCGCAAGCATGAACGGCGTCAAAGTCTACTTCACCACCGACCAGAAATGGCGCAACGTGGACGCGACGAAGATAACCCGCGAACAGGTCCAGCAATGGACCGAAGCCACGGTGAATGCGATCACAGGCAAGGTGACCATCCCCGACGGCTACAGCAAGCCGGTGGCATGGGCGTTCACCTCGCCAAGCCTGCCCGCCAACGCCAGATATGACTTCACCCTGAGCATCAAACCTACAAGCAACAAGGCGGCGGACGCGTATGTGAACCGGTGGGCGGACGGCGACAACAAGGTGGACGCGGTCACGCAGGTCGTGGAACGCAAGGTCAACGGCGTCGCATGGTTCGACCTCGACCATGACGGCGTACGCGAGGACACCGACCGTCTCCTCCCCGACGTGAACGTCACGCTGGTGGACGCGAACGGCAGGACCGTCACCAGTGTGAACGGCAAACCCTGCACCACCACAACCGACAGGAACGGCCACTACGAAATCGGTTCCATTCCGGCAGGCTCCGGGTTCAGACTCCGGTTCACGCCGAAAACCGGCACCGCTTGGCACGGACAGCATACGACCGTCAAAAACGCGAAGGAAGCGTCCGAGGCGACCGACTCCGACAGCGATCAGGAGAACGATTCGCACGGCAACATGGTCGCCGGCGTCATCACGCTGAAACCGTTCCCCGCGTTGGACGAGATGACGTCCGCCGTGTACGAGGATCCGAACGAGGACCATGGCATGAGCGGCACGCTCATGCTCGCCACGTCCGCCACGTTCAAAGCGGTCAAGGTATTGGACGGGCGTCCGAACGGCGCTTGGACCGACAGGGACAGGTACGTCGCGGACATCACCGCGTTGGACGGCGCGCCCGCGAACGCGGTGCCCTCCACCATCACGTTCGCCGACAACAGGACGCAGACGCTCCAAATCAACTCCAACGCGTTCCCCACGGATGGCGTCTACCGGTATCAGGTCAAGGAACGCAAGGGAGACAATGCGGGCGTCGCCTACGACAGCCGCACTTGGATTCTGACCGTCACCGTCCAGGACGATCTGACCACGTTCAAACGTCACGTCACCGCCAACGCGGCATGTGACGGAGTGCAATCCGACACCATCCAGTTCACGAACACGTATGCTCCGAAGGACGCGACCGTCACCCTCACCGCCCACAAGACGTTCGGCAACGCCAACAACAGTCACGCGAAGCTCACCGACTTCCAATTCCAACTGTTCGACAACGAGCAGGCGGTAGGCGTGCCCGTGCAGACCGCGAACGCCGCCGAGGACGGTACCATCCGATTCCAGCCGTTGACGTTCACCGCCAGCCAGCTGAAAGGCAACAAGTCCAAGACGTTCACCTATACGGTGCGTGAAATCCGCCAGTCGGCGGGCGGCGTCAACTACGATTCCCACATGGGAATGTGGCAAATCACCGTCACCGACGATTTGACCGGACAGTTGAAAGCCCAAACCAGAACGAACGCGGCCCATCCGACCACGTTCACGAACACGTATCAGGCGAAGCCGGTCAGCGTGCAATTCCGTGCGCACAAGACCCTCGCGGACCCCGACCATACAGGCATCCAACCGCAGGCCGGGCAATACGAGTTCACATGCGTCGAGGACAAGACAGGCGATCAGGTCGGCACGGTGAAAACCAACGACCAGCAAGGCAACATCCTGTTCGACACCATCTCCTACACGAAGACGGGAGTGTACGACTACACGCTCAGCGAAGTCCACGGCGACAAGGGCGGCATCACCTATGACGCTACGAAACATCATGTGACAGTCACCGTCACCGACAACGGCGAAGGCCAACTGTTGGCCGACGTGAAATATGATAACGGAACCAACATTCCGGAATTCACCAACACGTACCATGCCCAACCCGCCACGGACAATCCGACCGCAGTGAAGAAGATGACCTCCTCCAAGGGCAACAAGTACACGCTCAAGGGCGAAGACTTCGCATTCACGCTCCAACAACAGTCCGCGCCCGCCAACGTGTCGAACGCCGACCAGACGAAACGGAACGACCAGCAGGGCAACATCCGATTCGACCAACTGTCGTTCCCGCTCGTAGGCACCTACGTGTTCACCATGTCGGAACAGGATACGACCGTTCCGGGCGTCACCAAGGACGGGACGGTTGCGACCATCACCTACGTGGTCAAGGATGTTGACCATACGGGCAAGCTGACCGTCGTGTCCAAGACCGTCACCCCGACCACCGGCGCTAACGGCAAGAACATCACGTTCACCAACCATTACAGTCCGAAGAACGTCGGATACTCTATCAGCGGCGTGAAAAACATCGTCAACACGGATACGGCAACCAGCCGCGTTCCACAAGACGGTGAATTCAAGTTCCAGTTGAACGCGGTATCCGCACACGACGCGGACGGCAACGCCATCAGCATGAACGACATGCCAATGCCAGCCGGAAGCCAAAACGGAACAGTAACCGTCACCAACAAGGGAAGCGGTTTCACATTCGGACAAATGGTCTATACCATGCCCGGCGTATACACGTATCACGTGAAGGAACTCGCCGGAACGGACAAGACCATCGGCTACTCCACTCAGGAATACGATGTGACCGTCACCGTCACCGACCAAGGAGGCATGCTCTCGGCCACCGCCGACCGTCAGGCCACGGACGTCCGATTCGACAACACGTACACGCCGACACCCGTCGGCGTGACCGTGAAGGCGGACAAGCACCTGGCCGGACGTGATTTGAACGATGGCGAGTTCGCCGCCGAATTGAAGGATTCCGACGGCAACCTCCTCCAGACCAAACGGTTCGCCCGCGTTCCACGCGACGCGCAATCCGACAAGGCGACGAACGTCCGCGAAGGGGAAGGAACCCTCGAATTCGACAAGCTCACGTTCGACCGGGCCGGCGTGTACACGTACACCGTGACCGAACAGGACGGCAATCTGGGCGGCGTCACCTACGACAGGACCGTCCACACCGTCACCGTCACCGTCACCGAGGACGCGAAGACCCATCGGCTCGTCGCCGCCGTCTCCTACTCCAACGGCGAGGGCGGCGAGGAAGGCATCCTCTTCCGCAACACGTACCGTCCGGGGAACGTCGTGGTCGAACTCGCGGCCAGGAAGAACCTGACCGGACGCGGGCTGAAGGCCGACGAATTCGAGTTCGAACTCGTGGACAAGGACGGCAAGGTCATCGACACCGAACGGAACGACAAGGACGGCGACATCCGGTTCAAACCGCTCACCTACAGTCGTGACAACAACGGCATCGACGATTGCGGCGAACACCGGTACGTGATTCGGGAAAGGAACACCGGCGAGAAGAACGTCACCTACGACAGGACGGAACACCACGTGACCGTCACCGTGGGCGACGACCTGCAAGGCAATCTGACCGCCAAAGTCGAATACGATCCGACGGACGGGAAGACGAAGGATTCCAGCGCCATGCTCGCCACACCGACTGACAAGACCAAGGGGGATGCCGTCGGGGACGGTCCGTCCACGACCCCCGGCATGGTCACAACCACCGGAACCCGACCCGAGTTCACCAACTCATACATCCCACCGGCGACGATTCGCCAACTCACCAAGACCGGCGTGTCCACGCCGACCGTGGCGTTGGCCGCGTTCACGCTCTTGGGAGTGGGATTGATGCTGTTCCGCCGTCGCGGAAACCAAACCGAGACCGCGCGGCACAGGAAGTAAGGCCACGGTAGGACAGTAGAAAGGCCGGGCAGGGGAGCGGATTCCCCGCCCGGCCTTTTCTTTTGCACCGGCTGCAAGGTGACGTCCTCCCTCTCGGCCGAAGCTGAACCGCACCCCGATTGTTGGACTGAAGAAATTCAGATTCGATGATCGGAGGTGCGGTTCTTTCGTATGCGTGAGGATCGAAGGAGACGTTACGACGACGGGTTCCGGGCATGGGAAAGGCCCTTCGCCAGCCTCTCCCGGCGGAGGGCCTTTCCCATGCCCGTGAACCCGTGAACCCGTGGAACCGTGGACCCGTGGAGCCGTGCTCCCGATGGGGCCTGTAGACGGTGCGCCCCGCAGCGGCCCGCGACCCGACGCATCATCGACTCTGACATTGTTCGCACCATCATCATTCCTCTGGAGGTTGCACATGGCTGACAGGCAAACCGCATTGGCCGTATTCGATTTTCTCGACTCGCTGCGCGCCGGACAATACCGCATCGGCGCGGACGCGGAAAAGGACCATGCCACGGCGGGGCTGCTGGCGTCGCTGTCCGGCGACACGGGGCTGCGCGACGCCGTGTGCGCGAAGCTGATATCGCCGGGCCTGGAGCGCGCCCGTTTCCTCATGGTCGCCGAGCATGATCCGCGCGCCATACCCCTGTTCGCCTCGGGCCAGGTCAAACCGTGGTACCAGGCCGACTACAACGTGCGCGAGATAGCCAACAGCGAGTTCCACCAGGACATACCCGCACTGCTGTGGCGGCTGTCCAACAGCATCCCGGATTCCGCGCGAAGGGAGGGCATGCTTGAGGCGGCCGCGTACATGAGCTTCATGCAGGGCGATCCCGAAGCCGCGTTCGCCGGCCATCTGGGCCGGCTCGCGGCGGTTTCGCCCGAGGGCGAGGTCACGCGCTGCCTCATGGACGCGCACGAGCACGGCCAGCATCCCGCATGGGTCATGGAACAGCGGCAGCTGCGCGAGCGGCAGGCCGACGCCGCCGACGGCATGGCCGCCACCGCGCCGGACCGCCCGAGCCTCCGCCAGCGCCTCTTCCCGAACCGATGAACACCTCCGGCACGGACCCATGGGAGATGGGCCCCATGGTCGCCGCCGGCACCGCCGTCGCCATCGAACCGGCACAGGAACCGGAACCGGAACGCCGGCCACCGGCCGAACCCGGACCCGAGCCCGAAGCGGAGCCGGATGCGCGATGCGTGGACGACGCCGGAAGCGAAGGCCGGGCGAACACGGCCGTCGATCCGTGGGAGATCGGCCCGCTGCCATCGGCCTCGAATCCGGTGGGGAATGATATCCCGGCCGGTGCTCCGGCATCGGGACCGCAGCACGTCGGCGGTGCCGTGGAGCCGGCCGATCTCGCCGACACGATCGACCTCACGCCGGTCGGCGAACAGGATGCCGCCATGTCCGTGCGCGAATGGAGGCGCATGGCCACGACCGCGGGCGGCATCCTGCTCGCGGCCTGCGTCACGGTCGCCGGCATGTCCGCGTGGGAATCGCATGAATCCGCCACGGCCGCGCGCGAGCTGGAACAGGCGACGGCGGACTGCGCCGCCGCGCGCGCGGCGGCGAAGAAAGCCGAACGGAAGCTGGCCGGATATCTCGACGGCGACCGGCTCGCACAGGCGAAAGCGGTCACGGCCGACAAGCTCGCCGACCCGGAAACCCTGGAAACCCTCAACGACCTGTCCGAACGATACGCCGCAGGCGAACGGATCCCCACATGCGCAGGCGGCACGGAAACGGCGCAGGCCACCGCGAGCACGCTGCGATCCGCGGAGAAGCGGAACGCCAAACGGCTCGCACGGGTGAGGAAAGCGGTGGAGGCGGTGTTCGCCTCACGGCTGGCCCATACGGTCGAACAGGGCGAACGATTGTATTCCTCCTCCGAAGGCAAGGTGCAGGACGAATATTCTCGCGCCCTGCTGCGCGCCTCAATCGACAAGCGCGACGAGAAGGCCATCGCCGACGCCATGGACAAGGTGAACGCCTCCATCGACGCGAAGAACAAGGCCGACGAGGAAAGGAAAGCGCAGGAGGAGGCCGCAGCGGCTGCGGCGCAGGCGCAGGAGCGGAGCACGCCGGCACCGCAACAGTACTCGTACATGCCCTCCGGCTCCGCTTCGGGCTCGGGTTCCGGCCCGACGGGCGGCGGATACCATTCCTCCGGCGGTTCCGCCGGCTCGACCGGTGGTTCCGCGCCTCCGGGCTGGTCGGTGCCCGCGAACCCGGACCCCTCGCAACTGCCCGGCACCGACCCGAGCCTATGAAAGGACCAACACCATGCCACAACTGACCACGTTGATCCCGTCGTTCACGGCACCCGTCACCGACCGCGTGTGGCTGGTGGGCGCGCACGGCGGTGCCGGATGCACCACGATCCGCCATTCGGATCCGGAACGGTTCGCCGACGCCGGCCGCGCGCTGCCGGTCAGCCCGGATCCCTCCATGCCGTCGCGCGTCATCCTGTGCGCCATGGGAACCGGGAGAGGTCTCGAATCGTTGCGCGCGCTGCTCGCCGACCAGTCGGCCGGACTGTTCGGCGCATCGATCCTGTTGGGCGCGGCCATCACCGACCCCGTGCCCCGCGTGCCCCGGCCTTTGGTGGCGGCGCGCATCCAACTGTCATCCGCCGTCCGCGTGTGGCGGCTGCCCCATATCAAAGGGCTTGAGCTCGACGGGTTTCCCCGGCGTTATCCGGCCGCGTACCCACGGCTTGTCAGGGACGTAGACGCCATGCCCCGCGCCACGGCCCATGTCGGCTGACGATGGTGCATGAACCTAACACGAAAGGAACGACCCAATGCTGCATGAAACATACGCGATCCTCGCCGAGGCCCTTTCCGACCCGACCCCGTGCCTGCCTCCGGGATTCTCGGGGCCGGTATCCACCGCCCTGGGCTGGGTGAAGGCGCTGAGCCTGGTGATCGGCGTGGTCGCGCTGGTGCGCATCGGCGTGCACATCCTGCGCCAGCAGGGCGACGGCGTGCCAGACCGCGACGACACCTTCGACAAGCTCGTCAACTGGGTGATCGGCATCTTCCTCGGGGCGGGCGCTGTCGCCATCCTCGCCGCACTCGGCCTGTCCGTCACCGCAAGCTGCTGAGAAAAGCCATGGAAGGGATTCGACGCATACGGCAGCGCCTGTGCGCGCTGCTGCTCGCCCTCGCCTGCCTCATGGGCCTCGCCGCCTGCGGCGGACCCGACTTCGGATCGTTCAGCAAGGAGCTCACGTTCGGAGACAAGCAGATCAGCGACACCCAGACCACCTACGTGATGAAGATACCCGAAGGCAGGCTCGGCGACCTGATCGGCCCCAGCCAGATCCAATGGGTCATCGAC
>ERZ1673741.3117-NODE-3117-length-10613-cov-5.403296_pt1 | contig 10613 bp, 7 predicted proteins | sample MGYA00580209_ERZ1673741 | MGnify/ENA primary metagenome ERZ1673741 (study PRJEB41218, sample SAMN15661754) | gut metagenome | host: Homo sapiens | place: Canada: London | collected 2015-08-20/2019-03-30 | study: EMG produced TPA metagenomics assembly of... | reverse complement strand
TCGCGGAAAAGGCCATGGAGAGCATGAAATAGCAAAAAAGAAAGCCCGCAAGGGCTTTCTTTTTTTGCTATTTCAGCTCAGGGCGGAAATGACCTCCGCGTATTTGTCGATGTCGGACGCGCCGTTCCACGTCATGAAGCCGCCGGTGCACCCGGCGTCCCGCAGGGCACGCACCTCGTCGCCCAGCTCCGCCGCGCCGTAGTGGTTATACGGCTCCCGGATGGCGTTGTAGCACTGGATCCACGTCCGCACGGCGGCGGGAGACGCCGTCTCGCTCTGCCGCGCCATGGCGCTCTCACCGAAGTTGTACACAGTGGTGTAGGGGTGCTCCCAGGGCTTATAGTCCCCCTGCGCGCTGTAATGGTCGGGGTAGGGCATACCGGAGATGGCGTCCACCACGGAGCTGATGGCCGGCCAGTACTGACCGCAGGCCGTCACATAGGCGTTGGCGCACTCGCCGAACACATCGCCGGAGATGTAGTACCCGGCGTCATGCAGCCGCTGCGCGGCGTAGATCAGGAACCGCTGGACTGCCTGGGCCTTGCTCTCACCGTAGGTGTTTTTGTAATCGATGGTACCCGCCTGCTCGTACTTATACGCGCCGTCGGGGAAGCGGATGTAGTCAAACTGGATCTCGTTGAAGCCCAGCGCCGCGGCCTCCAACGCCAGCTCCACCTTGTACTGCCACACGGTGCGGTTGTAGGCGCTGGGCCAGTACATGGAGCTGATCTTCAGGGGCGTGCCGTTCAGGTCGGAGATGACGTATTCCGGGTGGTCGGCGGCCAGGTGGGCGTCATTGAACACCGTGATGCGGCCGATGACGTAGTAGCCGGCGTCGCGGAGCTTCTGCACGTTGGCCTTGAAGCCCTCCATAGTGTCCTGAGCCGCGGCGTAGGCGGACGGGCTGTACTGCTGCATGACCGGGGAGGCGTAGGATACCGCCGTGCCGTCCACGATGTCCACCACAAAGGCGTTGATGCCCGTACCCTGGGCCAGCCGGATATAGCTGTCCGCGTACTGAATGGCGCTGCCGTTCAGGTACAGGGCCCGCACCTCGTCGGGCATCACATTGTCCGTGAAGGCCGGCTTCTCCGTGGGGTAGTAGTCCAGACCGGCCGCGTCGCCGCCGCCCCAGGCGTCGCCCCGCGCGGCGTGGCGCTGGTAGAGCGCGTCGTCATACTGCGCCAGCGCTTCCTCCGCCGTCAGGCGGACGTTGGCGTTGTCGATGTACCCCTCGCCCCGGTCACAGCTGACGGCCCAGCGCAGGACCTCGCCGTTCTCGTCCAGGCCGTCAAAGCCGGTGACGGTCAGCGCCATGCCCTTTTCCACCGCGCAGCCGGGGACCGCGCCCGTTTCGTCCGTCAGGCTCATGCCCCGCAGGGCGTAGACGGTATCGGTCAGCACCGCGCCGTTGTAGTCCGCGGTCAGGTTGGCCGCGTCCAGATAGGCGTAGCCCTCGCCGTTGACCACGCGGACGCGGTCCGCGCCGTCCTCGGCGTCCTCAACAACGTACTGTACCTCCGCACCGCGGACCAGGGAACCCAGCTGGGCCCCGTTTTCGTCATACACAGGGGCGGTGGTCCCGGCGGCGGCCACATAGCCCTCCGCCGTCTCCGGCACCACGGGATTAAACTGCCGCCAGATAATATATCCCAGCGTGCCCAGCGCCAGCAGGCACAGCACGATGAGCACCACCGCCGCGCCGGTGCCGTGTTTCTTTTTCGTATTCGTTGACATAAATTGATTTCTCCTTGCGTATTTTTGTCAGCCTGCGGCCATTATACGCCATTCCGCGCCATAAATCCACCCAAATCTTGTGGCGCCGGTGACAAAATTTTCATATTTTTTGTGTTTTTCTCGTTTTTTTGGTAGACAACGACGCAGACCGATGGTATACTACACATGACTATTGTTATGTAAATCGGCGGAGGGCCTTCCCGCCGCCGGCGCTTCCCATACAACTTAGAGATAAGGCAGGGTGTATCGACATGAAAAGGACGAAACGGGGAATGGCATTGATCCTGGCGGCGGTGATGGCGGTGAGCTGCGCGACCACCATACTGCTGGCTGCCAGTAAGAATTGGGCAAACCCGGAATTGGGCTCTCTGAGCCAATATTACGAGACGGGTACGAATGCCGACCCGGGAGCCGTTTCCAACGTGAACGGCGACCCCGGCGGCACGTCCTTCGGCCTGTATATGTTCTCCAGCAAGGCGGGAACGCTGGACGCGTTCCGCACCTGGCTGCGGAACTACCAGGGCAATGCTATATACAATGGCTTCGCGGCCACGCTGGATAAGGCCTACGGCGAGAACACCAGCGGCGCAGCCGCAGCAGGCTACGGCCCCAACTTCGAAAGTGCCTGGAGGGAGCTGGGCCACGGCGTCAACAAGGGTGAGTTTGCCAACGCCCAGACAGAGTACTGGGGTACCGAGCGCTACTCGACCCTGATCAGCCGCCTGCAAAGCAAATACCCTTCCCTGAACCTGAACGACTACTCCATCGCCCTGAAGAACGTCCTGTGGAGCCGCAGCGTCCAGCACGGCGTGGACGGCGCCTATAACGTGGTCACCCGCGCCATCGACAACCGGCTGGGTGGCTTCAAGATGCAGAGCGAGGCGGAGCTGATCGAGGCCATCTACGCCGAGTGCAGCAAGCTGGACAACAAGTATAAGGATATGCAGACCCAGCTGTCTGACCGCTATGGCGTGAAGAACCGTTCCATGGCCTATTACAGCGCAGCGGACGGCGATGTGCAGTCCTCGGTATACAGCCGCCTGCACATCAACGAGCCTGCCGATGCGCTGGTCATGCGCTATCAGAACACCACCTCCCACCTGGAGGGCAAATACACCCTGTGCTATAACTCCGACGGCAGGACCTTCAGCTACAGCGTAGGCAGCACCGACCTGGTAGCCGAGGAGAAGGCCTCTCAGCTGATCCTGACCTACTACAATTCCGACAAATACACCCTGGCCACCACGGATGGCAAGCGTCTGGCGGTCGTTGACGGCGCACTGATGCTGCAAAACGCTGCCGCCGACAGCAGACAGTTCTGGACACTGACCGGCAGCAGCAACGGCTACATACTGTACAACGTGGGCACCAAGCAGTATGTGACCGTGACGGTGACCAGTGCGGATGTCACAGCGGACGGCCAGAACAGGGATGACCTGATTGCCGCGAAGCTGGTCGAGATCAGTAAGGGCATTACCGAGGATGGTCAGTATACCAGCGAGTTGGCGAACGACTTTGGTACTCGGCTGGAGACAAAACTGAATGATCTGTTCGAGGCGAGCATCGAAGGCAAGTCGGAGGAGGACTATACCGAGGAGATAAAGGATAAGCTTGCCAGCGAGGGCATGAAGGACGAGGATATAAATGCCCTTATCAAAAAGCTAAGCAGTGATGACGAAAACGTATCCTTTACAGAGGAGGAAATCCTGCTTCTTGTGGAGGTACTTACCGGCAAGTCACTTGAGGATATTACGGTGGAAGTCGTGGGGGAGATGGTCGACGAGGACCTGAAGAACAACCCCACCACCACTGTCACCGCCTATAAGGTCGGTTTGAGCAAGGAGAGCAAGACCGCCGCTGTTGTGACCATGAAGCCCGCGGCCGGACAGGACGCCTGGAGCACCATCGGTCTGTTCTATCCCCAGAAGGCGGAGAAGGACGAAACCGGCAAGAGCATCGTCCACAACCTGACCCAGGGCAACTCCTCCTTCCCCCTGCGCGGTATCGTCACCTGCACCCAAAACATCAGCACAGTAAAAGCGGTGGTCACCAACATAGCTACCGGGACAGCGCCTACCTACGCCAGCCGCAGCGGCATCAATGCCAAGTGGTTCGACCTGTGGGAACTGGATGAGAACCTGAAGTTCAGTGCGCTCGCCGCCGGGAAGTACAACCTTACCATTACCGGCAGCACCGATAGCGGCAGCACTGTGACACTGCTGGATACCACCTTCACCGTGGGCGCGGCCACGACCACCACGCCCGAGGCCCCCAACAACACCTACACGGTGACCTTCGTGGTCAACGGCAAAACCGTGGAAACGCGCACCTATAAAGAGGCGCAGCCCTACGGTGCGCTGCCTGAAGTGGACGAAAAGGGCTTCCAGGGCTGGTTCTACAATGACCGTGAGATATCCCAGAGCACGCCTGTGGCACCCAAGAACCACACCGTTACGGCCAAGTTCGGTACGCTGCACACCGTGAAGTTCATGTCCCAGGGCGCTGTGTGGGATTCCTACAAGCTGGCCCAGAACGACATTATTACGCTGCCTGCAACGAATCCGGTCATGCGGGCTGACAGCAAGTACGTGTACAGCTTCGATTATTGGGCGGATGCCAGCGGCAAGCGCTATACCAGCGGCACCGTCATGCCCGACGCCGACGTGACCTACACCGCCGTGTTTACCAAGACGGCCAACAGCGGCGGCACCGGCGGTAGCACCGGCGGGAGCACCGGTGGGAGCACCGGCGGCGAGACGCCCAAGCCCTCCGGCAACTATCTGACCGGCGTATCGCCCAGCACGTCTGTCTCCGCAATGAACAGCGCGGGCTACACCATCTATAGCGGCAGCGCCAAGGTGACATCCGGCCTCGTGGGTACCGGCATGACCGCTGTCAGCAGCTCCGCCACCGTGACTATCGTGGTCACCGGCGACGTCAGCGGCGACGGCAAGATCACCATCACCGACGTGGTCAAGCTGCAGAAGTCCGTGGTGGGCTCCGGCAGCCTGTCCGGCGCCTACGCCAAGGCGGCCGATATCAACGGTGACGGTAAGGTCACCATCACCGACGTGGTGCAGGCCGCCCAGGTCACCGTGGGCCAGCGCACCATCGGCTGAGGAGGAAACATCCTATGAAAAACAAACTGTTCCGCGCCGCGGCCTCCGCGCTGCTGACGCTGCTGCTGGTGGTCACGCTGCTGCCCGTGCAGGCCCACGCCGCCGGAGCGACGCTGACCGGCACCGCCGCCCCGCAGGCGGGCGACACCGTCACACTGACGCTGTCCGTGCCCAACAAGGTCTACGGTCTGACCGCCGACCTGAGCTACAGCGGCAATTTGTCCTTTACCAACTACAACTGCTCTGTCAGCGGATGGAGCATCGTGGTCAACAACAACAAGTTCAGTGTTTACGGCACGTCCAGCTCCAGCGGCGGACTGGTCACCATCAAAATGAAGGTATCCGGCAGCGCCAAGGAGGGCGACGCCCTGACCGCCACGTTCTCCAACATCGTGGTGTCCGACGGCAACATCGACACCAGTCTGGACAGCGCCAGCTGGTCCGGCAAGGTGGGCGCGGCACCCAGCGGCAACTGCAACCTCAGTTCGCTGAGCTGCTCCAATGCCACGCTGAGCCCCTCCTTCTCCAGCAGCACCACGTACTACACCTGCACGGTGCCCTTCGCGGTGGAAAAGCTGGACCTGAACTACAAAAAGGCCGACAACAGCGCCACGGTGTCTGTCAGCGGCAATGAGCTGGCGGTGGGCGTCAACACCGTGACCATCAAGGTCACGGCGGCCAACGGCGCCACCAAGAGCTATACCATCGATGCCACACGCCAGCAGGACCCCAACTACAAGCCCTCCACCGACGCGTCCATCGCCGCCCTGACGCTGGAGGGGGCCACGCTGTCTCCGGCGTTCACGCCCACGGTGACGGATTACATCGCCTACGTCCCCTATGAGACGAAGCAGGTGACCATCGCCGCCACGGCAAAGGACGAAAAGGCTCAGGGCATCACCGGCACCGGCGAGGTGCGGCTGTCCGCCACCGAGGCGGAGACGGTGCTCACGGTTACCGGCACCGCCGAGGACGGCAAGACCAAGCAGAACTATACCATCCATGTGCTGCGGATGCCGGCCTATACCGGTATTGTCCCCACGGTGGAGGTCATCGACCCGGCCACCATCCCCGAGGTACCGCCGCTGGAGATCCCCGGGACCATTGCGATGCCGCTGATCGGCGAGGTCAAGACCGTGTATGTGGCCATCGCGGCGGCGGTGCTGCTGGTGGCGGTGCTGTTCCTGCTGGGCTTCCTGATCGGCCGCGGCCACACGGGCGGCGGCGATGACGAGGAATACGACGACGAACCGCCGCGGACCCCGGCGAAGCCCCTGATCCCCGAGGAACGGCACACGGCACGGGTGCCCCGTCTGGTGCCCCGCGAGGAGAGCAGCGACAGCGAGCCTGCCGCCATCCCCGACAAGACCCCGGCGGCGCCTATGACACCCGCCGCGCCGGCGGAGGAGCCGGCGACCGCAGAGCGCTCCGCCCAGGACGAGCCCACCCAGGCCGACGAGGACGAGGTGCGGACCATGTCGCTGGACGATCTGCTGGACGATATCCACAATATGTAACAAAAATGACCTAAGCCTTGGCTTAGGTCATTTTTACGCAGCAAAAGCATCCGGGATAGCGCCCGGATGCTTTTTGCTCAATAATCCACCTTCATCAGGCACAGACCCTCCGGCGGCGCGGTGGGGCCCGCCTGCTTGCGGTCCCTGGCGGCCAGGATGTCACGCACCTGCTCCGGCGTCCAGTAGCCGCGGCCCACCTCCAACAGGGTTCCCACCATGATGCGGACCATGTTCTGCAAAAAACCGGTACCGTGGAATGTGAAGACCACCCGGTCCTTCCGGCGCTCGATAGCGATGTGGTCCACCAGACGGACGGTGGACTTCTTCATGCGCGGATTGCCGCAGAAGCTGGCAAAGTCGTTTTCACCCAGCAGATAGGCCGCCGCCTGCCGCATTTTCTCCACATCCGGGTCGTAGTCCAGCAGGGTGACGTACTTCCGGTCAAACACCGGCTTCACCGGCCCGGTGTGGCAGGTGTAGCGGTAGGTCTTGCCCAGGGCGTTATAGCGGGCGTGGAAACGGGGCGCGGCCTCCTTCACCTCCCGGACAGCGATGGCGTCGGGGAGATAGCGGTTCAGATAGTCACGGATGGCGTCGGGCGTCTCCGTCACGTCCAGCACCACATTGGCGGTCATGGCCCGGGCGTGAACACCGGCGTCGGTGCGGCCCGCGCCGATGACGTTCACCGGATAGCCCTGCAGCGTGCCCAGCACGGCCTCCAGCTTCCCCTGGATGGTATCCTTGTCCGGCTGGCGCTCCCAGCCGAAGAAGCGGGAGCCGTCGTAGGCGATGGTGAGCCGGTAGTTCTGTTCCATAAAAAGATCACGCCCTTTCTGCCCTATTGTAACAGAAAGGACGTGATTTGTGAAGTGTTTTACAGCCAACCCATCATCTGGACGAAGCTGTACAGCAGCTTCAGGCCGTAGAAGATGATGACGGCGCCGCAGACCTTGTTGATGATGTTCAGCACCTTCTCGTTGAACTTACTGCCCAGCAGAGAGACAACGGTGGACAGCGTCAGGAACCAGATCACCGAGGCGGAGCCGAAGCCGCAGATGAAGAACAGGTCGCCGCCGTTGGTCAGGGTGGCCCGGAAGGCGCCCAGCATCATGGTGCCGTCAATGATGGCCTGGGGGTTCAGCCAGGTGACCACGAAAGCGGAACCTGCCAGCTTCCATATGGGCACGTTCACGTCCCGGCCCCCCTCCAGACTGGCCTTGGACCGCAGCAGGCCGATGCCGATATAGATGACGATCAGACTGCCCAGCCCCAGGATGACCTTTTGCAGCCAGGGCAGCGCCTGCATCAGTGCGCCGGCGCCCAGGAAGCAGGCCACACCCAAAGAGATGTCCCAGAAAATGACGATGAGCGCGGTGATGTAGACGCGGCTGCGCTTCTGCGTCAGGGCACTGTTGATGACGAACAGGTTTTGCAGGCCGATGGGCGCCACGTAGGCCAGACCCATGGTCAGCCCCTGAAGATAGATATTCATGGCTGTGATTTTCTCCTCATGCTATTTACTCCGGTTTTCTTACCTGCTATAATGATACCATAGCTTTGGAGAAATGCAAGAGCGCAGATTTTTATGGGCAAGTAAGGAGGGGCTTACCATGTCACAGACCATACCGAAAAGCCACTACGACTGTCCCTGTATGGAGAAATGTCCGCTGCACCACGCCATGCAGCTGATCGGCGGCAAGTGGAAGGTGCAGATCCTGTGCGCCGTGGCCAACGCCGGGACCATCCGCTACAACGCCCTGCGGAGCAAGCTGGACGGCATCTCCAACACGGTGCTGGCCTCGGCCCTGCGGGAGCTGGAGCACGACGGGCTGGTGACACGGCGGGAGTATCTGGAGGTGCCGGTGCGGGTGGAATACGGCCCCACGGACAGCTGCCGGGCACTGCTGCCCATTTTGGAGCAGCTCAGCGACTGGGCAGAGGCCAGGATGTGAGCTTTCGATTGGACAAATACCGGAATTTGTCTGCAAGATACATCATTTTTCACAAATTGCAGTGGGAATTATAGAGCAAATCGCGGGATTTTTGTATCAATGCCCATTGCAATCCTGCCGTAATCCAGTATAATAGGAAATGGTGAGGGTTAGTTTCTGCGCGCTGCACCCTCTGGCGCGAGAGTAAAAATGTGCGTAAGGAGTGCTGGTTCATGTATACACGGGAGATCACGGTGAAAAATGAGGTCGGTCTGCACGCCAGACCCGCGACCTATTTCATTCAGAAAGCCAACGAGTTCAAAAGCGGCATCTGGGTAGAAAAAGAAGAACGCCGCGTCAACGCGAAAAGCCTGCTGGGCGTGCTGAGCCTGGGCATTATGAAGGACACCACAGTGACACTGATCGCGGACGGCAGCGATGAGAAGGAAGCTGTGGATGCGCTGGCTGAGCTGATTGAGAACCTGGACGAGTAAACACAATGAAAGAGAGACGGCTTCGCCGTCTCTCTTTTCTTTTGCGTACGACGTCCCCCCGGCTCTGCCGGGGGCACTTTTTTATCCGTGGAACTTCTCATATACCGCCCGGGCGGCCGCCTCCGGCACCACAGCGGAGAGCTGCTCGAGCGCGGCGTTTTTTACCGCGGTGACGGTGCCGAAGTGCTGCAGGAGCCGCTTCTTCCGCACCTCGCCCACACCGGGGATACCGTCCAGCTGCGAGCGCTTGGCGGAACGGGTGTGCTTCTGGTGGTGGTAGGCGATGGCGAACCGGTGTACCTCCTCCTGCACCGTGCCGATAAGGGCAAACAGGGCGGGTGTCTGCTGTATGCCCAGCTCATGGCCCCGGGCGGTGATGAGTGCCCGGGTGCGGTGGCGGTCGTCCTTGACCATGCCCAGCACGGGCACATCCAATCCGCAGCCTGCCAGCACCTGCTCGGCCACGCGGGCGTGCTCCTGACCGCCGTCGATCAGCAGCAGGTCCGGCAGAGGGGCGAACTTTTCATCGCCGTCCAGATAGCGCCGGAACCGGCGGGTGAGCACCTCACGCATGGCGCCGTAGTCGTCGGCGCCGGCGCAGGACTCGATACGGAAGCGGCGGTAGGCGGACTTCAGCGGCTTGCCGTCCTGAAAGACCACCATGCCGCCCACCTGGTCCGCGCCGCCGGTGTGGGAGATATCATAGCTCTCCATGCGCCGGGGCAGGACCGGCAGCTGAGCCGTTTCCTGCAAAAGGCGCAGGGTGCCGTTAATGCGCTGTACGGCGTCGGTAACGCGCTCCACCTCCTCCCGGGCGTTGCGGTGGGCGATGTCCAGCAGCGCGCGGCGCTGACCTCGCTGGGGGACCCGGAGGGCCACGGCGTGGCCGCTGCGCTCCGTCAGCAGGGCCGAGAGCGCGTCAGCGTCCTCGATGGCGGCGGGAAGCAATATCTCACGGGGCAGAGACTGGCGGGTCAGATAGTACTGGGGCACCACAGCGGAAAGCAGGGTGCTCTCGCTGTCGGCAGCGTCGGGGAAAACCTCGGTCTGCCGGGCCAGGAGATCGCCGTCTTCAATGTGGAGAATGGCGCAGCCGGACCGGGCGGGGCTGGTATACGCGCCCCAGACATCGGTGTCGGCGCAGATACCGGCAATGACCTGCTGGTCCTTGGTCAGCACGGACAGGGCCCGCACACGGTCGCGGAGGGCGGCAGCCGTCTCAAAGTCCAGGGCCTCCGCCGCGGCGTTCATCTGTTCCGTCAGCTGGGTCGTGACGGCGCGCAGCTTGCCCTCCAGCAGGGCGGTGGCCTGGGCCATGCGGCGGCGGTATTCCGCCGCGTCCGGGCCGTCCGGGCGGCAGAAGCCGTCACACCGGCCCATGTGGAAGTTCAGGCAGGGGCGCTCTTTGCCGATGTCGCGGGGGAACCTTCGGGAACAGGTGGGCAGGCGCAGGGCGGCGCACACCGCGTCCAGTGCCAGGCGCGTTTCGTGCCGGCCGCCGAAGGGGCCGTAGTATTTCGCGCCGTCGTCGGCGGTGCGGTTCACCAGGGTAAAGCGGGGATAGTCGCCGCTGTCCAGCCGCACGAAGGGATAGCCCTTGTCGTCCTTCAGCAGAATGTTGTAGCGGGGCTGATGGCGCTTGATGAGGGAGTTCTCCAGCACCAGAGCCTCGAACTCCGACCGGACGATAATGGTGTCGAACCGGTCCACATGGGCCACCATCATCTTCGTTTTCTCGTTGTGGCTGGCGGTGTCCTGAAAATACTGGCTGACGCGGTTTTTCAGTTTTTTGGCCTTGCCCACATAGATGACCTG
>ERZ1673741.3105-NODE-3105-length-10637-cov-6.132489_pt1 | contig 10637 bp, 15 predicted proteins | sample MGYA00580209_ERZ1673741 | MGnify/ENA primary metagenome ERZ1673741 (study PRJEB41218, sample SAMN15661754) | gut metagenome | host: Homo sapiens | place: Canada: London | collected 2015-08-20/2019-03-30 | study: EMG produced TPA metagenomics assembly of... | reverse complement strand
TCTGCATATTCTATTGAAATAGTATCTTTTTTACTTTTATATGAATCAATAATAATTAGTAATTCCTTACTTCGTTTTAATGCTTCATTTGCAGAATGTAAATGTTCCTGATAATAAGAATCATTTTGTTTAATACTATCGATAGAAAATTCCCTTAGATTTCCCCAAAATACAGGTTCATAACTTTTAAAATTGTCCAGATTTTCTTTCAAGTAATCTTTTACGGCCCTTTTAGCTTTGTCCTCATTTGATGAAGAACAAGCCCCCAAAACACATACAAAGCCTATTAATAAAATTACTAAATTAAAGCTAACTTTCCATTTTCTTTTAATCATACCAAATACTACTTCTAATTAATAATAATGTGTTTATATTATACAATGCACAAACGTACAAAAAGCCAAAACAAAAAACAAGCCTTGCAGATATTTTCCGAATTATAAAGATGATTAAGAATCACCTTCTATATGAAGTGAAAGTTATTAATAAGGCAATAAAAATAGCAATACAGATATTTTAAAATAAATCATTTGCTATTGTCGGGTATAATATCTAATTTTGAACGTATCTAAATAAAGAGCGTATGAAGCTATACGCAACCGTTGCCAGTCGTTCGGGGTTTCTATTTTTGGAACCCCTTTTTACGCCCTCTACAGGCTTTTTCATTGAGAATATAGTCAAGGTTTAGCCAAGGGTAAACGCACAATCACCCAAAGGAAAATCTAAATCCGTAGATTTTACGTATTTAAATTCAGGAAAGCTGCCCCAAACATTGTTTGTATCAGATTCAATGATAGCAATAACAGGGTTTAATGATTAACACCCTCAAAATTGAGTTGGTTAAATATGCCTTCTCGCTCCTCATTCATTCGTTCAGGAGCTTTTAATGTCGCCAATTTTGGCGTTACCCCTCCCTTACCCGAAATGGCAAGGGAGGGGTAACGCCAAAATTCATTTGTCGGGCGACCTCCTTTGGGTTTTTCCCCATTTTTGGGTGACTGCCTGATAATCATACTTTTTGCCCCATCTTGGGCAATAATTTGATTATTCATAGAATTATGAAAAACAAAACCTTTGCAATTTCGCAAGGATGCGCAGCAAGTTTCACGGCAGAATCCGCAAAACCGATCCGTATATGAATTGGTTAAAGTATTGAAGAAAATAACCGTTTTTGCCGGAGTGTTTCCCCCATTTTTGGGGAAAATTCCCCTAAAATTGATAATCAGGTATTTACGTCTTGAATATGGTTTGAGCACACATTTTAAATACCCAGAATTTAGGGGATTTACTTACAACTTATTGAATATCATGCTCCACAATTTTATGGAGCAAGAAAACCAGCGAGCTAATCAATAAGTTAGATAAGAGGTCGTTATTTTGTCGACGCCCCCAAACCAAATGGGGGCATAGTTTAACTAATACCCTTTGCACTGGGGTATCTCAATCCAATTTTGGTTGCTGGTAAGAAGTGTACGATGTCGATTCAAATTTGAATTGACGTAAAAAGTGTATGAAACCAGGGAAAAATTTCCCTCGTCCATCCAGTAGAAAATCATCGACTAAAGCAATTATTTTTGCTCTAACGGGATTTTGTCTATTGAGTAATACAAGTAAAATCGAAATTTCGGCAAATATAAAGGCTAAACGGGCGTATTATCAGTAACATTGGAAGCCTCAACAAAGGTGCTAAAATCGAACTTTTGCAAAAGGTAATTGTGAGTTACCTTTTAAGAAACAATAAATAGATGTTAAAAATGTACCTCTTAAATAAGTACGTACCTATGCATGTACCTATGTGCGTACCTATGCACGTTCCTCATTAATAACTATATTTTTATAACTATATTGACAATAACTATTTCTTAAGGTTACATCATCAATTAAAAATTGACGATGCTCCCACCCAAAAACATGATGGTGAACAAAAAAAACATCAAGGAAGTAGATATAAAAACGCCCGCACAGGCCAGCAAATCATGTACGGGCGTTCTCTTTATTTCTTTTCAGGTTTGATAAATCCGATCGGATTACGTAGCTTATTCTCCATCTTCTTTTGTGCCTGAAGCTCGGCTAACGTCTGATTGATTAGTTCAAGCTGCATCCGTGTATTCCATTGACATATTTATGTCATTATAGACAAATATCTTTGTAAAGAGGCAATTTCGGCCTCAACAACAAGTTTTCGAAAGGCTTCCGGCTTATTCTCTGTATGAGATTCTTCCAGTGCTTTATAATAACTTATTTTATCCTCATTGCTACCTTTTAAAGTAACCAATGTATACCCATTCCGTAAAAGATAAAGATTCATCAATAAACGTGACGTTCGCCCGTTTCCATCAATAAACGGATGAATACGTACAAGTTCGTCGTGAAGATATGCGGCTATAAGTACCGGATGTACTTTTTCTTCCTCCATCTGCCGGTACTTTATCATAAAATCCTCCATTTGTTTCTGTATTAAATAAGGTTGTGGCGGCATGTGGGTACTACCGGAAATCATAACGGGAACGGTGCGATACCGCCCGGCATTTTCACGATCTATTCCGTGCAAGATAAGAGCGTGTATTTCTTTGATAGTGCGTTCGCTTATCTCTATATCTTTCTTCGCTATATCTTTGATATAATCAATAGCCTCGCTATGATTGATAGCCTCCAGATGTTCACGCATAGATTTGCCGGATATGGTAACTCCTTCATTTACTACTAGGGCGGTTTCCTGCAAAGTTAAAGTATTGCCTTCTATGCGGTTACTTTCATAAGTATATTCAATATCCAAAGCATCTTGAACCTTTTTCAGTGCTTCTTCAGGAAGTGGGCGCAAGGTTGATAACTGAACCTTGAGCGTATCAACTTCATTCAATAATTGTTTCATTTCTTCATTCATAGTCATTCTGCTTTGATATTGATATTCTTTCCACAATGGGGACAGGTGAGAGAAGCGGTTCCAGACTTTGGTTGCTCAAAGAGTTCAGTAACTGGAACTTCCAAAGCATCTGCTATTTTGTTTAATGTTTCGACTGTTGGGTTACCATTAACCATATTAGACAGATTCACTCTATTTATTCCCATCTTATCGGCAAGCTCTGTTATGGTCATGCCTTTTTCTTTTATAACTTCCTTTATTCTTAAATCCATATCGTAATGTTTTAGTTTACGGTACAAATATAAGAATTATTATTAAATGTACCGTAAGAACGTTACATTTTTCGGTTAAAGTAATGTTAAATACTTCTTTTAATTTGGTTTAATGTACCGTTTTATATTACATTTGCATCATAAACGAAATATAAAACATTACGGATATGAAACGCTACAATTTAAGCCAGATAATGAAGAGAGCGCACAACCTTTACAAAAACGCTCATGCAAAGTACCCGACATTTGCCGATGCACTTCGTAAATCTTGGAGCATGGCAAAGTTTGAGGTTAGAGTAGCCGAAGAACGCCAAGCAATCGAAGCGGAGACTAAAGCACGTGAAGCAAAGGTACGTGAAGAGAACGAGCAAGCCGCCATTAGTTCGGTTCTTCTTCGTGCACAAATCGAAGCCGACCGTATCAGGAGAGAAGCGGAAGCCAAAGCGGAACGCATGAAAGCCGAGATAGCAGCACGCAAAGAGGGTATCTCTTACAATAAGTACCAAAACCGTATTAGTCGTGCAATGGGCTACGGGTGTGGCTCGTATTGCGGTGACTAGTTTCTTTATTCATAATAATTGATTTGTTTTCATGGAAGTACTGGTTTGTGAAAATAGGTGCTTCCCTTTCACTGAATTATTAACCGGATGGGATCGTAAAACACTACCCCATCATAAAACATATACAATGACAGAAACAAAGGTTTACAAGCTCCACGAGAGCAAGCAAGTAGAGGATATTACTACCATGCTAAAAATAGAAGGAATAAAGCATAATGTATTCGAATACGAAGAGTACACAGCAATAGAAGTGACTGGCACACCATTAGAGATAATAAGAGCCTCCACGATATACCAACAGGTTACAACCATTAAGCTATAACGAGATGGAGATATTGATAGTATTTGGATGCCTATACACTGGCTATAGGATATTCAGGAAAAAGGGAGAACACTTCTTTGATATTTAATCAATTATGAACGCTACACTAATTATTTGTATCATCCTTCTTGCTTTCTGCGTATGGGATGAAATGTTTAACGATAACAACAGAAATCAATCAATATAAAATATAACTTTAATAACAATGGAAACAATTGATTTACAAGATTTAATCACAGAGAAAAATGTAGAATTACAAGAGTTCATCAAAAAGCAGATGAGAGTACACCAGCTTAGTAATTTATCAATAGACCAAAGAGAGTTAATGATAGATGCTCCAGCAATAAGTACAAAGCAAATGATTGATACTTATTATTCCACGATCCAATATGTGACAGCTCGGCTGATTGAATTAGAAGGCAATAATGAGGCATGGAATAAACATCGAGCCATTATCATGAAGAAGGTAGCAAAGAAAGAAAAAGAATGTAAGAGAATAGAGAAGAAAGCCCGAAAACATGAAAGATATAGCCGGGAACTCACACAGGAATATAATATAAAATATAACGCTAATATACAACTTTAGATATTATGTGCACATCATTAGAAGACGAAATACGGGCTGTAGTAGCCGTCATGAGACGGCAGAACAGAGAAATAAGAAGGCTTATTTTAAGAGAGGACAGCATGAAGGTAACAAAGTGTACAGGAAAGTCTAAACGTCCGAAATTTGACCTTAGAGAGCTTAACAAGAGAAGTAAATAACCATCAAGACTATATCACTATGGACTTATACGAAATTTTACTGCAAAGAATTGTATTACTGACTGATGAATACTTACAGTTAAAGGAAAGAGTTAAGGAGTTGGAGAACGAGACAAGAATAAAGAACTCAACGGCTCCAAGGATAATAAAGATGAGAATAGAGAAAGCAAAATAAGTTAGTGTTAGGGGTTTTCGGACCGGCACATTAGTTGACGCCAATCAACAAAGACGCCCCGGTAACAATACGGTTGCCGGGCTTACATTTAAAAGAATCCGATTATGAATATACATCAAACATCACCACGGACCGATTGCACCCACTTCGCCAAGTGCGGCAAGCGGTCTATAGCTTACTGCCGGAGATATGGCTCACATGAGTGTATTTCGTGTCAGCTAGTTAAACGGAAGCCAAAGAACCGGGTTATAGTGGACGGAATAGAGCGGAAGAAATGCACACATTGCGGAAAGGTTCTTCCCCTTCACCGCTTCTATGACCGGATAGTAGTACGGAACGGCAAAAGCTATCATCTGAAAACGTCATGGTGCCGGCTGTGTATGTCCGGTGCTCAATGTGAAAGGATCGCCAGAAAGAAAGGCTTATTTCCAGGTAAAATTACCGGAAATCCGATAAAAACGGGCTGAAATTGCCTATAAGCGGGGTAATATTGCCGGAATACGATGGTTTATTTCCATTTAAGCCATATAAATAGCCTCATCATAGAGGTAGAATCTATCAATAAAAATTGTATCTTTGTATTGGTTTTGAAATTAAGGTCTTTTTATTTTGATATAAAATTAATTGCCAATTTATTCGCTAATATTTTTTGTTCGCATGTTTGTGCGCCTATGCTGTTTCGTAGTGAGATGAGGCAGTATTTCTTATTTACTCGTATTCCTTTCAGGAGTTGCGATTTTAGGGTTTTCTCTCTTCTGATGATAGTCCCTTTTCCGGTATTAGAAAATCGCTTAGACGCAAACAAGATGCGAAAACGAGCATTAAACGAGCAAAGCAGTATAGAATAACGTGAGCTTCCCCCACATTATAGTACTATTGCTTTTATGTTTTACGGCATGTTTCAAGTAAAAACGACTATAAAAAAGCGAAATAAGATAAAATGAGATAAAGAAAACAATAAAAACATGCTATATTTGCATCAGAAAAAAAGCAAAGGAATGAAAATAAAGGAATTAACGATAGATGAAATGCTTAAATTAAAAGCTGTGGTACTATACGTCATAAACAAATGTGACGAAATAGACTATTTTCATTTATTCAAAATACTATATTTTGCGGACAGAGCTCATTATGCTAAATATGGCAGAAGAATCATTCAAGATACTTTCTGTGCACTACCTAAAGGACCTGTCCCCTCTGTTTTATTTGATGCGATAAAGGTAGCGACCAAACAAGCTACTGCCGTTAATAATTCACCGTTATCAATTATTTCAAATTCCATTGAATCTCCAGATTCCGCATATTATTTTATACTGAGTACAAAAGAATTACCAGATATGGAAGAATTATCGCAATCAGATATTGACTGCCTTGATGCTTCTATAAAAGAAAATAAAAATGTTGATATAGATACTCTGTCTACAAAATCTCACGATGAGGCATGGAGAAATGCATGGGAAAAACAAAAAGCACATCCTATGGATGCAATTCTAATGGCAAAAGCAGGTGGAGCAAATGAAAGCATGATAGAATATATCAAAGAAAACGAAGAAATTAACAAACTTGCTTTTTAAGACATGGGAGCATCTATTGCTGATATTTTATCCAATAAAGAAAAATCGCAACTTGTTTTACCTAATATAAATAAGGGAGATGTCTTTAAAATGAGATTAACCCCAAAAGAAGGAATAATTCCCAAAAATAAAGGCGATAACGACCGTGACAAATATTTCATTGTCGTAGGACAAACAGCAAATAATGCTCTTATCGGTTTTGTTGTTATTAATAGCAATATCAATACCAATATTTCGAAAGAACTACAGGATCTGCACTATCCAATAAATATCAGCGACTATCCTTTCCTAAGGAAGAATAGTTTTGTCTGCTGTGCTGAACTCAAAGAAATTACAGCTGATAACTTTATAGGCAGATATGAAGGAGAAGGAAGATGCGGGAAATTAACAAATGAAGATTTAGAACTCATTATTGGAGCTTTGAAATCATCCCCATTGGTTACTACTAAACAATTAAAAAGATTTAGCCTATAATTTTTTCTATCCACTAAAAACAAATTAAAAAAACTTTATCCCATGATAAACAAGAAAGATGCTTGCCAAGCGTTGATTGAAGGCAAAATTATTATTGCGTATTTCGGCAATAATGGTGACTATCAATACCCCCATTTAGCAACACCCGTTGAAGTTAGACTATTTGGCAATCAATTTTGTACTTATACATCACATGGCACTCATAAAAGAAAACTTACAGAAAGTAATATTATGGAGGCACTTGATAAGAAATTCGATTCTCTTAGAATCTGCCCGGTATGTATTTTAAATAAAAGACCCATTGATGAACCTATGAAATCCAAACAGCAGTAGACTGTGAATATTTGGTAGTATTATTTATCATTATACTAACTTTTACTCTTCTTGAATATACCAATCTTGAATTTATTTCTTTGCAGAATTTACTATACTTCAATTAGACAAGGTAAAAGAGAAATAATTGCTAGAAATTGATTTTTAACTTAATAAATAATACTATATGACAGGAATAGAAAGACGATTTTCTGACGACACTCGCCTGATTGATTTGACCGTAGGTGAACTAAAAACACTGATCGAAAGTTTGGCTCCAAAGCCCCAAGCAATTGAAGAGAAAAAGTATGTATATGGGTATAAAGGACTCGCTTCTCTATTAAACTGTTCTATTTGCGCTGCAAAGAATCTCAAACTGAGTGGTAAAATAGATAAGGCCATTATTCAAGAAGGAAGAAAAATAATAGTTGATACACAATTAGTTTTTGAGCTTTTGCAAAAGACAAATAATGATAGGCGCTCAAGATAAAGATATCCATTGCTCAGAAAACACATAGGCTTCTCGGGGCAATGATTATCCCTTATTTTAAGGAAATCAGATACGGAATTGTCCTCTATTACAAAAAATGAAATAAGACTCAAAAATAATATTTGGATAATGAATCTCATTTAATAGTTCAATGGCTATTCCAAATAACCGTTATTTGGAACTGATACACTACAAAGATTTTCTGGGGGCATTACGCACGTATGAAAGAAATTCTCAAAAATGTGGATTTTGTGGATGCTATAAAAAAGGGAAATGAAATAAGCATGAAGATTTTTTTGGGGTCATTACACGTGTGTGAAAAGGGGATTCATTTTTACTTTTGCCCGCAATATGCCCGTAATAAAATAAAAATCCCTCATAAACAACACGTTTACAAGGGATTAATAAAGAATACTCGTACTCGAAGCGGGACTTGAACCCGCACAGCCGCAATGGCCAAAGGATTTTAAGTCCTTCGTGTCTACCATTCCACCATTCGAGCATCCTTTCAAAGAAAGAGCGGAAAACGAGACTCGAACTCGCGACCCTAACCTTGGCAAGGTTATGCTCTACCAACTGAGCTATTTCCGCGTATTTTCAACGGGTGCAAAGATAAACAGTTTACTTGTTTCTGCCAAATCTTTTCGAAGGAAAGTTTAAAAAACTATCCTTCGAAATGCTGTTTATCGCCCAAGAAGTGCCTTTTCTGCTTCTTCCATCCCACAGAAATTGAAACCTTCAACGGTCTGCTGCATCAATGCGGAGATTTCGGCATTACATAAATTACCAATACTGCCTTCGTGCGTATGATGTACTTCTTTACCATGAGAGAATTTTCCGGCCTCAATATCCAGTCCCACCTTTTTATAAGCATCACGGAAAGGCATACCTTCACGAGCCAAACGATTCACTTCTTCTACACTGAAGATAAGCAGATACTTATCATCGTCAAGAATATGTTCGTTCACTTTTATCTCGTTCATTATATAGGTCGTCATCTGCAAGCAATCTTTCAATTCCTGGAAAGCAGGAATAAAGACCTCTTTTATAATCTGCAAGTCACGGAAATAGCCGGATGGCAGATTATTCGCAATCATCATGATCTGTTGAGGAAGCGATTGCAATTTATTACATTTGGCACGTGTCAATTCAAAGACATCCGGGTTCTTCTTGTGTGGCATAATACTGGACCCCGTAGTACAATCATCCGGCAACTTTACAAAACCGAAGTTCTGACTGTTGAACATACAAGCATCAAAAGCTAGTTTGGATATTGTTCCGGCAATGGTTGCCAAAGCAAAAGCCACATTACGCTCCATTTTTCCACGTCCCATTTGAGCATATACTACATTGTAGTTCAGCGAATCAAAACCGAGCAAACGAGTTGTCATCGTCCGATCCAATGGAAAAGAAGAACCATATCCGGCAGCAGAGCCCAGCGGATTACGATTGCACATCTTAAAGGCAGCCTGCAAGAATAACATATCATCTACCAAGCTCTCGGCATATGCACCAAACCACAGTCCGAAAGAGGACGGCATAGCAATCTGTAAATGTGTATATCCCGGCATCAGTATATCCTTATATCGCTCACTCTGGTTAACCAGCACATGGAAAAGTTGCTCTACCGCCTCAGCGATTTCTTTAATTTGTGTACGGGTAAAGAGTTTCAAATCCAGCAACACTTGGTCATTGCGTGAACGCCCGCTATGTATCTTCTTTCCTATGTCACCCAAACGCCGGGTCAACATCAGCTCCACCTGTGAATGTACGTCTTCCACTCCTTCTTCTATCACAAATTCACCTTTTTCGGCCGAAGCATATATATTCCTCAACTCTGCCAACAATTGCACGAGTTCCTCCTTTGTCAACAAACCGATACTTTCGAGCATTGTGATATGAGCCATAGAACCGAGCACATCATGTTTAGCCAGATAAAGGTCCATTTCGCGGTCACGACCTACAGTGAAACGTTCGATATCTTTATTCACCTGTACGGATTTCTCCCAAAGTTTCTGTGCCATAAAAACAAGTATTAGTAATTAATAACAGCCAGCATTTCAACCATTTTCTCCAACCCCTCCTGAAGCGGTTTCTGTACCATCGCTTTCATAAACGGATTAATATCTATTTCGATAGTCACTTTCACATTACATTCCTCCTCAGCAGTTTCAACCAGTTGAATCCACATATTAAAAGGAAGCGGTGAATTGGTAGTTGCCAGTTTAATGGATTTACAAGGATCACGTTCTACAATTTGCAGCGTCAACTGCCCTACGGGAGAGACTGTAAAACTCAACGTATCCGAATCAAAACTTAAATCTTCCACTTTATCCTGTGGCAAACGGTCTTTGATAGCTTCCAGATTGCTTAAATCCGAAAGCTTATTATATACACGTTCCTGACTATAAGGTATTACCTTGACACTACTCTCAAAATTTGCCATAAATATCTGTTAGTATAAAATAAAAAAAGAACGACCCGAACAGTTACTGTCCGAATGGTTCTTTCTTTTAAATATTTGAATTAACAATAAAATCTTACTTTCCAGCATCCCAATGCGCGGGGTCCTTACGCCATTCATTCAATGTTTGTATGTCTTCTTTTTCGATATAACCTGTACGAAGTGCCACATCAAGCACCGCTTCATAATTGGTTAATGTCACCAAAGACACTTTCGCATTTTTGAATGCCTCTTCGGCAACCGGGAATCCATAAGTAAAGGCCGCAACCATACCGATTACTTCGCAACCATCACGACGGATTGCCTCTACTGCCTTCAAACTACTACCACCTGTAGAAATTAAATCTTCAACCACTACAACTTTCA
>ERZ1673741.3101-NODE-3101-length-10642-cov-3.750638_pt1 | contig 10642 bp, 10 predicted proteins | sample MGYA00580209_ERZ1673741 | MGnify/ENA primary metagenome ERZ1673741 (study PRJEB41218, sample SAMN15661754) | gut metagenome | host: Homo sapiens | place: Canada: London | collected 2015-08-20/2019-03-30 | study: EMG produced TPA metagenomics assembly of... | reverse complement strand
AATCAATCAGTCCGGCTTAAGAGCAAGCTAGAGAAATAAAGGCAGGGACGGTAAGGTTGCTTCGGATGGGGTTCGTGAAGGCTTACATGCTATGCGGGGGATCCTCTCTGGTTTTCTGGACATTAATTAGGGCATAATTTGGACATTTTCTGGACAAGGGTAAAGATGTCCAGAAAAGAGGGCGCGAACTCTGAGTTTGCTTGTCTGGGCTGATTTACGGGAAGCGGGGTGCTGACGATCTGCTTGCTTGGCCGTTCTGAGCGACACCCATGCGGCAATGTCGCCAAACTGTCGCGACATTGCCGCATGGGTGTCGGTTTGCGGGCAGGTTGTCGCTAGAGCATGTTATCCCTGTCTTTTTGAATCGCCTTCATTGTCAAAAATAGACCAAAGTTTTTACTCGATTTTTGTTCTATTAGGGCGGTGTCGCATGTCGTCGAGATACAAGGACCTTAGAACGTTGCTTCATATTTCGGAAAAGACGCGAATCGCCTATATGAAGAACGTTTCAATTGCAAAGATGCCGTACGGCTCGATTTCAAAATAGGCGAAAACCAAGCATTCTACGTAATGGATTCGGCGGTTTACGAGCTGATTATCAGAGCGATGGAGCTAGATAGGTCTATCGATCAGGTTATGGGCATGCTGCCCCGAAGGGCCATCAGTCAGTATATGGACCGGTGCCTTATTGACGAGATTGTGCTTACCAACGGAATCGAAGGTGTTCATTCAACACGCAGGGAAATCGATGATGCTCTAGAAATGCTTGCCGAAAAGGATAAACCGGTAGGTTTTTGGGCATCGTCGAGAAATACCATGCGCTAAAAACACGCGAATAGATTCCCATCGAAACGTGCGCTGATGTACGCGCCCTCTATAACGAACTGGTTTTGGATGAGGTCGTGGCGGACGATCCGATCCATGCTCCCGATGGGCAATTCTTTCGCACAGGACCTGTGAGCGTTTTGGACGCTGCGCAAAGGCCCATCCACCATGGGGTTGAGCCTGATCCAAGATTATTGAGCTTATGAACCGTGCATTGGCTATTCTCGGTGACAGCAACATTTCTGTTTTGGTGCGCGTATCGGTGTTTCATTTTATGTTTGCTTACATCCATCCGTTCTACGACGGAAATGGGCGCACTAACAGGTTTATCAGCAGTTATGTGCTTTCGCACAGCTTTAATCCGATCGTTGGGTATCACTTGTCATATTTGGTGAAAGAGAGAATCGAAAAATACTATAAGAGTTTTTCCTTGTGCGAGCATCCGTTGGATAGGGGCGATTTAACGCCGTTCCTTATCTCGTTTTCTGAGCTAGTCGTAGATGCTATGGAGAGCATGCTCGATTCATTGCAAGAAAAGCAGAGCGATTTGGTAGATGCCGTTGATGCGCTGAATCACACAATCGCGACGGAAGAAGATGCGGGTCTATGGCGTGTGGCGTTCATCCTTGCTCAAGCCACGTTGTTCTCGGAAAACGGCGCAACCACCGAAGAGCTGTGCGTGGCGGCCGGAATGTCTGAACCTACTATGGCCAAGAAGCGCAAGTGCATCAAAGAGCTGGGCTTTTTGAGGGGGACACATAAGGGTAGGCAGCGCTTCTGCTTGTTGGATTTGGGGAAGATGAAATGATGGCTGGTGATTAACGGACAATCGTGCAAGGTTGGAGGTGAAGAGATGGAATCAGATTGGGGCAAAGCAATCAAGTCGCCGTATGTTTGCAGCGCAAATGAATTGCCAACGGTGAAAGAGCTACGTTACCAAATCGCGCTTTTGAAGCCGTTTGGCCTCATCTCCAGAGGACTAAAAGGGATACGGCAAATTAAGGAAATCGAAAACGAGCTCAATGGTTTGGTCTCGGTGGTTGATAGGTTCTATTCTCTCTTGGGTGAAAAGGGCTGGGTCTTTTCCGAAGTATTGAGTGTTGAACGGATACGTTTAATCGTTGAGAAGAGTGCAGATTCGTCTAGCGCGGAGGATGATTTTATTTCGTATCTTAAAGAAGGCGAGGTAATCAATTTCGCTCTGAATAGGTGCAATCGATACGAGGATATGCGGCCAAGGCTTCCATTGTTGAGAAGGGCTGCCGAAGATTACTTTGAGGGCAGATATTACAGTGCCGTTCTGGTTTTGATCGCCGTAATGGATGGTTTCGTTAACGATTCCGATAAAGCGGTTAGACGAGGGCTTCATACGCGTAATCCGGAAGAGATGCATACCGAAGATTGTGTTGCGACTATGTGGACTGGTTTGCCTGCTGTGCAAAGCACTTTTACTAAATCGTTTCACGCAAGAGAAGACTCCGAAGTGCATAGTGTATTCAGGCATGGAATAATGCATGGCATGGTTACAAATTTTGACAACGTCATTGTTGCGTCAAAGGCATGGTGCATGTTATTTGCGATTTGCGACTGGGTTGATTCTATTGAGTTGGATAAAAAGAGGAGGCAAGAACAGGAAGTCCAAGAAAGCGTATCGCTCCGCTCTGTTTTGAAAAAAATGCATCGAATCAAAACGAAAACTGGCAGACGATGAAGAGCATCTTGCTCAATGGAAACCCCATTTTGTTGATTTGTCTAACCCTCTTGCCGAAGACAAGGAATTGCTCAATGCCCGTGTCGGTTACTTTGATTATTGGTAAAAGAGAAATTACGGAAAACTTGCTGGTTATCTAGCCGATCCTGCTGAGAAATCAAAGGGTGCGATGGCGGGAGAGGCGAGGGCTGCCTATTCGGCTTTTCCGATAGATCAATATAGAATCGAGTCTATCGAGAGAACTGCTGCGGCTGTTGCTAAAGTGCACGTTTCGCTCGAATCGGAAAAAGGGAAATGGAGTCCGCATATCCGCTTTGTCCGAACAGGGGAAGACGGAACGTCACGTTGCGATTGGGAACAAGGCGAGTGGAGAGTTGTGGGCTGGGCTGTTGACCCTTTTCTCGATGCGGAAGACTAACGTACGGTAGGGCGTTTATCCTCTGGATGCGTCATCTGGTACACTGTTTCGTCCGATTGCTACCGTCGATTTTTGCCAGATTGCGTCCATCTAAAGACCTGTATTCTGGTCAATCTCCTTTTTCTGGACACTAATCCGGACAAAATCTGGACATTTTCTGGACATGGAATAAAATGTCCAGGAAAGACGCAACGGGATTGGAGCCTGGCAATGGATGAAAAGCTGGCAAAATATCTAAAAGCAGGCGAAGGCATAAGCCTTGAATTCAAGCGCTGCGGCGGCTCCCAAGTCGAAAACGATACATTCGAAACGATATGTTCTTTCGCCAACAGGCAAGGTGGCTCCATTCTTCTTGGCGTTCTTGATGACGGCTCAGTTGCCGGAATAAGCGCTGAATCAGCCGTTTCGATAGAGCGCAATATCATTAACATTACGAACAACCCAAAGCTGTTTAATGTTCCACCGGCGCTTGAGTTTGAAAAGCTTGATGCTGGTAACGGAAAAATCGTTATCAGAGTATGGGTTCCCATGGGCCCATCGCTCTATTCCTTTAAAGGCACCGTGTATGACAGGGCAGCCAATGTTGACGTAAAGGTGAAAGCCGATGCGCAACGTGCGGCAATGATTATCCGAAAACAAAATTTCTATACCGAGAAAACCGTTTATCCCTGGGTGACAGAAGAAGATCTTGACTTAGGAGCCTTGAGCGGAGTAAGGCGCGAAATACGGGCTGCACGCGAAAACCACCCTTGGCTTTCCCTTGACGACGAAGAGCTGCTTAGGGCTTCGAGACTCTGGTCCCGGGATCCCGCGACAGGCGAATACGGATTCAACCTTGCGGCTATTATGCTCATTGGGAAGAAAGAAACCATCCTGGATGTTGCCCCCGTGTACCGCACGGATGTCATTCTTCGCCGTGCCGATACCGACCGATACGATGATCGGCTTGTTTGCAAGAGCAACTTGGTGGAGGCATATGGGGAGATTTCCTCTTTTTGCAAAAAGTGGATGCCCGATGTGTTTGCGCTCGATGAAGAAGGCAATCGTATAAGTGTTCGAGACGTTATTGTTCGCGAGCTTGTGGTGAACAGCCTTATTCACCGCGAATACACGAGTCCCCATATTGCAGGAATCGTTATTGATGCAGATGGCATTCACACCCACAATGCAAGCCGCGCCCTGTATGCAGGTTCGGTAACCCCCGGCAATTTGGATCCAACTCCCAAGAACCCGATAATTGCCAATTTCTTCACCCAGATGGGTCGTTCCGAAGAGCTTGGAAGTGGCGTTCGGAATTTGTATAAGTTCTCTCAGCTTTATTCGGGGCGGGTTCCCGAGATGGAAGATGGCGATTTCTTCGAGGCGTTTGTTCCCGTGCCTCTTTCGGTGGCTGATGCTCCTTCTGAAAAGGCTCCAGTGCATAAGGGAAGAAAGGGCTTCGAAGAAATCGAGGCTGTGGTTTGCGACTTGCTGAAGAAATACGGCAAGATCTCTGCATCCGAAGTGTCCGCCGAGGTGGCTTCAGTTGGCGAAAGAACCGTGCGGCGTCATTTGGCGAAGATGGTGGAAGACGGTCAACTTGTTAGGGAGAATGGTGGTAGGGCGACGGCGTACAGGAAGGCTGGAGAATAGCAGAGTTGCTCTTTCGGTATTTGCCTGTATGGAAATGGAGAGATGTGCAGATTTCAGAGATATTGAATCTTGTAGCTTTGGTTGTTGTTCCTGTTGTCGCCGTATTGGTTGGCCAGTATTTACAGACTCGATCGAAGAAGAGGGACGATCGCAGAAGAATTTTCGAGGAAATAATGGCAAGTAGAATTTTCGGCCTAAGCGCCGAGACTGTTCGAGCCTACAATATGATTCATCTTGTATTTTCTTCCGATAAAAAGGTTAGAGAAAAATGGAGCGAATACTACAGCGCTCTTTGCGTTGAAAATCCCGATGGTGAGCATCTGGCTCTTTGCGAGCGCAAACAGCTCGAACTACTGAAGGCCATGGCGAAGACCTTAGGTTACTGTGATGATGTATCTCAGGCGGCACTGGATGCAAAATATGTTCCGATGGGATTGGTGAAAAGCCAGGAAACGAAGGAATCATACGACTCTCTCATAAGGGAACTTGGCAATAAAATCAGGAACGGGGAAAGTTTGCCGAAGGTTTGAGGGTGCGGGCCTTTTCCCGGACTGTCGATATGATGGGTCCAGGCTCTCCCGGTATTTGTTCGGGCTTCTGGTTCAAGGGTTCCCCTATCCTGTTCTTACGATAGTGCTTCATGTCGCTATTGCCCCGATGGTAAAGGAATAGGCCCTTCCACCATCGGGCCTGGTCGTCTGCTGCGCTGGGGTCTTTCATGTTCAATCTCGACTCATGGCTCGGATGGTTGGGGGCCCGCCTTGCGAGAGGCTTCGCTATGCCAAATGGGTGCAAGGACATTAGAGATGGTTTCTTGGTGTATGGGAAAACGTTCGCAGCCCCGCCGCCGTGCGGTGGCTCGCTCCGACCATGCCGAGCAGTCAACTGCGGCTAGGTGCCTACTCGGAATGTTGCTGCGAGGGCCGGATAAGGGACTCTTGGGTTGGGTGAGCTCGAATGAGCTCCAGGGGAGCCGGACTGCGTCTCGTAGGCGGTCTGGAATAATGTTCTAATTTTCGTCCAGGTCCATTCGGGATCGTTCGATTGGTGTCTTGCACATTGGGCGAGGGACATTGCTGTAGCCTTGGAGCGCAATTTATGTAAAGAAGAATAGGATACTTATGAGAGAAAATGCAACGGAGTTGAATTATGCAGATGAGTCAAAGACGGCTTTAAGTACAACGATTCATGGTGTTTTGTTCGGCGGATCATTGAAGGTAGAGGTCACGAGAGCCGATTTCTACTCCAAGTTGATATTGTTTCGAAACAGATTAATCGAAGTTATGATACATAGACCGCCGGTTGCGCTTTCTTTCCTTACTGCTGTTCTTTCAGGGCTGTCGGCCTGCTTATCTTTCTCTCTTCCCTGGGCATCAAAGACGGCTCTTCTGGTTCTGTCGTTTGTTGTGGGGGTTGACCTATCTTCGTATGGTGCCAGATGGGATCTCCTGAAAATCTTTGTAGTCATGCTAGTCGTCTCCTTTCTATGGATTGCGATAATGCGTTTTTACTGCAAGAGAATGGAACGAGTGGAAAATGGGTTAGTTGCGGTCAATCCTCTTTGGAAAATTCTCAATTGCGGAATATCCTCGCTGTGCTTTTCTTTGCCTGCCGCTGCATGGGAATATACGCCATTGCCGGTTCGGCCTGTTCTTGTTGCTGTCTTTCTGGTTGGCGCTTTGGGGTTGTTCCATGTTGCGGTTCTGACGAAAAAAGAGAACCGTATCAAATGGATTGTTGGAGCTTTTGCGTTTGCTGTGGCTTCAATGTTCTTTCTTTGGCGGTTGGGCGAAGCAGCGCTGCTCTATGGTGCTGGAGATGCGGAGAGGTTGTTTGGTGTTGTCTCGGCAAGCGCTTTAGTCGTTCTGTACCATGTGCTATGGTTTTCGTTCTTTGGCGCTTCTTTGCTTTTGACAAGGGGTCATGCGAAGCGGGAAGCCCGTCTTGACGCCGAGCCGGGTGAGAAGATGCCAGTAGCGGCTTGGTTGCAGGACTGGGCCGTAAGACTGTTCCTTCTTCTGCTAATGCTTGCTGTTCTTGTTTTCGTTTTGGTAACTGTTTTGTTTTTTCTCTTTTATGATGCAGTATATCTTGCCAGCCTCCTGAGCTGGTTTCGATGAGACTGATACGGTAAAGAAATTTGCGGATAGACTGTATTTGTTTGTCGGGAAATTGTATTTAATCGCTAATGTGCAGAAAGGGTGGGTGCGTTCTGAATGGGGTCAACATGGCTGACCAATGGTTTCATTTGCAGGGAGCTTTATGCTCCATTCTCTGTTGAAAAGGACAGTGATTACTATTATGATTTGCGCAGGCTTTTTGATCTAGTACTGAGACAGGCTAAAAAAGCGAACGCGGATGATTCGAGCATCAAGATTATCGAAAAGTACAAAAAGAAGATCCTTGAGGCAGTTCGCTGTCGCTATCGCGCCGACGTTGCGAAAAGCAACACGATAATTTTAAATTTGTTAAAAGATATTGGAAGAAACCCTCTTGCGGTTAGCCCATTGGAGGAAAGCTATGCCTTTCCCGGTCGTGGTCAGGAGCTGCAGTTATTCAGGTGCAGAGTCGGAAATCCTTCTCGTGCTTTTTCAGCCAGAGATATGCTTTATTTGCCAAAAGATTTAAGGGCAAAATCGGGCAGTTATAGATTCAGCATCCCAGGTTGCCCCAGCTACTACCTAGCTAATTCTTCTTATGGGTGCTGGATTGAGATGGGGTTCCCGCCGGAGAATGAATTTAATGTCTCTCCGGTAGTACTCGATGGAAGCCAGAAAATCTTCAACTTAGCAATTTCGATAAAATATTTTGAGGGGTTAAATGAGCTTGATGAAGAGCGCGTCAATTGCTGGTTGAAGCTTTTTATGCTGATGGTTGCAACATCATACAAGATAAATGAAAGTGGCAGGACGTTTAAATCTGAGTATATAGTGTCGCAAGCTGTTATGATGGCATGCAAAAAATTGGGCTATGATGGGGTTGCCTACTTTTCAAGAAGGGTGTCTGATGTTTCGTTTGCCTTTTGCGCAATCAATCTTGCTCTGTTTGTAGATTATACGAAAAAGGGTTCTTCCCTTTGCAGGCACATAAAAATAGACGATTCCTATAATTACTCATTGTTTAGGCAATTGAAGCCAGAATCGAAATATCGGCAATATGACCTAAGAGTGGTCCATAATCCTCTAACCGTTAATATCGGGGGCTATGGAAGGCAGTATGCCTATCGTGAGACTGAGTTTTATAGTTTTGATTCGTTTGTTTTTTCGTCTTGGCGAGATAGGCTGGACGGAAAAGGGAAGAATGATATTTCCTGGGATATCAACGCAGATTATTGATCGTATACGGGTCTCTAATACTTTGAAGCGTCGTTTTGTTGAAAAGAGCGTTCAATGAAGATAGCAGTAGCAGGAATGGGATATGTGGGCCTTTCGTTGGCCATGCTGTTGGCGCAGCATAATGAAGTGCGTGCGCTTGACGTGGTGCCTGAAAAGGTTCGGCTGCTGAACCAAGGAAAAAGCCCCATTGCCGATGTTGAAATTGAGCGCTTCCTGTGTGAGCAAAATGAAGGATCCCGTAAGCTGGATTTCGTGGCAACATTGGATGAACGCGAGGCGTACGAAGGCGCCGACTTCGCCATAATTGCCACGCCCACAAATTACGATCCGCAAAAGAATTTCTTTGACACCTCAAGCGTGGAAGCGGCCATTGCGGCCGTGCGCGCTGTTGATAAATCTGCCTGGATCGTAATAAAATCGACTATCCCGGTTGGTTATACACAAAAGCTTTCCCAACGCTTGGATGACCAGCGCATAATCTTTTCACCTGAATTCCTACGTGAAGGAAGAGCTCTCTACGACAACCTGCACCCCTCACGCATTGTGGTTGGTGCTGCGGAAAACGCAGAAGCTCAGCGTGCTGCGGAAACTATCGCCAGCCTTTTACTAGAAGGTTCCGCCGAAGAAGAGAAGGTGCGTAAAAACCCAGATGGAACAACGGGAATCCCTCAACTATTGTGCGGAACCACGGAAGCCGAAGCAGTAAAACTGTTCTCCAACACTTATTTGGCTTTGCGCGTTGCTTACTTCAATGAGCTGGATACATATGCGCAGGTGCGTAAGCTCGATGCCGCAAAGATAATCAAGGGCGTGTGTTTGGACCCACGTATCGGCAACCATTACAACAACCCAAGCTTCGGTTACGGTGGCTATTGTCTGCCCAAAGATACCAAACAGCTGCTTGCCAACTACCAGGATGTTCCGCAGAACCTAATTTCGGCGATAGTTGAAGCAAACCGAACCCGAAAAGACTTTGTTGCCGAAGAAGTGCTGGCGCGCGTAGACGAGCTGTGCGAAAAGGGTATCGCAAACCCAAAGGTGGGTGTGTACCGTCTAACCATGAAGAAGGGTTCCGATAATTTCCGCGCATCTTCTATTCAGGGCGTGATGAAGCGCGTGAAGGCGAAGGACGTAGCCATGGTTGTTTATGAGCCCACCCTGAGCGATCAAACGTTCTTTGGAAGTGAAGTCCAGAACGATCTCGAAAAGTTTAAGAACGATTGCGATCTGATCATCGCTAATCGCTGGAACGCAGATCTGGTTGACGTTGCTGAAAAGATTTACACCTGCGATTTGTTTAAATGCGATTAAGCGAGCTGCGCGTGAGTCCAAATGTCTCTTGCCCGGAAGTTGTTGTAATTGTCCCCGTATTCAATTCCTTGCCGTACCTAGAAGATCTTTGCGAGTCTTTGTCCTGGCAGGGATACCAGGGAAGAAAATGGGTCGTTTTTGTTGACGATGGGTCGAGTGATGGGTCCGTCGAATTACTTGAGGAAATCCAAATAGAGGGTTTTGCGAAGACGGTTCTGACCCAGAGGCACAGGGGCTTATCTTTCGCAAGGAATCGTGGACTTGCGTGGATTGCCGAGGCAAAACCGGATTTTAGCGGTTACGTGATGTTCCTCGATTCAGACGATTTCCTTTCGCGTAACGCCCTTCAAGCGGTTTGTTGGGAAATGAAGCAAAAAAATCTTGATCAATTGTTCTTTGGCGCAAACGTCTTTTTTGAAAACGAGCAGCTGGTAAAGGATTTCAGTAGTTACTCCACCTACTATGAAAGAAGTGGCACGTATAATGGCGTGTTCGCTGGCCCCGAATATATGGAAGAGTGCGTTCGGCAGGGAGACTTTATTCCAAACGCATGTATGCAGTTATTGTCCTATCCATTTCTGAAAAAGCACGGCATCCGTTTTTTCGAAGGGATTATTCATGAAGACAACCTGTTTACGTACACATGCCTTCTTTGTGCTGAGAGAGTGGCTTTCCTAAATAAGCCACTTTACCAGCGAAGAATTCGGCCCAACTCCATAATGACCAGCCTTCCTCTTCCTGAAAACGTGATTGGCTATTTTCGGTGCGGCGAGCAGGTGCTGCTCATGGCTTCCCAAACGAATAGTTTGAAGAAAGACCAGAGAGAAGCCTTTTCCTCGATTATCGATACATGGTTTTCCGCTGCTGCTGATTATTTGGCTTTATTGGGGGAAGATGAGGATCGTGGGGTTCTGGATATCCTGGATGCGAAATCGGAGATTCTTTACCGTCAAACCGTTTTGGCTAGAGCTATTGACCGAGAATCGGCGTCTAGGTTTGCGGAAAACGCAAGGACGGAAGGCCGTTCGGAAGGGTACGAGCAGGCGAGGCTTGAGTTGCTGCAAAGCAAATCATTCAAGATAGGCAGGGCAATAACGGCTATTCCCAGGAAGCTGTTGGGGAGGTAGCTGCCCGACAGTTTTCTGGATCGAGTGATTCTGGATGCGTGATGCCCGTGTTTCCTTAGCGTTTTTTCGGTGGCGTGTGGTGGAGGCCCTGAAGTGAAAAGAAAGAGAAAACGGCGATCGCCCTCATTTTCCGCAAAAACCGTGCAGGCTGGTTAGTGTGAGCTAATACCCTTTACAATAGAATATCGTGATTATTTAGGTTGCGTTAAGCGCCAGCTGCAAAAGCAGCCGTCCTCTGCGCAGCCACTAAACGATAGGAACTGCATTAATGCCAAATATGCTT
>ERZ1673741.3089-NODE-3089-length-10657-cov-12.783343_pt1 | contig 10657 bp, 12 predicted proteins | sample MGYA00580209_ERZ1673741 | MGnify/ENA primary metagenome ERZ1673741 (study PRJEB41218, sample SAMN15661754) | gut metagenome | host: Homo sapiens | place: Canada: London | collected 2015-08-20/2019-03-30 | study: EMG produced TPA metagenomics assembly of... | reverse complement strand
CGCGATCTATGAAAATAATCCATCTTCGATCGATGGGCCTTATATCCCCGCCATGAATGACGGGGTTTTACGGCCCGTTGGATAAGTGGCTGCGCGTGCCGTCATGGCCAAGCGCAGATCTTGGTGAAAGCGGCAACTAATTAAAACGCCTTAGTCGCGCTATGATCCCTATGCGCCGGGGAGACGGCCGATCGGCTCTTCTCCGGCTGAATGCAAATTCAAGCGGATCCTGTCTGCGGAGCCGATCAGGCTCTGCGCGCAGGGACGGCCAACTTTTTTTTCAGGAGCATGCCCCCATGGCAACCAAAGATCGTGTGCCTCAACTTGAACCCAAGATGATCGAGCAGATCGAGAAGCTCTCGTCGATGCCTGCCGTCAAGGCGGCTTTCGACATCTGCGCTCAAGAAGTCGAGCGCGCCATGGCCGAACAGGTCCGCATTTCCGAAATCGAATCCCCGACCTTTGCGGAAAAGGTTCGCGGCGAAGCGATCATGGAGCTCATGAAGGCCTATGGCCTGAAGGACGTCGTGATGGATCCCTCGGGGAACGTCGTCGGCCGTCGTCCGGGGAAGGACAATGGTCCGGTGCTCGCGATTGCCGCGCACCTCGATACGGTCTTCCCGGCCGGCACCAACCTCAAGGTGACGAAGGAAGGCCCGATCTACCGCGGTCCCGGCATCGGCGACAACGCTTCGGGCCTGCGTTCGATGCTCCAGGTGCTGCGCGCGCTCGAGGGCGCGAAGATTGAAACGGCGGGCGACATTCTCTTCGTCGGCACCGTCGGCGAAGAAGGCAACGGCGACATCCGCGGCGCCAAGGCGCTTTTTGACGGCTCAAGGAAGATCGACGGCTTCATGGCGCTCGACATGGCCGACGTCTACACGGTGCAGAACGGCGCCACCGGCGCGCACCGCTGGCGCATCGCGATCGAGGGCCAGGGCGGCCACTCCTACATCGACTACGCGAAGGTGCCTTCCGCCATTCACGCCATGTGCCGTGCGGGCAATATCATCGCGGACTTCGATCCGCCCGAAAATCCGAAGACCACCTTCACGATCGGCACGATCAAGGGCGGCACGACCGTCAATACGATTGCCGCGCGCTGCGAGGTGGATGTCGACATGCGCTCCGTTGACCTTAAGGAGCTTGAGGACCTCGAGGCGCGCGTTCTCGCCGCCTTCGAAAAGGGCGTTGAGCTTGAAAACGCCCGTTGGCCCAAGGCCGACGCAGAGCATCAGCTGCGCCTCGTGAAGACCCAGATCGGCAACCGTCCGGCAGGTCAGCAGCCCGACGACTCCCCCGTCGTGCAGGCGGCGCTCTGCGCCATGCAGAAGATGGGCCTCGAAGTGAAGCAGTGCCGCTCCTCCTCGACCGATGCCAATAAGCCGATCTCGATCGGCGTTCCATCGGTCTGCATCGGCACGGGCGGCGTTACCCACAACGAGCACAGCCTCAAGGAATTCTTCGATTCGACCGAGATGGAAAAGGGTCCGCAGCTCGCGACCCTCGTGACCCTCGCGATGGTGGGCGTCGCCGGAGAAGCCGCTCCGATGCTCCCGAAGCTCGCCTGATCGGGTTGATTCCCGGCTGAAGCGCTCTCGGGCACGCTTCCCGGGAAGCTGCAGCAGCCTCCCAAACGCTCCGAATCGTCTCTCCGGCGCTTCGGGGCGTTTCTTTTCGGGAGCCGCGAAAAGCATTGCTAAAATCCGTTTTCATGAGCCCGCCGTACTGCTCTCTATTGGAAGCGGATTTATTGCGGCAGAGCTTCAAACCATTTTCCTGCGAGATATAAGGATTCCTCATGCGCTCACTTCGCGTCTGCTTTGCAGCCCTCTCGGCTGCCACGCTCCTTGCGGCCGGTGCCGCAACGGCGGCCGACCTCAAGATCGGCGTCGTCAACATGGAGCGCATTCTTCGCGAATCCAAAACAGCGATTGAGGCGAGCGACCGCCTCAATGCCGAAGGGCAGCGCCGGCAGGAGGAAATCGAGGGGATCAGCCGGCGCTTCAAGGCCCGGCTCGAGCGCTTTGAAAAGGATGCGCCCTCGATGACGGAATCCGAGCGCGTGCAGGAGCGCCGGTCGCTTGCCGAAATGGAGCGCGACGTGACGCGCAGAAGCCGCGAGGCGCGCGAGGAATTCAATCAGCGCCGCAATGAAGAGGTGCTGCTTCTGCAGAACCGAGCGGGCCGCGTGGTGCAGGAGCTCGCGAAGAAGGAGCAGTTCGACCTCGTGCTCTACGAATTCTTTTATGCGAGCGACCGCGTCGATCTCACAAGCCGCGTGATCGAGGCGCTTGACCGGGACATCACTCTTGGGAAAAAGGCAAAGAAGTAAGCCTCTCCCGGAAATAAAGAGCGCTCCCTCAGGGACACCAATTTTTGTAAGGACAAGTCATGCCACAGAATCAGCCTATCAGCCTCTCCGAACTGATTGAAAAAGTCGGGACGCTGTCGAAGGGGCGCCTTTCCATGCGCATTTCGGGCGCCGACGTGAAGGTGGGCCGCTTCATGCCGCCCAGGGACGCGCACGGGGAAGACCTCAGCTTCCTTACCGATCCGCGCTATGCGGCTGAGATGAAGGAAAGCCGTGCCGGCGCGCTCGTTCTTCGCGAAAAGGATGCGAAGGCGATTTTCGGCGATGAGCTCCCCGCCCGCACGATTCTCATCTGCGACGATCCGTATGCCTTCTTTGCCTATGCGTCTCAGATCTTCTATCCCGTTAAGCGCAATCCCGGCATTCATCCGCGCGCTTACGTCGAGGAAGGTGCTGAGGTTGATCCGACGGCGACGGTCGAGGTTTTCGCCGTGATCAAAAAGGGCGCGAAGATCGGCCCGCGCGCTCTCATTTCGTCGGGCGTCGTCGTAGGCGAAAACGCATCGGTCGGCGCCGACACCATCATCTACCCCAATGCCGTTCTTTATGAAGGCACGGTCGTGGGCGACGGCGGCTGCATCCAGTCGGGCGCGGTGCTCGGCGGCGACGGCTTCGGCTTTGCGCCCTTCCGCGGCGAATGGGTGAAGATCCCGCAGCGCGGCCGCACGGTGCTCGGCAATGACGTCGAGATCGGCGCCAATACGACGGTCGACCGCGGCGCGCTCGAGGACACCGTGATCGGCGAAGGCACGAAGCTCGACAACCAGATTCAGATCGGCCACAACGACCGCATCGGCCGCCACTGCGTGATGGCCTCCTGCGTCGGCATTGCGGGCTCCACCAAGGTGGGCGACCACGTCATGATCGGCGGTGCGGCGATGATCAACGGCCACATCGAAATCCCGTCCGGCTCCGGCATCGGGCCCGCCACCGCCATTACCGGCTGGGGGACGGAACCGACGCAGCTCACGGGCTTCTTCCCGGCCCTCACCAAGCGCGAATTCACGATGGCGGCGGCGATTACCGCGCGGCTTCCGGAAATGCGCAAAGAGTTGAAGCGCCTTGAAAAGGAAGTAGAAAGCCTGCGTGCGCTAATCCGAAAGGAAGAAGCGCAGGAAAGCTGATTCGAGCGACAATTCCATTCCGCCGCAGGCTATCTGGTTCCAATCCGATCTGCCTGCGGCTTTTTCCCTTAAAGCAACCCCAACTGAGAGACAAGTCAGAGCCATGCCGAAGAGCCTCAACATTCTGGACATCATGGAGCAGCTGCCCCACCGGTATCCGTTTCTCCTGATTGACCGCGTTGTCGAGCTCTCCGATGAACTCGACCGCGTCGTGGCGATCAAGAACGTCACGATGAACGAGCCGCAGTTCACCGGACACTTCCCCCAGGCTCCGGTGATGCCGGGCGTTCTCATCATTGAAGCGATGGCCCAGGCCTGCGCCATCATCGCGCTTGCGCGCCTGCCCAAGGACGTGGATCCGAAGAAGTGCCTCTTCTACTTTGCCGGCATCGACAACGCCCGCTTCAAGCGCATCGTTCAGCCGGGCGACCAGCTCGTGATCGAAGGGAAGTTCCTGAAGGCGAAGCTCGGGATGGGCATTTTCGAAGCCGTCGCCCGCGTGGACGGGAAGGTTGCGGCCTCGGCGAGCATGATGTGTGCCTACCGTCCTGCTCCTCAGCAGACGGCTCCGGCAGCGGAATAACATTCGACCTCCGGACGAGGCGGCTTGAGGTCCATTGAAAGGGACGGGCGGCCCCGGGACAGAAGGCGGAACGGGAATATGCGTCTTGAGCGCATAGCTCCTTCCGCCTTTTCTTTTGTCTCTCAGACTTTGCCTTTTGCATGCATTTAAAAACGCCCCGCGCCGGGACGTATACAATCCCTCAGACAAGCTCGGAGGGGATTGCGCTCGAAATGCGCCGTCCTCTTTTCGGCGCATGCGCTTTTGTCGCCGCCCGCGGGGAGAGCGGAAATTAAGCTCACCCAAATTTCCGGCTGAGACAATTGCGGCATGGCTCCAAAGGAACTTCTATAGAAATGACACAGATTCATCCCAGCGCCATTGTTGCTCCCGAAGCTGAAATCGCCGACGACGTCGTCATCGGCCCCTTCTGCCTTGTCGGGCCCAAAGTGAAGATCGGCGCCGGCACAGTGCTTCGCAGCCACGTCGTGGTTGAGGGCAGCACCGTTATCGGCGAGCGCAATGTGGTCTATGCTGGCGCGAGCATCGGCTGCCACCCGCAGGACAAGAAGTACCGCGGCGAAGACACGCGCCTCGTTGTCGGCGACGACAACGTGATCCGCGAAAACTGCACGATGTCGATCGGTACGACGCAGGATGAAGGCCTCACCACGGTCGGAAGCCGCAACCTCTTCATGGCGAACGCCCATGTGGCGCATGACTGCCATGTCGGCAACGACGTGATCCTCGCGAACAACGTTGCTCTCGGCGGCCACGTGCGCGTCGACGATCACGCCATTCTCGGCGGCCAGGCGGCCGTGCATCAGTTCTGCCGCGTCGGCGCCTACGCCATGGTCGGGGGCGCCTCGGGCGTTCTCCAGGATGTGCCTCCCTATGTGATTTCGCACCTGAATCCCTGCCGCGTCGCGGGCCTCAACATTGTGGGCCTGAGGCGCGCGGGCTTCACCGATGAGCAGATCCGGGCGCTCAGAAAGGCCTACGGCCACTTCTACCGCGAAAATCTCACGGTGAAGGAGGCGGCCGTGAAGATCGAGGCCCTCAAGGCGGACTTCCCCGGCGCCGTCAATGAGCTCGATCACTTCCTCACCTTCGTTACGACGAGTCCGCGCGGCGTCATCCGCTGATTCTGAAGGCGAAAAGAATTCTCCCCGACCCCGATACAACAAAACTGGCAGGAGACCAAAACATGGGCACTCATCGTCCGAATCCGACTCTTGAAACCAACGGCATCATCTGGCTTGCGGGCGAAGCGAGCGGCGACTACATCGCGAGCCTCGCCCTCCCTGAGGTCGAGAAGCGCTTCGAGGGCTCCGCGCAGTACGGCGTTGGCGGCCCGCGCATGCGTGCCGCAGGGTTTCATGCCTGGCACGACATCCGAGAACTCTCCGTCCGGGGCTATGTTGAGGTTCTTTCGCACCTGCCGCGTCTACTGAGGCTCCGCTCCGAACTCGTGAAGAAGTTTGCCGCCTCGAATCCGCGCGTCTTCGTGGGCGTCGATGCCCCGGACTTCAATCTCGGGATCGAGCAACAGCTGCGCCGCCGGGGCATCCCGACCGTGCATTACGTGAGCCCCTCCATCTGGGCCTGGCGCCCCGAGCGGATTCACCAGATCCGCCGTGCGGTTGACCACATGCTCCTCGTCTTCCCCTTTGAGGAAGAGATCTACCGCCGCGCCGGGATCGATGCGACCTATGTGGGTCACCCGCTCGCCTCCGTCATTCCGATGGAGCCCGATACCATGGGGGCCCGCCGCGACTATGGCCTTACGGAAGACACGCTCCCCGTCGTGACGATCATGCCGGGCTCGAGGCTCGACGAAGTGAAGGGGTGCGCCCCGGCCTTCTTCGGCGCCGTGGAAAAACTCCTTCACCGCTACGGCGACATGCATGTGCTGATTCCCGCAGCCGACGAGGAAGCGCGCGAACGCATCATCTTCATTGCGGGCCAGTACGCGCGTCTTGCGCAGCGCATGATCGTCCGGATCGGCGAAAGCCACCGCATGATTGAAGCGGCCGACGCCGTGCTCGTTGCCTCCGGCACTGCCACGCTCGAGTGCGCGCTCTACAAGAAGCCGATGGTCGTGGGCTACAGCATGCCGGCGCTTACCGGCATGATCATGCAGAAGAAGGCCCTCATTCGCCACGTGTCGCTCCCCAATATTCTGATGGGCGAGAGCGTGGTGCCGGAGTTCCTGCAGTATTACTGCCGGGCCGATCAGATCTCCTGGGCGCTCGAGGATGCGCTCGAAAATGACGCGAAGAGGAAGGAGCTCGCCGAGCGCTTCACGAAGCTTCATGAGGCTTTGAAGCGCGATACGAGCGCGCTCGTTGCGGACGTGCTGGAAAAGCGCGCGCTTCGCCGCTGGTAAAGCGCAGCAGGTTATTTTTCCGATAGGCGTGTCGAACCCGGTTGCCGGGCACGGCACGCCGTTTTGATTTTTTGGGGAATGTGCTTCGAAGCATGGCAAAGAGCAGAACGAAGACAGCAGAGGCGCTTGAAGCAGCAGACTTTGGGGAGAGCCTCTTTCTTTCCGCGGGTTTTGATCAGCTGCCGCTCCTCACGGCAGGCGTCGACGAAGCGGGGCGCGGGCCGCTCGCGGGGCCGGTCTGCGCCGCCGCTGTGATCCTCGATCCGGAGAAGCCGATTGAGGGACTCAACGATTCAAAGAAGCTTTCGGCAAAAAAGCGCGAGGCGCTCGCTCCCCTCATTCGCGAGCGCGCGCTCGCCTGGGGCGTCGGCTGGGCATCCGTCGAGGAAATCGACAGCGTGAACATTCTCGAAGCGACGTTCCTTGCAATGGAAAGAGCGCTCGCAGCGCTCTCGAAAAAGCCCGAGCTCATTCTCATCGACGGCAACCGGGCGCCGAAGCACCTCACCGTCCCCTTTGAAACCATCGTGAAGGGCGACGCAAAGGTGCCTGCCATCTCCGCGGCTTCGATTCTTGCCAAAACGGAACGAGACCATCTGATGGCTCAGATCGGCCGAGAACATCCGGAATACGGTTTCGGGCAGCATGCGGGTTACGGAACGAGGGCGCACATCGAGGCGATAGAGAAGTACGGCGTGCTCCCCTGCCACCGGCGAAGCTTCGAACCCGTAAAGTCCATCATTGCCAAGAGCGCAAAAACCAAATAGCCTATTCAAAATAAACTTGATGCCGGAAGGATTTTTCGCATGACTCATCTCTTAATCGAAAGCGATGCCAATCCGCGCGTGAAGCGCTGGAAGCGGCTCGCCGCGGATGCACGGTTTCTGCGCCGCGAGGGAGCGCTTCTGACAGAAGGCATTCATCTCGCAGAGGTCGTGCTTGAGCACCCGGACGTGAAGGTTTCCGCCGTCATACTCTCGGGCGGGCGTTCCACCAACGAGGCGGCGGGCCTTGCCGACAAGCTTGCGGACGCGAAGGGCGCGAAGGTGTATGTGCTCTCCGACCGCCTCTATGACAGCATCTCCCCGGTTGAAAACGGGGTCGGCATCATGTGCGAGGTTGAGATTCCGGAAGTGCCGTCTGACGACGCGTGGCGCAGTCTCGATGCGCTCTACCTCGACGGCGTGCAGGACTCCGGCAATGCCGGCACGCTGATCCGGTCCGCAGCCGCGGCCGGCGTGCGGGTCGTGATCACGAGCCCGGGGGCGGCCTGCCTCTGGACGCCCAAGGTCCTTCGCGCAGGCATGGGCGCGCATTTTTCGGTCATGATTATTGAAGGCTGCCCGGTAAGGCAGCTTCGCGAACGCTATGCCGGCAGACTTCTTGCTGCCGACGCCCGGGGCGGAGAGAATCTCTTCCTCGCGCCCGACTATACGGCCCGCGGTCCCATCTGCTGGATGATGGGCGCCGAAGGACCGGGACTCTCCGATGAGGCGCTCGCGGCTACCGATGAGCGCTATTGGATTCCGATAGCCGAGGGCGTCGAATCGCTCAATGTTGCGGCGGCTGCCGCAGTTTGTCTTTTTGATTCCAGTCGACGGCGTCTCCTGAGAGATGCCGGCACCCCATGAACCCGGCAGGAAGACGACTTTCACTATTGAAAGCTTTTTGCCGAAGGATGCAACCTTCACTCCCCATCACAAGGAAGACAGGCCAATATGCTGAACTTCTCCTACTCCAATCCCACGCGCCTCGTTTTCGGCCGCGATGCTGAACTTCAGGTAGGCGCTCAGGCGCTTGCCGTTCTCGGCGGAAAAGCCAAGGTCCTTGTGCTTTTCGGCGGCGGCTCCGCTCGCCGCACGGGGATCCTCGATGCGGTTGAAAAGAGCCTCGAGGACGCTGGCTTCTGCGTGATCGAAAAGGGCGGCGTGCAGCCCAACCCCCGCATGGGCTTCGTGCGCGACACGATTGACTGGGTGGGCGATCAGGGGATCCGCGCGATCGTCGCCGTGGGCGGCGGTTCCGTGATCGACACGGCGAAGGCCGTTGCCGCCGGCATCGAGTACGAGGGCGACTGCTGGGAGCTCTTTGAAGGCCGCGCAGTGCCGCAGAAGGCGCTCCCGGTTCTCGCCGTCCTCACGATCCCTGCTGCGGGGTCGGAGCAGTCGATCCGCTGCGTGATCACGCATCACGGCACGAAGGCGGGCATCGGCGCGGAGTGCCTGCGCCCGGCCGCCGCCTTCATCAATCCCGACCGCTTCAAGACGCTTCCTGCCCATCAGATCGGGGTCGGCGTCGTCGATATGTTCTCGCACATTCTCGAGCGCTATTTCTCCAACACTACGCATACGGAATACACGGACGGTCAGGCCGAGGCGGCCCTTCGCACCATCATGGAATTCGGGCCGAAGGTGCTCGAAAAGCCTGACGACTACGATTCCTGGTGCCAGATCGGCCTCGCGGGCACCTTTGCTCACAACGGCTATTTTGGTCTCGGGCGCGAGGAAGACTGGGCCTGCCACGCAATTGAGCATGAAATTTCGGGCTGGAACGAAAACATCACGCACGGCTGCGGTCTTGCGGTGGTGATCCCGGCCTGGATGCGCTATGTTTCGCCGATGGCTCCGGAACGCTTTGTTTCCTTCGCCGTCAGAGTGATGGGCGTTGAGCCTCAGGCGGATGACCGGGCAACGATTGAGCTCGGCATTGCGAAGTTCATCGGGTGGCTCCAGCTCATGCGCATGCCGACGACGCTTGCAGCGCTCGGCGCTGCCGACTGCCCGATTGACGCCATTGCGCGTCACTGCTGCAGAAAGGGACCGGTGGGGCACCTGAAGCCCCTCGCTACTGAAGACGTTGAAGCCATCCTCGAGGGAGCCCGATAAAGCATGGCCGGTCGAGGAAAATCACCCAGGGGACGCGGGCAATCTCAGAAAATCCAGCGTCCGGGCGAAGTGCTCGCTCAGATTCTGGAGGATACGGAGCTCTCTGCCGCTGCCGGCTGGTTCGGTCTCTCAAAGGACGCCTTTCTCGCGGTTCTCGAGGGGAAGGCGCCCATGACGCGTGAAATGGCGGTGACGGCCGGAACTATTTTCGGCACCGGATCCGCCCCATGGATCGAAATGCAGGCTGCCTGGGACGAGGCACATAAGGCGCCGGAAGAACCCGGCGCCGGCTCCTGAGTCGCGCTCTGGGACTGCTTAAAAGCACTGGACGGAAGAGCTTCCTGTGGACTTCACGCGGGAAGCTCTTTTCCTTTGCGGGCTCCCCGATTGAGGATCCATCAGTGCTTAAGAAGATTCGTGACGGACGAATTGAGGAGGTCCGTAATCGTGAGGTTGAGAACGGGCGAGGTGCGCTTTGCAACCTCATCGGCCGCGAGCTTGTAGGCAAGGCTCGTGAGCGTATTTTCAAGCCCCTTCTTCGGGTCCGTCATGAGGACATTCATCGCGGGCTTGGAGCAGCTCTTCAGCACGATGCGGGTGAGGACCGTCTGAGCGTTCTTTTCAACCTGTCGGATCTTTGCCTGCGGGATTTCAGTCACCGCTTTGGCGGCATCCGCCTTGCCGATAGTGACGAAGGCCCACTGCACGAAGGCATTGCGGTCGGCCTGGGACGTGTTTTTGTAGAGACAGTCGGCAAGCGCATCGCTCGCTTCAGAGGCTTGCGAAGTGCCGGCGCCGGCGGAGAGGAATGCGCCGAGCGCCAGGGTAAGGACTGTTGAAGCGCGTCTCACAACGGATCTCCCTTTTTGAATGAAGCATTTTGGGAGACTGAGTGTAGTGCGCTTCTCAGAGGGACGAAGACGAGGGCTGCTCTTCGCAAACCTCAAGTTTGTTTCGGACCGTTTCGTCAACGGCTGCGAAGAGGGTGAAGACGCCGTCGAGCGCAGCATTCCAGGCTTCCGGTGCCGCTTCGCCCCGGAGGATCTGCCGCTGCGAACGGGAGCCGCTCTGAGCTTCATCCGGCATCAGGTCGAAGAGGCTCTCCGCATGCTCGCAAAGATGGAGCGCGAGCTTCTCGAGCGGCGCCTGACGGGGTGCCGTCAGGCATCGGACTCCCTTCTCAAGCCGGGAGCGCATGCCGCGGCACCAAGCCTCGCGCTCATCTTACTTCCAGCCTATGAAACGGCTCGAAAGCATATGGAGCTCTTCTTCATAGAAATGCCGCAAGGAAACATCTGACTTCAGTCAGGTGAGGAATTGCGG
>ERZ1673741.3084-NODE-3084-length-10681-cov-5.261340_pt1 | contig 10681 bp, 12 predicted proteins | sample MGYA00580209_ERZ1673741 | MGnify/ENA primary metagenome ERZ1673741 (study PRJEB41218, sample SAMN15661754) | gut metagenome | host: Homo sapiens | place: Canada: London | collected 2015-08-20/2019-03-30 | study: EMG produced TPA metagenomics assembly of... | reverse complement strand
CTTTCGGAGAAGGTTCTAAGGACTCCAAGAACTTCACCGCAAAGGGCAACCGGATGAGTCAGCAAGTATACAATATAGTGGGCAACTGCATTGCCTCTATTCATCGGAGATCCCACCTGCCGGCGCCCCCTTCGTTAAATCATTAACAGATTGTAACTTTCGACCACACATCTGATGAGCTTGTCCTGAAATCTTGACAAGGCAGAAGACATATGGTATAATATAGGGTAACGTTTACAAAGAAGGTATTGCAAATGAAACACACGGAAATCAGGCTGCTGTTTGCGGAGCCGGAGAAGTATATCGGGCAGACGGTAACGGTCTGCGGGTGGGTCCGCACAAGTGCGGAGGTCAAGCCGATGACCTTCATTCAGGTCAACGACGGGTCCACGACCACGCGAAATTTGCAGCTGACCGTTGCGCAGGATGCATTTACGGACGAAACATACGCAAAGGTGGTCAAACCGGTTTTAACGCTGGGCTGCTCTCTGCGCGCAACCGGCGTAATCGTTGCGTCCGAGCGGAACATCATCGAGCTGGAGACGACCGGCCTGGAACTGCTTGGCGGCTGCCCGTCGGATTATCCGCTCCAGAAAAAGAAGACCAGCGCCGAGTTCCTGCGGACGATTCCGCATCTGCGCACGCGCACGAACCTGATGAAGACCTGCATGTCCATCCGGTCGACGCTGGCGTATGCGGTCCACGATTATTTCCACAAGAACGGCTATGCCTATATCCACACGCCGATCATCACGTCGAGCGACTGCGAAGGCGCGGGCGAGATGTTCCGCGTCACGACGCAGCCTTGGAACGCGAAGGCTGAGAGCGAAGAAGCCTACTATGCAAACGATTATTTCGGCCGCAAGGCTGGCTTGACGGTCTCCTGCCAGCTGGAAGGCGAAATGGCTGCGCTGGGCGGCATGGGCAAAATTTACACGTTCGGTCCGACCTTCCGCGCGGAAAAGAGCGGCACGGTGCGGCACGTTGCGGAGTTCTGGCACGTTGAGCCGGAGGTCTGCTTTGTCGACCTGGACGGCATCATTGAGATTGCGCAGGATTTCATCAAGTCGATCATTCGCTACACTCTGGAGCATTGCCCGGACGAGATGGCGTTCTGCGACAAGTTTGTGGAAAAGGGGCTCCTCGAGAAACTGAATCATGTGGTGAGCACCGATTTTGCACGCGTGACCTACACCGAGGCGGTGGAAATTCTGCAGAAGTGCGGCAAAAAGTTCGAGTTCCCGGTGACCTGGGGCTGCGACCTCCAGACCGAGCACGAGCGCTACCTGACCGACGAGCACTTCGGCTGCCCGGTCTTTGTGACCGACTATCCGAAGGAGATTAAATCCTTCTATATGAAGCAGAATCCGGACGGCAAGACCGTTGCGGCAACCGACCTGCTGGTCCCGACCGTTGGCGAGATCATCGGCTGCAGCGAGCGCGAAACCGACCTGGACAAGCTGATTCAGGCGATGAAGGACCGGAACATGCCCCTGGAAAACTACCAGGACTACCTGGACACGCGCAAATACGGAACCGTTGAGCACAGCGGTTTTGGTCTGGGCTTCGACCGGATGGTGATGTATATCACCGGCATCAGCAACATCCGCGACGTTCTCCAGTTCCCGAGAGCTTATAAGAAAATTTATTGAGTGATAATCTCCAAATCCCCCTGCCGCTTTGCACGGCAGGGGGATTTGAGTCTTGTACAGGTTTTGATCCGGATTAAAAGCAGCTCCATCCCACCGAACGTGTGCGACAGCCGCTCTTTTATAAAATTCCGAACTGCCCAAATCATCCAAAAACTTTCCTCAACTGGGGGGGTGTTCCACGTCCGTCCAGCGTACCGCGTCTCGCTTCGCAGCACGGAAGATTCAGAAGCACTGTAACCCCCCGGCTGAGGAAAGTTCGGGGAGGATGAGGGAGGATTGGAGGGAGAAGCGTCCCGAAGCGACGGTAGCGGCTTGTCGCGTTGCGGACCTCCTACGAAAGGGTCCCCCCTTCTCTCTCCAAGGTCTTCCCCCACACCCTCAAAAAAACTCACGCGCCATGCGGCAGGAGACCCGCATGGCGCGCTTCAGGAGAGTTTGGTTGTGTACCGCAACTCCGGGGAACAACACCCGCAAGCCGCAGCGATATGCAGAGCCTTCGAACCCCTGCCGGATAGCGGGCAGGCGAAGACGATCTGTCAGAAATGGAATGTAGGAATGAACAATTTCAGATATGTATGGGTCCGAATAGCACGACCGAACCGTCAGGATGCCAGAGCAGCACCAAGCGCGCGGCAGGCGTCCAAAGCCTCGTCGTCTGGCGCTTCGTTGCAGGTCACGCTGTCGGCGGCAAAGACGCAGCCGGCACCAACGCAGTCCTCTTCCCAGGTCCGCATCCACTCGCCGTCTCCCCAGCCGTAGGATCCGAAAAGCGCAATTTTTTTGCCCTTGAGAGACGGCTTGACCGCAGTGAACATCGGCAGAAACTCCGAATCCTCCAGTTCCTCCGCGCCCATCGCAGGGCAGCCGAACGCTAACGTGTCAAAATCTCCAACCTTGGACGTGTCAAATTCCGACGCCGTGAACAGGGAGACCTCTGCCCCCGCCTGCTTGGCGCCCTCGACGACAGCCTCTGCCATCGCCTCCGTGTTGCCGGTCCCGCTCCAGTAAATGACTGCTGTTTTCATTGGTTAAATCCTTTCTGCTTGCAAGAATATATGGGTAAACAATTGTCTTATTGCCTCTGCAGCCTGCCGACCGTCAGCTTTTCCAGCGACCGGTGCCGCCCGTATGCTTCGCGGTAGATCCGCGTACATTTACGGTAAAGCGCAAACGTTCGCCGCGCAGCAGCCACGTCACCGTAGACCTTCCAGGTGCCGACGCATTTCGCACCCTTCGCCCCGCAGGAAATGAACCCGTTCACGTCCTCGGACGGATACCCGAGAAACAGACCAACCTCGTGCGGAAACTCCGACTCCGACCGCAGCCGGCGCAGCAACTCTGCCACGCAGCGGTCCGCGTCCTCAACCGGGTAGCCCTTCTCCGCCAGCAGTGACTGCGCTGTCCCGTCCGACAGATCCCGCCGCAGGCGGTCCGGGCGGTAAAGATAGATCAGCACCCGATGCGGCAGCGCCTTGACCGGCAGCACCCGCAAGCCGCGCGGCACCAGGAGCCGATTCAATTCGCGCAGACTTTCGCACAGCCTGCCGTGCTCTTCCCGCGGGCAGGTGAACAGATTTCCGGTCTTCAGCCCCGCCAGCGTCGGCGCTGCTTGGTCGACCAAAATGTGTTCCGACATACGGCTCCCTTCCGGTTAGTTGCAGCTAACCCAATCGGTTTAAAAGCGGTTAGTCTTAACTAACCGTGTTTATTATACCATACCTTTTGCCGCTTGTCAAGAGAAAATCGAAAATTTTTTCAGGAAATTTTTGCACGCCGATGCAAAGCACCGCCGGAACGGCACATGAACAGTCTCCTACAGCGTTTCCGTAAACTCCTCCTCTCAAAAAACACCTTTCCGCCAGCCGGGTGAAGCGAGGGCGGTGCCCCGGGGGCTTTTTCCCTCCGGTTCACTCCCCCGGAAAGATTGCGAAGTCGGAGACGGTCTGCTCGGCAGAGCGAATCAGGTTGGGCTGAGCGGAGGAGAGGAGGAGCCGCATCCGGTAGCCGGAGAGGTAGAAGGCTGCGCGCAGCAGCGGGCTCTCAGTGGCAGGATTCTCCGGAGCATCCGCGTCCTCGGTCGTGGCGGCATCACCGTCCTCCTCGCCGGGGGTGCCAATGTCCGCTTCGGCAGAAAGATCAAGCGTCAGAAAGGGGACCTGCTGCCCGAGCGCGTATAGAATGTCCCAGCCGGAGTCCCCCTCGGCAACCGAAAGCGGAACCGCAACCGATAGCGGAATTTCCTCTCCCAGCGCAGCGCGCAGAGCGGAAAGATAGGCGTAGGTCCGGTCAAACGCCGAGTCCCCGAAGGCAAGCCCCCGCAGCAGAATTTCGGAGCCGCCAAATGAGAGAAATTCGCGCAGGATTGCAGCATCGGTCGCAGCAGCCGTGTAAATGACCGCATCAGTCACGTCACCGGGGAGCCGGACCTGCCAAATTCCGATGAGATAGGACACCCGCTCGACCAGAGCAGACATGCTTCGCTCGGCGTTTCCGGCAGCGTTGGAGGCGGTAGAAAGTCCCAGATACGAGACAACGGGGGAATTGTACAGCATCTCGCCGTCTGCCGTGTTCAACGGGAGCGCCAGCGCGGACGGCGGGTCGCTCCCAAGCGAGGAGAGCGCGGACCCCAGCCGGAAAGCGTAGGCACGGACAGCAGGGGAAGTGCGGCGGGGCGGCGCGTCGGTCTCTTCCGTCGTGTCGGTCTCGCCTTCGGTCAGTCGCCGATAGGTGTCATCGTCCAGGCAGCTGTTGAGAACGTTTCCGGTGATAATCGCCGCAACCAGCACGATTGCCGCAACGATTCCGACAATCGCGCCCGGGGGCAGACTGCCGCGCGCCCGGAGGCGATACCTGCGTCTGATGCGCCGCATCGGGGCACCTCCTTTCGTCAAACCTGTTACCACTATTATACACTACGCAGCCGGGCTTGTCAAGTGCCTGGACGGCAAAAGCAATACAAAAAAGGCTTTCCGGTCTCCCGTTGAAAGCCTTTTCCGTTACAATATCCCGGACAATCTGTCCTTATTTCCTCTTCCGTCCGGTCAGCGCATTCAGCGCAAGGGTGACCAGGACGATCAGGCCGATGACGGCAAAAATTCCGAGCATTCCCTTTCCCATAACCGGCAGTCCCTTCACGAACGCCGACGGGTCAAACTGCAAAAAACGCATACCGTTCACCCCCTTAACCGAAAAAGTTGAGAATCAGCCCGCCGGCGATGACCGACGCAATCTGTCCGGACACGTTCACGCCCATCGACTGCATCAGGAGGAAATTCTGGTTGTCCTCTGCCAGCCCGAGCTTATGCACCACTCTGCCCGACATCGGGAACGCCGAAATGCCCGCCGCGCCGATCATCGGATTGACCTTCTCCCGCAGGAACAGGTTCAGAAACTTTGCAAACAGGACGCCGCCTGCCGTATCAAAGATGAACGCGACCAGCCCAAGCCCGAGAATCAGCAGGGTATCCCATGCGAGAAATTGGTCATACCGCATCTGGCTTGCAATGGTGATGCCCAGCACGATGGTAATCAGGTTTGCCAGCACCTTTTGGGCGGTCTCCGAGAGCGAATCCAGCACGCCGCATTCGCGGATGAGGTTGCCGAACATCAGGAACCCGACCAGCGACACCGACTGCGGCGATACCAGCCCCGCGATGACGGTAATGACAATCGGAAACAGGATGCGCGTCAGCTTTGAGACCTCTTTCCCGCGATAGGGCATACGAATCAGGCGCTCCTTTTTGGTGGTCAGCAACTTGATGACCGGCGGCTGCACAATCGGCACCAGCGCCATATAGGAATACGCCGCCACCATGATGGCACCCAGGTATTTGGAGCCCAGCGTCTGTGCCACGACGATGGAGGTCGGACCGTCTGCCGCGCCGATGATGGCGATGGATGCCGCGTCTTTGACATCGAAGAACATCGACGCCGTGCAGAAGGTAAAGAAGATTCCGAACTGCGCAGCCGCGCCGAAGATCATCAGTTTTGGGTTTGCGAGAATCGGTCCGAAATCAATCATCGCCCCAACGCCGATGAACAGCAGCAGCGGGAACAGCTCATTTGCGATTCCGGCATCGTAAAGGATGGTCAGCGCGCCGTCCGGACCGACCGCGCCGGAGAGCGGCAGGTTGACCAGAATTGCGCCGAAGCCGATGGGGAGCAGCAAAGTCGGCTCCATCCCCCGCCGGATGGCAAGGTAGATCAGCAGCCCGCCGATTGCCCACATGATCAGCATCCGCGCGTCAAAGTTTTCGGCAACGTTCTGCCAGAGAAAGGACAAAAATTCCATACGGTTCACCTCATTTTTCTGAACTTCCGGGTCTTAGCGGAGGGGCAAAAAGCGGCAAGACGCGGGCAGACCGAAAAAAGGTCTGCCCGCGTCTTGCCGTTTCATGCAAAGGCGAGCCCTTGACCAAGGGCTGTGATGACGCCGTTTGCCGCGCGCCCGAGGCGCGCCGACTACTCCCGCTGATTACCGTTCTTATTATACCATATTGCAACCGGTTTGTCAAGAAAAATTGCAGAAATCATGCACAAATTTTGTCTTCCCGGTTTGGACGCTCTGCCGAATTTTCAAAACTTCTGAAAATCCGGTTTACATTGCCGGGGGAATATGGTACAATAATGGTATCAACCGTCAAAGGAGAACTGCCATGCGAAATCTGACAATCAAACGCACCAAAAGTTTTGTTGCCTGCGCCGCCCGGATGAAGGTTTACATCGAAGACCCCGCTGCGGGTGACACAACGATTTGCGGGGTGGTCTGCCGCAAGCTGGGCGACCTGAAAAACGGCGCGTCCGAAACCTTTCTCATCGGGGAGGACAGCGTGAAGCTGTTCGTAATTGCCGACAAACTCAGCAGCGGGTTTTGCAACGCGGTCTGTCAGCTGCCCGCCGGCTCGGAGGACATACAGCTGGCCGGCAAGAACCGCTTCAGTCCCTTCATGGGCAACCCGTTTCATTTTGACAACGCGCCGGAGCTGACGGACCCGGTCATTGACCGCCGCCGCAAGCGCGGGCGCAAAATTGGCATTGCGGTCATCATTCTGATTCTGCTGGTCAGCTTTGCCCTCGGCATTTGCATCGGGTCCGGAATGTTCCACAAGGCAAAGCCGAAGGTCTACACGGTGGAAGAGCTATCCGTCACGCTGACCGATGATTTTCAGCCCACCAATGTCAAGGATGCCACCGCTTTTTCCTCAAAAGACACGACCGTCATCATGACCAAGGAGAACCATGCCGCCCTGCGTGGGATGAGCGTCGACGACTATGCCGCTGCAGTGATCTCTTCCAGTGCAACCGCCTCCTCAGCCGTTGTTTCGCACGAGGACGGGCTGACCTATTTTGAATACGAAGTCTACCTTGAAGATCTTCAGCGCACGGTGCGCTATCTTGCGTTCTGCTACCGAAACGGTAACGACTACTGGATGGTCCAATTTGCCGCCAACAGTTCCCGCTTCTCCTCCCTGCGCCCCACCTTCTTCACCTACGCCAAAACCGTGCAGTTTTCGTGAGGGGGGGGAGGAAGGAAAGAAAGGTCTTGGAGGGAGAAGGGGACCCCTTTCGGATGGGTCCCCTTCTCCCTCCAAACCTCCCTCATCCTCCCCGAACTTTCCTCAGCCGGGGGTGTTTTACAGTGCTTCTGAATTTTCCGTGCTGCGTAACAAGACGCGGTGCGACGAAGGGGCACGGCACACCCCCGGCTGAGGAAAGTTTTTGGATGATTCGGGCGGTTCGGAATCTATAAAAAGAGCGGCTATCGCACTCGTTACATGTGCGGTAACCGCTCTTTTTGCCCTCCGGGCAAAAATTCGCTGTCATTCGGTTGTAATTCTGGAGTGTCTGGAGTGTTATACTATAAGAGTCGACAAACGCCCAAAAACCTGATACAATAAAGGAAATCAGAAAACTCTCCCTTCATCCTCCAAACAGCGCGCGTAGTCCTTCGGAGCCGGCGTAGAAGATCAGGGACATGATCGAGCAGGCGATCAGAATGCCGAGCGCAACTGCGGGGAGGGCTTTTTTCCAGTTCTGCTCCAGGGCAGCGGAAATCAGAGAACCGGTCCACCCGCCGGTGCCGGGAAGGGGGACCGCAACAAAGAGCGTTACCCCCCAGTAAGCGTACTTTTCAATCGTGCCTTTGTGTTTCTCCACCTTCCGGTCCAGCCAAAGCGCAATCCGACGAAAGAATTTCACGCGCCCGTTCCGCATCCAGGAGAGAATTTTGCGAATCAGAAGTAGGATAAACGGGATCGGCATCAGATTGCCCGCAAATGCCAGCAGGAAGGTCTGCCACCAAGGGAGCCCCAGCGCCCAGCCGAGTGGGACTGCCCCGCGACATTCGATAATCGGCAGCATCGCGCAGAAAAACACGCACAGCTCCCGTCCGACCGTATCGAGAAAGAACGATTTGATTGCATCCGTCACAGTTGCATCCTCCGATTTTTCAATTGCTTACAGTATAGCACATTCGCACGCATTTGTCAAGTTTTTTTGCAGGGGACTTGCAATTGCGGGCGTTTTCTGGTATACTGTTAAACGGTACAGGAAGGAGTGGTAGCATGGATTGCAGAGAAGAGGAAAAACGGACGGCACTGCTGCTGGGCATGGCGGCGCTGGAAAAGCTGCACCGCGCGCATGTGGCGGTGTTCGGCGTTGGCGGCGTTGGCGGCTACGTGTGCGAGGCGCTTGCACGTGCAGGGGTCGGCGCGCTGACGATTGTGGATGCCGACACGGTGTCGCTTTCGAATATCAACCGCCAGCTGGTGGCGCTGCATTCGACGGTCGGGCGCCTGAAGGTGGACGTCATGCGCGAGCGGATTCTGGACATCAACCCGGACTGCCGGGTGACGACGGTTGCGCGGTTCTATCTACCCGAGGAGGCGGCAGACTTTCCGCTGGAGGGATATGATTACGTTGTGGATGCGATCGACACGGTTAAGGCGAAGATTGACCTTGCAGTCCGTGCGACCGGCGCGGGGGTGCGCATTCTCTCCGCGATGGGGGCGGGGAACAAGCTGAGCCCTGCCGGTTTTGAAGTGACCGATCTTGCGAAGACCTCCGGTTGTCCGCTCGCGCGCGTGATGCGTGTGGAGCTGCGCCGTCGCGGCATCCGGCATCTGAAGGTGGCGTATTCCCGCGAGCCTGCATCCGGCTACGCGCCCGACGCTCCCGAGGCGGACCGCAAGGGCACTGTCGGGCGTTTGGCTCCCGGCTCCCTGCCGTATGTCCCAGGCGCCGAAGGGCTTCTCATCGCCTCCGCTGTGGTGGGGGAAATTGTGGAGGGGTGAAGGGAAGAGCGGCTACCGCACACCATGGGTGGGCGGTAGCCGCTCTTTTTGCCCGGAGGGCAAAAATTCGCTGTCGGTCGATTTGTAGGGAACGACCCATGTGTCGTTCCCTCGTGGTTAGTGGCTGATAAAGGCGGCACAATGCGGAATCGGTTGCGCATGCAGAGATGAAAGGGTTCATTTGGCAGCCTTCTTTTTAACCCGTGTGTGCATCTTCAAAAACCTGTTCCGGCTGAATGATAGAAAACCCGCAACTGTCGCAGGTTTCTGCACCGGGGCGGTTGATTCTGCCGCAGACCACGCAGAAAGCGCCGCCGGTGCGGGCATCGGTCTTGTTGTCTCCGGTCGTTTCCGGGACGGGCACGGTGGCGGGGTCGGGGAGCGGGTAAGGGAGGAAGGGGAGCTTGCACACGCGCACGCCCTCATGGTAGAGAAGATAGAAGCCCTCTTTTTGCTCAAACCGCATCCTGCGGCGCTTTCCGGTGCGGTCGTCGATTAGACGGATGGCGGTGTTGAGCCGGAAATCGTCTCCTTTGACGTCATGCGACAGACCGGACCGCGAGACGGTCCCGACAAAGGGGCGGTCGGTCAGAAAGACCCACATGCGCAGCAGCAGAAAGCCGATTACCGCACCGATGCCGAACCAAAGCGCCAGCTGCCAGCCCCGCATGGGGTGGTGCTCATGCCCTGCGTTGAAGCTCTGCGCGCCGATGTACAGCGCCGTGAGCCACAGCAGGTACAGCCCGGCTTTGGTCAGCCTGCGCCGCAGGACCAGCCGCCGCAGGTCGCGGTTTCGCTCCGGAATTTTCGGTTTTGGGTCGCTCATGCAAACCACCTCCATGCCAGATTGGATAGTGCCCACTGCCCCAGTGCAATCAGGTAGGCGGTGCCGAGCATCAGCGGCAGGGCGAGATACCATTTCCCGCCCCGGTTGAAGCCGTAAAAATCCTTCCAGCCGCCCCGGTCTTCGCCAACCACGACCACCATGACGAGGTAGACCGCGCTGTACAGCAAAATCGGGACCAGCGCCGGGAAGGTGACCCAAAGGTCCAGCCGTTCCCGCGATTCGAAAAATAGGAAGGAGAGGATGCAAACCAGCGGGCAGATGAGATGGAGCCACAGGTTTGCCCCGCCGAACATTTTGTCAAAGCCCTGCGTAGGGGCAAGAAAGAACAGCACGGTCAGCAGCGTCAGGGTGACCGCGCAGACCGCCGTATATTTGAGTGCCTGTGCCCAGGCGGGCAGCGTCCCGGCACCGGTGATGGCGATGCGCAGACTGAAGGGGGTCAGGATCAGGCAGGCGAGGGCGGCGAACAGGTTGGAGTCGGTTGTGAAATAGCGGAAGGTTTTTGCGCCGCTATGAAAGCGGTTTCCGTCCCCTTCAACGGTTGGAAACCGGGTGAAAACGGCGATGAGAACGGCAAGCGCTGTGCCTAGGTTCAGCGCTGCCGAAGCGCCGGCGAGCAATTGGATGCGTGACATGGGGTTCCTCCTTCCGATCGGGTCCCTTTCATTATAGCGGATTTGACCGCAAAAGTCAAGTGGCACGGCAAAATATTCTGCTTTGCGCGGCGCTGCCTTAAGCCGGGCTTAAGACTTCACGATCCGAACGCACGGGGCGAAAAAATGTGACAGAATTTTTCATATTTTTTCACGTTCTTTTCGCGGAAATTTCTGTTGTTCTTAACCGAAAAGGGTTACAATAAAAGCACAGGAACAGAACAAAGGGGGCATTTC
>ERZ1673741.3073-NODE-3073-length-10715-cov-3.875610_pt1 | contig 10715 bp, 8 predicted proteins | sample MGYA00580209_ERZ1673741 | MGnify/ENA primary metagenome ERZ1673741 (study PRJEB41218, sample SAMN15661754) | gut metagenome | host: Homo sapiens | place: Canada: London | collected 2015-08-20/2019-03-30 | study: EMG produced TPA metagenomics assembly of... | reverse complement strand
GAAGAAAGCAACCAAGCTTACCGCAAAAGCAATCGGAGATTATATTAAGGATGACTGTCAGGTAGTTCTTTCCCACAGCAATGGACCTCAGGTGGGAATGATACATACTGCAATGGCTGAATTTGCAAGAATTTATCCGGAATATACTGCTACTCCGATGTCTGTCTGCTCTGCTATGAGCCAGGGCTATATCGGATACGATTTGCAGAATGCCATTCGTACCGAATTATTAAACCGTGGAATTTACAAACCGGTATCTACTGTTTTAACACAGGTAACCGTAGACCCATACGATGAAGCATTTTATCATCCAACCAAAATTATCGGCCGTGTCATGACAGAGGAAGAGGCAGAAGCTGAGGAGAAGAAAGGTAACCATACGGTAAAACAGGGTGAAGGATACCGCCGTATCGTAGCAGCTCCAAAGCCAATGGACATCGTAGAAATTGATGCCATCCGTGCACTTTCCGATGCAGACCAGGTAGTAATTGCCTGTGGTGGTGGCGGTATTCCTGTATTAGAGCAGGATAATAATCTAAAAGGTGCCAGTGCAGTCATTGAAAAAGACCTTGCAGCAGGCAGACTTGCAGAGCTTTTAGACGCTGACCAGCTTATTATCTTAACCAGTGTTGAGCATGTGTGTTTAAATTATGGCACAGCCAATGAACAGCCATTAGATGAGATGACGGTAGAAGAAGCAAAACAGTATATGGACGAGGGTCAGTTTGAAGAAGGAACCATGCTTCCGAAGATTCAGGCAGCAATCGATTACATCGGTAATTCTGCAGTCCGTTCCGTACTGATTGCCAACTTGGAGGAAGCATTAGATGGCGTCAGCGGATTAAAGGGAACTTTGATTCATAAGTAAGATGATATAAGGGAAATGTGAGGGAATCTATGAGAACATCAGAAAGAAGCACATTCCATAAGGGCAGCAGGCACTCGGCAGTTACCGTATGCCTGTTGCTTGTTATGTGTCTGGTATTTCTGACCGCTTGCGGGAAGGATAAAAAAGACGATACAGTTGCGAATGTGAATACCGAAGAAACATTAACAAATACAGAGGTACCAACAACAGAAAGTGTAATTGACACCGAAGAAGTTGTAGATACGGAAACAGAGCATGTTCCGGCAGTATTGAATCCGGATACGGTAGTTTATGCAGAAGAGACTGTTTATACGACAACAAGAGTCAATGTGAGGGTAGAACCTTCTACCGATGCAGAGGTTTATAAGAAATTATCTGCGGGAAAAGAACTTACCCGCACTGCAAATGATGGAAGCTGGAGCCAGGTTTCATTGGATGAAGGAACTTATTATATAGCATCCGATTATCTGACCACAGAGAAACCGCAGGAGCCGGTAGCATTGACTGGAAGTGCGGGAACCGGAATTACATCCGGAAGCGGTGGACATGTCATCTGCATTGACCCGGGACATCAGAGCAGAGGAGACAGTACACCGGAGCCGGTAGCACCGGGATCTTCTGAGACCAAGGCAAGAGTAACCGGAGGAACATCCGGCGTTGCAACCGGACAGACAGAGTATCAGCTTAATTTATCCGTCAGCTTAAAATTGCGGGATGAACTGGTAGCAAGAGGTTATACCGTAGTCATGACAAGAGAAACCAATGATGTGAATCTCAGTAACAGCGAGCGGGCAGCCATTGCAACCAATGCGGGAGCAGAAGCATTTGTCCGTATACATGCCAACGGATCTACCAACAGCGGAGCCAATGGGGCTATGACAATCTGCCAGACGGCGTCCAATCCGTATGTAGGAAGCTTTTACAGCCAGAGCCGTTCTCTTTCCCAGAATATATTGGATAGTCTGTGTGCACAGACCGGTGCAAAGAAGGAATATGTGTGGGAGACTGATACCATGAGTGGAATTAACTGGAGTACCGTACCGGTAACAATTGTAGAAATGGGATATATGACAAATCCCACCGAAGATTCCAATATGGCAACGGACTCTTATCAGACTCAGATTGCACAGGGAATCGCCAATGGGATTGATGCTTATTTTGCCGGTAATTAGGCAAGATAATTAATGACAGCAAAGAGAATAAGATTTTCTTTTGGAGAAGCATTTGCAATGCTGTGGGACTCTCCGTTTTTGCAGACACAAGTGTCACCGGCTTCTAAAGCAACGATGGTTCCGTTATCGTCATAGGCTGCATGGCCGGAAAGAATGGTGATGATTTCTTCTTCCCCTTCATGCATATGCTTTCCGAGAGAACAGCCCGGTCTTAAGATGAGTTTTGCAATCATCTTGGCTGGGCTTTCATAGTCTATAGGATTGACGGAACGGATAATCTCAACGGTGCCGGTTCCGCCTTTCATATTTTCGTTAAAAATATGTTTTAATTCAGATGCTCTATGATACATATATTACCTCCTGAATAGTTGTGCTATGCATTACAGTATAGCCAGTGAGCAGTCAAATGTAAATATGTATTGTGATAGAAAATTATTGCCAATAAGAATGAAAAAGAAATACAGGAGACCTTTATGAATTTATTATCAGCAGAGAATATAACCAAGACATTTACCGGAAGAAAGTTATTTTCCAATGCCTCCTTTTATTTGCAGGAAGGAGAGAAAGTCGGAATTGTGGGAATTAACGGAACCGGAAAATCCACTTTACTGAAAATGCTGGCAGGCTTAGAGGAACCGGATGCTGGAGAAATCACCAAGGCAAATCATGCGGTAATCCGCTATCTTCCGCAGATGCCGGAATTTGGAGAAGAAGAGACTGTTTTAGAAAGTGTACTGGTAACGGCACACCGGAAAAATCAGGCAGATGCTTCCGGGGAAGATTATCAGATGTGGAATTTAGAGAGCAAGGCAAAATCCATGCTCACAAGACTTGGCGTATATAATTTTGAAGAAAAGACGAAAAACTTATCCGGTGGAGAAAGAAAACGTCTGGCTCTTGTGGCAGTGCTTTTAACACCCTGCGATATTCTGCTGTTAGACGAGCCTACCAACCACCTGGATGCAGATATGGCAGAGTGGCTGGAAGGATACTTAAAGGGCTTTAAGGGAACACTGATTATGGTAACTCATGACCGGTATTTTCTGGACAGCGTATGTAACCGTATTGCAGAAATTGATAAAGGCTCCATTTACAGTTATCAGGAAAATTATTCCGGTTATCTGAATCTGAAGCAGGAGCGTATGGATATGGCAGTTGCCGGGGAACGGAAGCGGCAGTCTATCCTTCGCAAGGAGATCGCCTGGATGCAGCGGGGCGCAAGGGCAAGGTCTACCAAGCAGAAAGCCCATATCAAACGTTATGAGAATCTTAGAGACCAGTCGGGACCACAGTTTGATAAGCAGGTGGAATTGAGTTCGGTTTCCAGCCGTATGGGAAAGACGACGGTAGAGCTTCATCATATCAGTAAATCCTATGGAGAAAAAAAGCTGATTGAGGATTTTTCCTATATCTTTCTTAAGAATGACAGAGTCGGATTTGTGGGACATAATGGATGCGGTAAGACCACTTTGATGAAGATTATCGATGGCAGGGTAAAGCCGGATGCCGGAGAACTGGTTATCGGACAGACCATAAAGATAGGCTATTATTCCCAGGAGATTGAAAAGGATGCATCGGCGGGAGTTGCCTATATGGATCCGTCTTTAAAGGTTATTGAATATATCCGCAATACTGCAGAATATGTCCGGACAGAGGATGGACTGGTGTCCGCATCAGCCATGTTGGAGCGTTTCTTATTCCCACCGGAAGAACAGTATGGCGTTATCGGAAAACTTTCCGGTGGAGAAAAGCGGAGACTGAATCTGCTTCGTGTATTGATGGAAGCACCGAATGTACTGATTTTGGACGAGCCAACCAATGATCTTGATATTACCACACTGGCAATTTTAGAGGATTATCTTGATAATTATGATGGAATCGTCATTACGGTATCCCATGACCGGTATTTCCTTGACCGTATCGCAAAGCGGATTTTTGCATTTGAACAGGGAAACATAAGACAGTATGAGGGCGGTTATACGGATTATCTTGCCAAGCGGCCGGAGGATGAGACAGCAGTGGGAAATGCAGGCACAGAGACTTCCGGGAAGAAAGCAGACCAGACGGAAAACGCAGATGCCACAGAGCATGACGAAAAGAAGGATTCCAAGGCGACTTGGAAGAGCGGCAGGAAGTTGAAATTTACCTGGCAGGAGCAGAAGGATTATGAGACCATCGAGGACGATATTGCAGCTTTGGAAGCAAAGTTAGAAGAACTGGATGAGAAGATGGGAAGCTTTGCCAGTGATTTTGTAAAATTAAATGAGCTGACCCAGGAGAAGATAAAAGTGGAAGATGAATTAGAGCATAAGATGGAACGCTGGGAGTATTTAGAAGAACTGAATGCCAGAATAAAGGCTCAGGACAGGTAGGAGATAAGGCTATGGAGAAGGAAAAAAACAGTAAGAATATTATGGATTATGCAACGGTTACACTCTTAGATGCAGAGAATGCCATTGAAATCATCGACCAGACAAAGCTGCCTGGAACGATAGAACTGATCCGGTTAAAAAGTGCGCAGGAAATCTGGAATGCCATTTATTTATTGAAAGTCCGTGGCGCACCGGCAATTGGTGTGGCAGCAGGCTTTGGCATTTATCTTCTGGCAAAAGAAATTGAAACAGAGGATTATGAAGTCTTTTATGAAGCTTTTCAGAAACAGAAAGAATATTTGAATTCTTCCCGTCCTACCGCAGTCAATCTCTCCTGGGCATTAAACCGGATGGAGAAAGTCTGTATTGCAAATAAAAATAAGCCGGTTGCAGAGATAAAGGAATTGCTTCATAAAGAAGCCCTTGAGATTCAGGAAGAAGATATCCGGGTCTGCAAAAGTATCGGAGAACACGGGCTGACACTGGTGAAGCCGGGTGATGGCATTTTGACCCATTGCAATGCCGGACAGCTTGCCACCAGTAAATATGGAACTGCTACAGCACCGATTTATCTGGGGGAAGAAAGAGGTTATCATTTTCATGTATTTGCAGATGAGACAAGACCTCTTTTGCAGGGGGCGAGACTTACTTCTTTTGAACTGCATGCAGCAGGGGTGGATGTGACCCTGATTTGTGATAATATGTCTGGCACCGTCATGAAACAGGGACTGGTACAGGCAGTATTTGTAGGCTGCGACCGGGTGGCAGCCAATGGAGACACCGCAAATAAAATCGGAACCTCCGTTGTGGCAACGGTAGCAAAGCGGTATCATGTACCTTTTTATGTCTGTGCACCTACCTCTACCATTGACTTAAATACAGCAACCGGAGATGACATCTGTATTGAAGAGCGTCCGGCAGAGGAAGTGACGGAAATGTGGTATCAGGAGCGGATGGCACCGGAAGGCGTCAAAGTATACAATCCGGCATTTGATGTGACAGACCACGATTTAATCAGCGGAATTGTAACAGAGTATGGAATCGCAAGAGAGCCATATACGGAGAGCTTAAAAGAAATCCTTTCGAAGAGAAATGCATAAGGTATCAATTTTTGTGCAAACTGATATCTTGAAAAGTAGCTATCAGTAAGGTATGATAGTAATAATGAGGTTTTAATAAAAATATAGGCGGTGTCGATCACGTACACCGCCTGTTTAGCGGAAAGAGGGAATAGAAATGGCAATAAAGTTTCAGAAAGAGCCAATGAATGCACATTCATCCATAAAGCATGTAATCGGCGTAGTCAGCGGTAAAGGTGGTGTTGGAAAATCTTTTGTCACAGCATCCATGGCAGCCGCTATGCGTAAGAAAGGTTATGAAGTAGGTATTATGGATGCCGACATTACCGGACCATCCATTCCAAAGATGTATGGAATTCACGGAAAAGCAGTCGGAGATGGAAAAGAGATTCTTCCGGCAGTGGCAGAAGATGGAACCAGGATTATGTCTGTAAATTTATTGGTTGATACAGAAGAAACACCGGTTGTATGGCGTGGACCTGTCGTTGCCGGCGTAGTAAAGCAGTTCTGGAGTGACGTGGTATGGGGTGACATTGATTACCTTTTCGTAGATATGCCACCGGGAACCGGAGATGTTCCACTGACTGTATTCCAGTCTCTTCCGGTAGAAGGAATCATTATCGTAACTTCTCCGCAGGAACTGGTTCAGATGATTGTAAAGAAAGCATATAACATGGCAGGGATGATGAATGTTCCTGTCCTTGGAATCGTTGAAAATTACAGCTATTTAAAATGTCCGGATTGTGGAAAAGAGATTTCCTTATTTGGAGAAAGCCATATTGATGAAATCGCAGCAGACCTTGATTTGTCCGTTCTTGGAAAACTCCCATTGGACCCGGCATATGCAAAGGCTGCCGATGCAGGACAATTTTATACTATGGACAACCCATATATTGCCAAAGCAATTGAGGCGTTGGAACAAATTTAGATAATAACAGGTAATCTGCCATTTCGGTGGGTTACCTGTTTTATGCGGGAAAATATGTTTCCCGTAGTTAAAGCGGATGCAGCATAGCAACAGAAAAATGCATGAAAAGCACCGCAGACGTGGAAAATAAAATTCCACGGATATCACACATTATATTTTAAGGAGGAGCTTTCGTTATGAACGAACGAAAAGACGCAATTCGCGACGCACGGACACTTGGTGTTCCAAAGATGCTGTTGTTAGGACTTCAGCACATGTTCGCAATGTTTGGCGCAACCATTCTTGTGCCGATTCTGGTGAACAGCTATTTTGAGGGAGAAGGCCTTTCCGTACAGGTTACTTTAATCTGTGCCGGTCTTGGAACTTTATTCTTCCACCTTTGTACCAAATTAAAAGTACCTGCATTCTTAGGTTCATCTTTTGCATTTTTAGGAGGATTTTCTACGATTGCACAGTTGGATACCGGAATCTTTGCAGACATGACCATGGGAGAGAAGCTTCCATATGCCTGTGGTGGTATTGTTGTCGCAGGAGCTTTATATCTGATTCTTGCACTTGTTATCAAAGTCGTAGGAGTAAAGAAAGTAATGCGTTTCCTGCCACCTGTTGTAACAGGACCAATCATCATCTGTATCGGCCTTTCCCTTGCACCATCTGCAGTAAACAATGCATCCACCAACTGGATTCTTGCACTGATTGCACTGGCAGTTATCATTATCTTTAACATCTGGGGAAAAGGAATGTTCCGCATTATCCCAATTCTTTTAGGTGTTGTCATTTCCTATGCAGCAGCACTGATTATGCAGGCAGCAGGACTGACTAATCCGGATGGAAGTGCTATCTTAAACTTTACCGAAGTAGCATCTGCAAGCTGGGTAGGACTTCCTCCATTCCAGTTATGCAAATTTAACCTGACTGCAATCCTGGTTATGGCACCAATCGCACTGGCAACTATGATGGAGCATATCGGAGATATGTCTGCAATTTCTGCAACTGTTGGTGAGAACTTTATCGAAGATCCGGGACTTCACAGAACCTTAATAGGTGATGGACTTGCAACCGCATTTGCAGGTATGGTTGGTGGTCCTGCAAATACTACATATGGTGAGAATACCGGTGTATTGGAATTAAGCCGTGTGCATGACCCTAGAGTGATCCGTATTGCAGCTGTATTTGCAGTTATCTTAAGCTTTATTCCGAAAATGGCTGAAATCATTGGTTCTATGCCATCTGCAATCATCGGTGGTGTCAGCTTCATGCTTTATGGTATGATTTCTGCAATCGGTGTCAGAAATGTAGTAGAAAATCACGTTGATTTCACCAAATCCCGTAACTTAATCATTGCAGCAGTAATCTTAGTCAGCGGACTTGGATTTTCCAAGGGACTTACCTTTACCATTGCAGGAACCAGCATTACTTTAACCGGACTTGCAATCGCAGCTTTAGCCGGAATTATCTTAAATGCAATCTTACCGGGTAAAGATTATCATTTCGGAGATGATCCAAAGGCAGATGCCAACCGTGGACTTGATATGAATCCGATTCAGGAAGAAGATATTCAGTAAGAAACAGAAAGCAATTCATTTAGAAAGAAACAGGTCATATCCAGCTTGTGAGGGCTGGGGTGACCTGTTTTTATGTTGCTTGGGAATAGCTGGCGTTTAGTTTTTTAATATTTCATTAAGTTGTTTCGAAATCAAAGGAAACACGGTATACTATAAGCAGCAGTAAAAGTGATGAAAATGTGGAGAAAGAAGAGGAACATATCATGTTAGAACAGTTATTACATATAGATGGGCAGATTTTATTATGGATACAGGAGTATCTGCGATTCCCGGCACTGACTTCTGTGATGAAGGATATTACGAATCTTGGAAATGCGGGAATCTTATGGATTCTGATAACCATTGTGCTTTTGCTGGACAAGAAGACGAGAAACGTAGGCTATATGTCGGCACTGGCATTAATTGGTTCATTAATTGTAGACAATATTTTACTTAAAAATCTGGTGGCAAGAACCAGACCCTATGAAGTGGTTGATGGATTGAAGCTTCTAATTGAAAAGCAGTCAGATTATTCTTTCCCATCGGGACATACCGGAAGTTCTTTCGCATCAGCAATTGTATTATGGAAAGAGCTTCCTGGAAAATATGGAGTAATGGCATTAATTGTAGCTGTTCTGATTGCATATTCACGGTTATATGTAGGGGTGCATTATCCGTCGGATGTGTTGGCAGGAGTGGTTATAGGAACCGTACTGGCGTTAGTTTCGATATGGCTGGTAAAAAAGATTCAGGGACAGAAGAAACTTGTGAAGTAGGAGAAACATTTCTGAACTAGAGACAAAAAATAGAGAATGATAGGAAACAGAGAAGAGCAGGAAATAAAGAAAAGTCAGGAACCAGAGTAGAGCAGAAAATAGAAAAATTGTGGAAACAGACCGGAAAGCAGGAGGAGAAGGATGGAATTACAGCAGGCGGTGGAATTATCAAAGCGGGTTCAAAATGAAATCAAAAAAAGCGTAAAAGGAAAAGATGATTGTATCAGAAAGGCATTTTGTGCAATTTTAGCAGGAGGACATATTTTAATTGAAGATGTACCGGGAGTGGGAAAGACAACGCTGGCACTGGCTTTTTCAAGGGCATTGTGCCTTGAAAATCACAGAGTACAGTTTACACCGGATGTACTGCCGGCAGATATTTTGGGATTTTCTATGTATGATAAGGAGCAGGGCGGCTTTTATTATCATCCGGGTGCAGTCATGTGCAATCTGTTTTTGGCAGATGAAATCAACCGTACTTCTCCAAAGACCCAGTCAGCCCTGTTAGAGGTTATGGAAGAGGGAAAAGTGACGGTAGATGGCATCAGTCATCCGGTTCCGAAACCATTTCTTGTAATGGCAACCCAGAATCCGAAGGGAAGTGCCGGGACACAGATGCTGCCGGAATCCCAGTTAGACCGTTTCATGATTTGTATGAGCATGGGATACCCGGATTTGAAAAGTGAGATTGAGATTGCCAAAGGAAAGAGCATCGGACAGAGCTATGAGAGTATAGAAGGTGTGATGACAGGGGCGCAGCTGCAGGCAATGAAAGAAACCGTAGAAAATATTTTTATACATGACAGAATTTATGAATATATGATGGCACTGATTCATGCCACCAGAAAAAATCCTTATATTGAGCTGGGCGTCAGTCCGCGTGGAATGGTGGCACTGACGAAAATGGTGCGTGCCAATGCATTTTTAAATGAGAGAGATTATGTGATTCCGGCTGATGTGGAGGATGTTTTTTATGATGTCACAAAGCATAGAATCGTATTAAATACCAAAGCACGGGTCACCGGAGTGTCCGGGGAAGCAGTTCTTGAAAAAATTATGGAAGATACCACAAAACCAACTTCATTTAAGGGAAAAGAGTAGCCTATGGCAACAGGACTGATACTTGTACTTATTGTTGGTGCATTAGGATATCTTGGAATCATTTATACCAGCCCGGCATTGATACTTTTGTCGATTTGCTGCGGAGTAATGCTGTTTTTAGGCTATGGCTATATTTTTTATATGATGCTTCGGGTAAAATGCCGGATTCAGATTCCGATTATTATGGCAGAGCAGGAAGAAGGCGTTATGATCTGTACGGTGACGGAAAACCGGAGCAGGCTGCCATTGCCGAAGGTGGTATACCGGATCGATTATCAGAACTCCTTTGGCAGGAAAAAGAGAAAGTTATCCATACAGGCGGCAGCGGATGCAAAGAGCAGCAGCCGGATGAGCGTGGAGGTAGCAGCAAAAAGCAGTGGAAATTATACATTCCGGCTGGTTCGGGTAAGATTTTATGGTCTGCTTGGAATCGGCTATCTGACCAGGTATGTGCGCTATGAGGAACGGCTTTCCATTATGCCAAAGATAACACCGGTAATGATAGAGGTGGGATTAGCTTCCCGGTATTTTCAGGGAGAAGCGGAAGTATATGATGATAAAACCGGAGGAGATGATGTATCGGAGGTATTTCAGATCCGTTCCTTTCAGCCGGGAGATAAAATCCAGAATATTCACTGGAAGTTATCAGCAAAAGAAGATGAGCTGATGGTACGGGAAAACAGTCTTCCGATGGGCTGTCCGGTGGTGATTCTGCTTGACATCAGCGGAGGACAGAAAGAGACGGAGAAGCAGAGAAACCACTTTTTTGAAATGGTAATTTCGATTTCTTTTGGACTGGTGGAAAAACAGTGCCCTCATTATATCGCATGGTATGATGAAAAGGAACATGACCTCATCCGGGTAAGGGTAGATAC
>ERZ1673741.3071-NODE-3071-length-10721-cov-11.446090_pt1 | contig 10721 bp, 6 predicted proteins | sample MGYA00580209_ERZ1673741 | MGnify/ENA primary metagenome ERZ1673741 (study PRJEB41218, sample SAMN15661754) | gut metagenome | host: Homo sapiens | place: Canada: London | collected 2015-08-20/2019-03-30 | study: EMG produced TPA metagenomics assembly of... | reverse complement strand
TACATTTGTTAATTTTTAATTTTTGAATCAGAAAGCCAACTGCTGATTGGCATTAATCATAATACCTTATAAAACTATGAATCTAAAAAGAACCTTTGCCTTTGTAGCTATGTGCTACTGTGCGTTTGCATTGAGTGCACAAAATCTGACTTCACCAGATGGTAATTTAAAAATGAACTTTAGTTTAAACAGTAACGGGGCTCCTGTATATGAGCTTTTCTTTAAAGATAAAGCTGTGATAAAGCCTAGTACTCTTGGCCTTGAACTGAAGAGAGAAGATCCAGAAAAGAGAATCGGATTTGAATGGACAGAACGCAAAGATAAGGAACGCGTAGATGAAAAAATGAATCTGATGACTGGATTTAAGATTAAAGATACACGTACTTCTACTTTCGATGAAGTTTGGCGTCCGGTGTGGGGAGAAGAAAGTGAAATCCGTAATCATTACAACGAACTGGAAGTCACACTTGACCAGCCTGAAAATGATCGTTATATCATTATCCGTTTTCGTTTGTTCAATGATGGTTTAGGTTTCCGCTACGAGTTCCCTCAGCAAAAAAATCTGAATTATTTTGTTATCAAAGAAGAGCATACTCAGTTTGCTATGACGGGAGATCATACAGCATTCTGGATTCCGGGAGATTATGATACACAAGAATACGATTACACAACTTCACGCTTATCTGAAATACGTGGAAAGATGAGTGCGGCTGTAACAGAAAATTCTTCACAGTATGTATTCTCACAGACAGGTGTTCAAACAGCACTGATGCTGAAGACTGATGATGGGCTTTATATAAACTTGCATGAAGCTGCATTGAAAGATTATTCTTGTATGAGTTTGAACTTGGATGATAAGAATATGATTTTTGAATCATGGCTGACTCCTGATGCAAAGGGAGATAAAGGATATATGCAGACTCCATGTAATTCGCCTTGGCGTACGATTATCGTAAGCGATGATGCCCGTAACATTCTGGCTTCGCGAATTACCTTGAACCTGAATGAACCATGTAAGATAGAAGATACTTCTTGGATTCATCCTGTGAAATATATTGGCGTATGGTGGGATATGATTACCAATAAAGGTACATGGGCATATACAGATGAATTGCCAAGTGTAAAATTGGGACAAACTGATTACTCACAGACTAAGCCAAATGGAAAGCATTCTGCTAATACGGCAAATGTAAAACGTTATATTGATTTTGCTGCTAAACATGGTTTTGATGCTGTACTGGTGGAAGGATGGAATCAAGGATGGGAAGACTGGTTTGGTAAGAGCAAAGATTATGTGTTCGATTTCGTGACTCCTTATCCAGATTTTGATGTAGAAGAAATTCATCGTTATGCGGCAAGTAAAGGTATTGAAATGATGATGCATCATGAAACTTCATCTTCTGTCCGCAATTATGAACGCCATATGGATAAAGCTTATCAATTCATGGTAGATAATGGTTATCATTCTGTAAAGAGTGGTTATGTAGGTGACATTATTCCGAGAGGAGAACATCACTACGGTCAGTGGATGGTTGATCACTATTTGTATGCTGTAAAGAAAGCTGCTGATTATAAAATTATGGTTAATGCTCACGAAGCAGTACGTCCTACAGGACTTTGCCGTACTTATCCTAATCTGATTGGCAATGAATCAGCTCGCGGAACTGAATATGAATCTTTTGGTGGAAACAATGTAAATCATACAACAATTTTGCCGTTTACTCGTCTTATTGGTGGTCCGATGGATTATACTCCGGGAATTTTTGAACCTGATTGCAGTAAGATGAATCCGAATAATAAGTCGCATGCACGTACAACTCTGGCACGTCAGCTGGCTCTTTATGTAACTATGTACAGTCCATTGCAAATGGCTGCTGATGTTCCTGAAAATTATGAACGTTTTATGGATGCTTTCCAATTTATTAAAGATGTAGCTGTTGATTGGGATGAGACAAAATATCTGGAAGCTGAGCCGGGAGAATATATAACAATTGCTCGTCGTGCTAAGAATACTAATGATTGGTATGTGGGCTGTACAGCTGGCTATAACGGTCATGTGTCAAAATTATCATTCGACCTCCTTGATCCGGATAAGAAGTATGAAGCAATTATTTATGCAGATGCTAAAGATGCAAGTTGGGACAAGAATCCTCAAGCATATACCATTACAAAGAAAAAGGTTACCAGCAAGAGCAAAATGACTCTGAAAGCTGGAATTGGAGGTGGTTACGCTATCTCTATTAAAGAGATCAAGTGATATCAGGCATTGTTTTATTGTAATATATCAGAGAGGTTATTTTCCTTCTCTGATATATTATACAATCTTTAAGATAAAAAGATAATTGTTTCCAGTAGGTATTTAATATATAGTTCAATCTGTACGTTTATAGATTGTAGCCAAGAGAATTTTCTTAACTTTAAAATTAATAATATGAACAAGAATCTATTTATTAAACACACAGGAAAGTGTCTACTATTGACGATAGTAGGTATGCTTATTTCCTTCCAAGTATTAGCCCAAAACTTGGCGGTTAAAGGGAGTGTTGTAGACAAAAACGGAGAGGCTATTATCGGAGCTAATATTTTGGTGAAGGGTACAACCAATGGTTCAATTACTGATTTTGATGGTAATTTTACTTTGGAGGCTAAAAAAGGTGATATCTTAGTTTTCTCTTTTATCGGTTATAAAAATCAGGAGCTTCCTGCTGCTGCTAATATGAAGATCGTTCTTCATGAAGATACCGAAGTCTTGGATGACGTTATTGTTATTGGTTATGCTACGGGAAGCCAGCGTACTGTTTCTGGTGCAATCCAGCGTGTCGGACGTGAAGATATGAATGCTGGCGTTGTAACGAATCCATTGCAGGCCATAAAGGGTAAAGTGGCTGGTGTAAATATTCAGAAATCTGGTGGTGACCCGACTGCATCAGCTTCTATTCGTGTACGTGGTACAACTTCTTTGTCTGGTGGTAATGATCCATTGGTTATTATTGATGGAGTTTTTGGAGATTTGAGTATGTTGAATGCTATCTCTCCTGCTGATATTGAAAGTTTTACAGTTTTGAAAGATGCTTCAGAAACAGCTCAGTATGGTTCAAGAGGTGCTAGTGGAGTAATTGTAGTTACTACAATTAAAGGTAAAAATGGTGTTAAGACTTTAAGTTATGATGGCAGCTTTGGTGTGGAAACCGTTTATAAGAACTTGGAAATGCTGGATGCCAATACATATCGTCAGGTTGTGGCTGATAGAGGATATGCCAATGCTTTAGATATGGGATATGATACTAATTTTATTGAAGCAATGCAGCAGACAGGTTATACTCAGAATCATCGTCTTTCTTTTGGAGGTAGTACAGAGTCGTCTAATTATCGTGCTTCTATTGGTGTTATTGATCAAAGGGGTATCATTAAGGATAATTATATGCGCAACTATACAGCTAAACTGGATGCTTCGCAAACAATGTTTAATGATAAGGTAAAAATTGAATTTGGAATGTTTGGTTCTAAAGTCGATAAACGTTACTTGAATGATTATCAGAAGACATTCTATTCTGCAGCTGCATTTAATCCTACTTTCCCTGATTTTGCGAATGAAGATGGATCATGGCCGGAGGATCCTAATGCAAATGAAACACAGAATCCTTTGGGACGTTTGACAATAAAGGATATAGAATCAAATAGCTACATTAATACAAATGCGCGTATAACATGGACTGTAATTGACGGATTAAAATTGAGTGCTTTTGGTTCATATACTTATAATGTAAAAGAAAATTCAAAATATACTCCAAACAATATTAAAGCAGGACAAGGACAGAGTGGTATTGCTGAAAAGTCTGATAACAAGAGTGGTGTGTTGTTAGGCAACTTTACTGCAAATTATAAGAAAGCATTTGGAAAGCATTATATTGATATTTTAGGACTTGCTGAGTTACAAGATTATAAATATACTGGTTTTGGTGCTAAATCAAAGCAGTTTGGTACTAACTTCTTCGAGTATAATAATTTAGGCGCAGGTGGAGAAGTTAAATATGGAGATGTCAGCTCATACTCTAATGGTTATTCAATAGCTTCATTTATGGGACGTTTCAATTATAGTTTTGCTGATAAATATATTGCAACTGTAAATATGCGTGCCGATGGTTCTTCTAAATTAGGAGCAAATAATAAATGGGGATTTTTCCCTTCTGCATCATTGGCTTGGGTTTTGAAGGAAGAAAGTTTCTTGAAAGATGTAGATGTTGTTTCCAATTTAAAAATAAGGACTGGTTATGGTCTTACTGGTAATCAGGATGCCATTAGTGCATATAACTCATTGAAGTTGATGAGCCCGACAGGTGTAACTACAGTAAATGGCAAGCCTGTTGTTACATACGGAATCAATCGTAATGATAACCCTGACTTGAAGTGGGAAGTAAAACGCATGTTTGATATTGGTATTGATGCAGGATTTTTCGAGGATCGTTTGACTGGAACATTAGATTATTATTATTCAAAGACTAGCGATTTGTTATATAATTATGCCGTACCTGTTCCTCCTTTTGCATTCAATACTTTGTTGGCTAATTTGGGAGAAATGGAAAATACCGGTATTGAAGTTGCAGTGACAGGTGTTCCTGTAAAAACTAAAGATATGGAGTTGACTATTTCTGCAAACTTCTCATGGCAAAAGAATAAATTGCTGTCTTTGAGTGGCTCTTATATGGGACAATCATTGAGTGCTAAGGAATACATGAATTTGGGAGGAATGAATGGCGCTGGATTTATCGGAGGAAATAATCAGGTTATTTATCAGATGGTAGGACAACCCTTGGGCGTATTCTATTTACCTAAATGTGATGGTCTCATTGATATGAATGGTAATGGTGAGTATACTTATCATATTCTTGACATTGATGGTCAAGAAGGTATAGATCTTTCTGATGGAAAGGACCGCTATGTAGCAGGACAAGCTATGCCGAAGTTCTATTTGGGTGGTAATATTAGTTTCCGTTACAAACAGTTTGATATCCAGACTCAGTTCAGTGGTGCGTTTGGGCATAAAATTTATAATGGAACCTCTTTGTCATACATGAATATGAGCTTATTCCCTACTTACAACGTAATGAAAGGCGCTCCTGAAAAGAATATTCATGACCAGACTGTGACTGACTATTGGTTGGAAAGAGGAGATTATGTACATATTGATTATGTAACATTAGGATGGAATCTGAATACTAAGAATTTAAAGAACATTAATTCGTTAAGATTGACATTCTCTGTAAATAATTTGGCTACTATTACTAATTATTCAGGATTGTCACCAATGATTAATAGCTCTACTGTTGGAAGTGATTTAGGTGTTGATGATAAGCGCTTCTATCCGCTTACACGTACTTACTCACTGGGACTTAGTCTTAACTTTTAAATGAACGTTACTATGAAAAGAAAATTATTATATAGCTTTTTTATTGCTGCTGCAATGAGTTTTAGTGGATGTTCTTCTTTCTTGGAAGAAAATCCTGTTGATCAGATGCCGGAAAGTGAAGCCTATAAAAATCCGGAAATGATTTATTTAAATACAGTTGCTAACCTTTATACAAAGATTGGCGCAGATGCAGGAGGAAGTGGTTTGGCTGGAACAGACAGAGGACTTTATGACTTGAATACATTTTGTGCCGATGATGCTATCCTCCCGACAAGAGGTGGTGACTGGGACGATGGTGGATTGTGGAGAGATCTGTTCACTCATAACTGGGGTGTAAATAATGGACTTATCATATCTACTTGGGACTATCTGTATGGAGTGATTGTACAGTGCAATCAATCTATAGATAAATTGACTGAATTGAAAGAGTTGGATCCAAGCAATGAATATTTTGATATTTATAAGGCTGAAGTCCGGGGAATTCGTGCTATGTATTATTATTATTTATTGGATATGTTTGCACGTGTACCAATTGTTGAATCTTCATTAACTCAGATGAAGGATGTCAAACAGTCAGAACGCAGTGAGGTTTTCAATTTTGTAAAGAAAGAGCTGGAAGAATCTATTCCATTGTTAGCTGACGAAAAAAGTGCTGATCAGGGAGAGTATTATGGGCGTATGACTAAGGCTGCTGCTTACTTCCTTATGGCTAAGTTGGCTTTGAATGCTGAAGTTTATACTGATAACGACTGGACAGACCAATCTCGTCCTGATGGAAAGAATATTAAATTTACAGTGGATGGCACAGAAAAAAATTGCTGGGAAGCTACCGTCGCTTATTGTGATAAAATCAAGGAGTGTGGATATTCTTTAAATCAGGGAACAAATGGATTCCTTTCTAACTTCGTAGTTAATAATGAAGGATCTAAGGAAAATATTTTTGTTATTCCAATGGATCCAACCTTGTATAAAGCTCGTAATATGTATCTGGTACGTTCACGCCATTATGATGTTGGTAAAGCATTAGGATTTGGTAATGGAGGTTGGAACGGATCTGCTGCTACTATTGAAGCAATGAAAGCATTTGGGTACGGAACTGCAACTCCTGATCCTCGTTTGGAATTAACTTATTATACAGGCCGGGTTGTTGTAAACGGGCAAGAAGTTATTAACAGTGAAACTGGAAAACCTTTGGAATATTTACCAATGGCAATCAAGCTTCAATTCGATAAGAGTGATACTAGCATGAAGATGGCTGGAGCACGAATGTATAAGTACGCAGATGATCCGACTGCAACCGAAGATGGACAGTGTCCTCATAACGACTGGGTATTGTTCCGTTATGCAGATGTTGTATTGATGCGTGCTGAGGCTTTGATTCGTAATGGTCAAAGCGGACAGGCTGATTTAGATGAAGTCAGAAATCGTGTTGGAGCACCTCATGCAGATGCTACTTTAAGTAATTTGTTGAAAGAACGTATGTTGGAACTGGCATGGGAAGGATGGAGACGTCAGGATTTGGTTCGTTTTGGTAAGTTTAATGATGCTATAACTGATCGTCCTAAGACAGAAGCTTATTTACAAGTGTTCCCGATTCATGCTAACACTTTGGCTGTCAATCAGAATCTGACACAAAATCCGGGATATTCAAAATAAAGAAAACCTTATAGAATAAAGAAACATATGAAAACATATTTCAAATATATAGCATTGACCTTATTGCTTGCTTTGGGGCTTGTAAGTTGTGAAGATAATGAAAACTGGCGAATTATTCCATATGAACCGGAACCTGAGGCTCCGATTGATGGGCCTGAACAGTTGTATGTGGTTGGTGCTCACCAAAATTGGACTCCAGATGCAGCTGTTATAGGAAAACTTTATCCAATAGACGCTATGGGTAATTATGCCGGATATGCTTATTTGAACGGTGAATACAAATGTACTTCACAGCAAAATTGGAGTGGCCCTAATTATGGAGCAGGTTCGACTGAAGGAACATTGTCGACAGCTGAGGATGCTGGTAACCTGACTGCAGAAGAAGGGTATTATTATCTTACTTTTAATATCAAAGAGCTTACATATACAGTTCAGCTTGTAAACTTTGGTGTTATTGGAGATGCTACTCCTGGTGGCTGGAATGAAGATACCGATTTAGTTTATGATCCAGCTGATCTAAAGTTGAAAGTAGATATGACATTGACAGACGGTACGATTAAGTTTCGTGCAAACGATCAGTGGGATGTTCCTAATGGAGATTTTGGTGCAGGAGATAGTGAAGGCAAATTGGCTCCAAAAGGAAATAACATTAGTGTGACGGCTGGTGATTATCAAGTGGTAGTAGATCTTTCGACTCCGGATTATACTTATGAATTGATAGCTAAATAATTAAATTAATATTAGGAGTGCGTCGATAGGGCTTTGCCAGATTGTACGCACTCTTTTTTTCTTCTATCTATGAAAAACTATATATTGACTTATATATTGTTAGCACTGGGGTTTATTACTTCATGTAGTGATACCGATTCGAATACTTTGCCTGGTGGTGTAACAGATAATTTGAAAGAAGGCTTTACTTATTTACCGGAAACTCCCGATGCTGACCAGCCTCTCACGATTACATTTAAGGCGTCACCGACTTCTGCTTTATATGGATATGCTGGTGATGTATACTTGCATACAGGAATAGTAAGTGAGGGAGTGTGGCTGTATGTACCTGCAGATTGGAATGAAAATATTGAAAAGTGTAAGTTTACTAAAAGTCAAACTGAGGCTAATGTATGGACCATTACTCTTTCTCCGTCTATTCGGGAATGGTTTGCTTCCGGTACAACTCCTGTTGAACAATTGGGAATTATCATTCGTAGTGCAGATGGTAGTAAAAAAGGTATTGACAAAGATCAGTTTGTGAATGTTACGGATATGAAATATCATGGATTCGTTCCTGGTAAGGTTCAGGAGAAATCACTTCCTTCAGGGGTGCAGGAAGGAATTAATTTGGATATAGATAATTGTACCGTGACATTAGTTCTGTATGATAAAGCAACTGATGGAAGTCATAAAGACTATGCGTATGTTGTAGGAGATTTTAATGAGTGGACATTGGCTAATGATGAAACATCCCAGATGTATCGTGATGAAGCAACAGGATGCTGGTGGATTACAATTTCTGATTTAGATCCTGCAAAGGAGTATCGTTTTCAGTATTATGTAGGGACTTTAACAGGTGATGTCATGCGACTGGCAGATCCTTATTCTGAAAAGATACTGGATCCGGATAACGATAAATATATTGCAGCATCTACTTATCTGGTTACAGAAAGGCAATATCCTGATAAAGGCATAGGCATCGTGTCTGTTTTTAAGCTACAGCGAGAAGAATATAGCTGGATAAATACAGATTTTAAGATAAAAGATGCTGATAATCTGATGATTTATGAAATGTTGTTACGTGACTTTACAGAAAGTGGTGATTTGAATGGAGCTATACAAAAGTTAGATTACTTACAGGCCTTAGGTATCAATGCCGTTGAGTTGATGCCTGTACAAGAGTTTGATGGGAACAATAGCTGGGGGTATAATCCTTGTTTTTTCTTTGCATTGGATAAGGCTTATGGTACAAAAGAAATGTATAAACGTTTCATTGATGAATGTCATTCTAGGGGAATAGCTGTTTTGTTTGATGTCGTTTACAATCATGCCACGGGAAATATGCCATATGCAAGACTATATTGGAACAATTCCAAAGGATGTCCTGCGGCCAATAATCCATGGTTTAACGAAGCAGCACCACATCCATTTAGTGTTTTCAATGATTTTAATCACGAGTCAGAGTTAACACGTCGTTTTGTAAAGCGCAATCTTAAATTTCTTTTGGATGAATATAAAATAGATGGATTCCGTTTCGATTTAACAAAGGGATTTACAAATAAGACAAGTAATGAAGGTACTTCCGGAAATTATGATGCTAGTCGTGTAGCCATTTTAAAGGATTATTATCTGGCTATTAAAGAAGTCAATCCAGACGCTATTATGATTTGCGAACATTTGGCAGGTATTGAGGAGGAAAGCGAATTGTCACAAATAGGAATGAAGTTATGGCGTAATATGAATAATGCTTATTGTCAGTCTGCAATGGGATGGAGTGAAGGAAGTGGTTTTACTGGACTTACTACCTTTAATACGACTATGAAAGAAGGTGGATGGGTTGGTTACATGGAAAGTCATGACGAAGAGCGGTGTGCTTATAAACAAACCCAATGGGGAAATGGATTATTACAAACCGATTTGTCTGTACAGATGCAACAACTAGAGGCAAATGCTGCTTTCTTCTTTATGGTATCAGGACCTAAAATGATCTGGCAATTCGGAGAATTGGGATATGATATTTCGAGAGATGCTAACCAGCAAGGAGAAGTTATTTCTGGTGAAGATCACAAGACAGATCCTAAGCCTATTTTATGGTCTTATAAAGATATACCAGAAAGAAATGAATTATATACCACTTATAGTCGGTTGTTAGCATTGCGTAAGGCATATCCTGATGTCTTTGGCCAAAATGCCTTTAAGGAATGGAGGGTTTCTGATAATGATTGGAATGACGGACGCTATATCCGTTTGGAAACTGTTGATGGTAAACAACTTGTTGTCGTAGGTAACTTTACTGACCGACCTGTTGATATGCAGTATGTATTCCCTGTAACGGGAGAATGGTATAACTTCTGTAAAGAAGGAATGCCAGAAATCATTACGGCTACACATTTGGAGGTTCCAGCACACAGTTTTGGCTTATATACGAATTTCTCTATTCCTGTAAAATAGTGCAAGAAAGGGAACATATCGTTTACGGCTTTAAAGGTATGTTCCCTTTTATTGTGTGTATATTGTTATCTTGCTTGACTTCTAAATTCTTTGGGTGACATTCCTGTATTTTTCTTGAAAAAGCGACTTAAGTATGACTGATCGGGGAAGTTGAAATGCTGTGCTATTTCGGTAACCGATAAATGTGGGTCATCCAATAACACTTTGATTTCGGCTGTTAATTGCTCATCGATCAACTGTTTGGGAGTTCTTCCGTTTACATATAAAGCAATAATCTCATTCAAATATCGTGATGTGATACATAGCTTGTCGGCATAAAAAGCTACCTGATGCTCTCGTGTACTATATTCTCTTACAAGTTGCAGAAACTGATAATAGAGAATCTGTTTGCGACTGTATTGTTTTTTCACAGCCAGTTTTTCCTGAATAGTATTGAATAACCGTAAGCATTCGGACAAATACATCTTTTACACTTTGAGGTTTGATTGTAGCTTTG
>ERZ1673741.3064-NODE-3064-length-10756-cov-5.009251_pt1 | contig 10756 bp, 6 predicted proteins | sample MGYA00580209_ERZ1673741 | MGnify/ENA primary metagenome ERZ1673741 (study PRJEB41218, sample SAMN15661754) | gut metagenome | host: Homo sapiens | place: Canada: London | collected 2015-08-20/2019-03-30 | study: EMG produced TPA metagenomics assembly of... | reverse complement strand
GGATGCAGCTGCAGAATGGAGGCAGGAAGCTCCGGCGTGATGGGTCCTTCAAACGCACGAAGCAGAACATCCTTCTTCGCAGGACCGTTCGCAATCAGAAGAATCTTCTTCGCCTGCATGATCGAAACCATGCCCATGCTGATCGCCTGGCGCGGAACCTCGTTCTCGTTTGCAAAGAACCGGGAGTTTGCCTTGATGGTCGACTCGTGCAGATCGGCAACGTGCGTAGCCGTAACAAAGCAGTCACCGGGTTCGTTGAAACCAATGTGCCCGTCCAAACCAATGCCCAAAAGCTGCAGGTCAATGCCGCCCAACCGCTTGATGCGCGCATCGTATTCGGTGCATTCCGCAGCCGTATCAGCCGCCGTGCCGCAGGGAACAAACGTGTTCTCCGGCTTAATGTTGATGTGGTCAAAGAAATTCGTCTGCATGAAGTAGCGGTAGCTCTGCGGGTGATCCCCCTTCAGGCCCACATACTCATCCAGATTGACCGACGTCACCTGCGAGAAGTCAATGTCCCCCTTGTTGTACCAGTCAATCAGCTGCTTGTAAACGCCGACCGGAGAGGACCCCGTCGCAAGCCCCAGCACGCAGTCCGGCTTCATGATGACCTGCGCGGAAATGATGTTCGCCGCCTGACGGCTCAGCTTTTCATAGGTTTTGGTGGTAATGAATTTCATAATTTTCTCCTTTTCTATTGTAAAAAAATGGATTACAGATGTAAGAACGCGCGCATCGTGTCAATCAGCGACCGCGCACCGGCAGCCGTTTTGTCCTCGGCAAAAATCCGCAACAGCGGCTCGGTCCCCGAGAACCGGCAAATGAGAAACGCCCCGTCCGCAAAGTTCAAACGGCAACCGTCCGTGTAGTCCGCATCGGCAACCGCGCGACCGAAATCGGGCAGCCGGCGCTCTACCATCAGCACCGCGTGAACCGCAGCTTTGTCCTCGGGCGCAAAGGCCAGATTATCTTCCTCCATGACGTGCGCGCCGTAACGCGCAGTCAGCTCTGCCCAAAGTTCGCCCGGCGCCTTGTTCATCGCCGACATCATCTCCACAAACAAAGACGCGGCGTAGACCGAATCCTTGCCGTGAATGTGCCCGCGCACCGTCAGACCGCCGGACGACTCCCCGCCCAGCACCGCGTCGGTTTCGTCAATTTTTGCCGAAATGTACTTGAACCCAACCGGCACCTCGTAGCAGCGCTCCCCAAAGGATTCCGCTACCCGGTCCAGCATGTGCGTGGTGGCGTTGTTGCGCACAACCGGTCCCCGCCAGCCGCGGTATTCGTGCAGATAGTAGTACAGCATGACCAGAATCCGGTTCGCGTCCAGGTATTCGCCGTCGCGGTCAATCACGCCCAGGCGGTCGCCGTCCCCGTCAAACGCAAGACCGAGATCGTAGCCGCCCGCGCGCACCTCGTCTGCCAGCACGCGCAGCTGCCGCTTGCCCGGCGCGGGAAGTTCCCCGCCGAAATAAGCATCTTTGTTATAATGAATGGTGTCAACCGTGCAGCGCGCCGTGTTCAGCACAACGGTCAGCGGGTAGGTCCCGGAACCGTGCATCGGGTCGAACAGAATGCGCAGCCCCCGGCGGCGAATGACCGCCAGGTCCAGCCGGGACAGAATGGAATCCAGAAAGTCGTTGAACGGCGTGGGGACCTGCTCGGCAAGCCCCTGCGCAACCGCCGCCGCGAACGGGACCGTGGAAATATCGGTCACGCCGTCGATCAGCTGCTCCAGCTGCGCGGTGCATTCCACCGATGCGTCGCGCCCCTCTTCGGTAATCAGCTTGATGCCGTTGTAGGACGCCGGGTTGTGGCTGGCGGTGATCTCAATGCCGTAGTGCAGCCCACGGTTCATGACCTCAAACATGACCAGCGGCGTCGGCGTGCTTCTGCCGACCCACAGAACGCGCAACCCGTTGGCGCACAGCACCTCGGCAACCCAGCGGCTGGCGGTGTCGGAGAGGAACCGGCGGTCGTAGCCGATGTAAACCGGCTTGTCGGTCTTTCCCTCGGCTTTGGCAAGCAGACAAATGCCCGCCGCAACCTTTTGAATGCTGCTTTTGATGAAATCGTCCCCAATGACGGCTCTCCAGCCGCCTGTGCCAAAACGAATCATGTGTTTCTCCTGTATTTTTGATTTTATCTAACCGGTTATTTGTTCGTGAAATGCGAGGGGGCTGCGGGGGGTGACATGGGGGCTATTCGGAACATAGATGATCCTTTTTTCGTCTGCCGCTTTCCGGCTACACCCAACCCAGCACCCACCATAAAGAATCCCCAATCTCTCCCTTTATTAAAGTTCTTGGGGTTCCCAGGGGTGACTGGTTGCGTAGCAACCAGTCAGTAGCGCAGCGTTGCTTCTCTCCGAAAGAAGCCCCCTGGGCGGGGTTTGGGGCAGCGCCCCAAGGTCTTATCCCCCGGTAACCCGTTCGCGGTAGGTGCCGGGGGGCGTACCCATAATCCGGCGAAAAACCGTGCTGAAATAGTTCTGGTCGCTGTAGCCAAGCTCTGACGCGACCTCCCCAACGCGCTTGCCCGTGCGCAGCAACTCTGCAGCGCGCTGCATCTTCATTTCGGTGAAGTACCGCGCCACGCCCATTCCGGCGTACCGGGTAAACACCTTTTTCAGGTTCGACAGACTCATGCTGCACAGCTTCGCAATCTCTTCGGCGCTCAGCGCTTCACCAAGGTGCGCACGCATGACGTTGATAATCTCGCCATACCGCAGCGCCCCCGAGCTTTCGGTCGCACCGCCCTCGCCAACGCTCCGCAGCGCACGCAGGAGCCAGTATTCGAATCGCACCCGCTCCTCGGTCAGCCTCTCCGTGTCCGAATTGTGCAGCCCGGTCCGCACCTCCATGCTGATCTCCAGCAGCTCCTCGCGCAGCTCGGTGTCCGGCATGAAAATGCGCCCCTGGTACTCCGGCATCGAATCGCTGTGAAACGACAGGTTCAGCACATGCGGCTCGGTCCCCCGCTCCGACCGAATGCGATGGAACTCATTCGGCGGGTGCAGCAGGCATTGCCCCGCGTCCAAAATATAAATCTTTTCCCCGGCGGTAATGCCCACCGAGCCGCCCAGCACGTAGACCAGCTCCCAAAACGGGTGCTTCTCCCCCGCGAACTCATACTCCTCCCCAAAGATGCGGTCCAGCGAAAAATGGAAGGACGTAATGTCCGGACAGCGGGCAATCGGAACGTCTGTCATTGGCTCTGACAGCGTTTTTCGATAATAAATATCCTTTTTCAAAGAAATCGTATCCGTTTCTATATATGTATTTGCTTTTGGGTATTGTATAATGATATTATAACGCATGAAAGGAAAAAATGCAAGGGCTTTCCCGCATTTTCTGACGAAAAATCTTATGAACAATGTAAATTTTGCATCCGACATTCTGCGTCACTTTGACCTGGACCATGTTTCCACGCCTTACGGCAACGGGCACATCAACAACACCTACCTGGTGGGAACCTCGCCGCGCTTCATTCTGCAGCGGATCAACACCGACATTTTCAAAGACCCGGACGGGGTGATGGAAAACATTCTGGCGGTGACCTCCTTCCTGCGCGCCAAAATCGTTGCTGCCGGAGGGGACCCGCTGCGCGAGACGCTGACCGTGATTCCAACCAATGACAACCACCCCTATTACCGCACGCCGGACGGCGACTGCTATCGCGTTTATATGTTTATTGAAGATGCCGTGTCGCTGGACAGCGCGTCCAGCCCGGAGGTGTTCGCCGAGAGCGCCCGGGCTTTCGGCAAATTTCAGCGCATGCTGGCGGATTTTCCGGCCGAAAAGCTGCATGAGACCATCCCGCATTTCCACGACACGCCCGACCGTCTGCGCATCTTCCGGGAGACGCTGGCAAAGGACCCGGTCGGCAGAGCTGCCGGCGTGCAGGACGAGATTCGGTTTGTGCTGGACCGCGCCGGCGAGATGAGCACGGTCACCGATGCGATTGCGGACGGTTCGGTCCCGCTGCGGGTGACGCACAACGACACGAAACTGAACAATGTCATGCTGGACGCCAAGACCGGAAAGGGCATTTGCGTGATCGATCTGGACACGGTGATGCCCGGCTCAATGCTTTACGACTACGGCGACTCCCTGCGTTTCGGTGCCTCGACCGCTGCCGAGGACGAGCGCAACCTTGACAAGGTTCGGTTTGATCTCGATTACTTCCGTGCCTACACCGAGGCTTACCTGGAAGCCCTTGGCGACAGTGTGACCCCCCGGGAGCTGGAACTTCTGCCCTTCTCTGCCAAGCTGATGACGCTGGAGTGCGGCATGCGGTTCCTGACCGATCATATTGACGGCGACCACTACTTCCGCATTCACCGCCCCAACCACAACCTCGACCGCTGCCGGACGCAGTTCAAGCTCGTCGCCGACATGGAATCCAAAATGGATCAGATGCAGCAAATCGTCTCCGAGTGCGCGAGGAGATAAGAAAGAAGGAAGACCTCGGGGCTCCGCCCCGAACCCCGCTTAGAATCTTCTCCGAAAGAAGGTTCTAAGCGGAGTTCGGGGTGGAGCCCCGAGGTCTTAACCCCTCAAGCGCTTCTGCGGCGCTTTTTGAAGCGGACAAACGCGCACGAGACGAGAGCGGCGGCGGGTAGGAGCACGCCGGACCCGATAACCGAGGCGCAGCCTCCCCGCGGCGCTTCGGTGGGTTCGGTGTCGGTGCCTGCTGTACTGTCGTTCGGGACCTGCGGCTTGGTTTCCGGAGCCTCGGTCGCGGTGGTCGTGTTGCCGCCGGGACGGACATCGGTCGCGCCGCCCGGATTCCCCGGCTTGGACGGCGTAACGGGCTTGTTGCTGCTGGGCGTGCCGGGCTCGGTCTTCACGCTGTCGGTCACCTTAATCTCAATGTCCGAGAAGGTCACCGAACGGTCGGAAGCGAAGAAGCCCCAATCCATCCCAACCGCACTGTAAATCCGGTTGATTGCAGTCTTCTCGCCGTTGATGTAGAGCGCAACAATCTCGTCCTCCACCACCAGCTTGAGCGTGTAATCCTTGTTCGGCTCGAACGGATAGGTCACCATCGAGCCAACGCGATCGGCAGTCTGGGTCTTGTCGCCCAGCCCCTTCGCGTCATACTGCACCCGGCTGTTCGACGCATTCAGCATCAGATACAGCGAATCGTCGTTCACGCCGTTGGTCCCGAAGCTGAAGCCGCCCTTTGCCATTGCGGAACTGAACCGCACCTTGCAGGTCAGCATCATCGTCTGCGGCAGAGCGCCCATGCTCACGTAAGCGTTCTCCCCGCCGGTCACCTTTTTCAGCGTCAGCGAATTGCCGTCCTCCACCACGTTGCCGCTCGAGGCAACCGTCTTGAAGGCGTAGTTTTTGCGGAAATAGTCGGCATAGGTCGAAGGCGCATCCAGACCGAGCGTGCCGTCTGCCTTCTGGTTCAGCTCAAAGATCACCATGTTGCCGCCCCAATCGTAAATCGCGGAATCCTTCGAGCCGGCTTTTCTGCCAAGCCAGGCGCAAAGATAGTGCCGGTCGCCCAGCGTGCCGACCTTCGCCGCATAGAACGTGAAGCTGTCGGTAGACAGAATATTGTCGGCAGGGTCGCGGTACGGACCGCGAATCGATTCGCTGACCGCGTAGTAGGTGATGCAGTTCCAGCTGTAGAACAGATAGTACAGATTCCCGATCTTCACAATGTCCGAGCACTCCAGCATGTAGTAGTGGTTCGGCGTAAAAAGGTTGCCCTCAAAGGTCCAATGGGACAGGTCGTACGAGGTGTACAGCAGGACCACGCCATTTTCGCTGCCGTTGGTGTTGCAGCGGCCCGAAACGGTCATCCAATACTTGCCCTCTTCCTCAACCCACATGACCTCGGAATCGCGGTAATCCTCCGTGTTGTAGCCCGCAGGCGGGTAGATTGTGTCCTCCGGAATCTTGGTCCAGGTAATCTGGTCCGGGCTGGTGGCGTGCATGATGGCGGTCGTTTTGCCGGTCAGCAGCGTATTGACGCCGGTGTAGAAGGCATGGTACAGGCCGTCACGCCCCAGAATCACCGAACCGGTTCCAAGCCCCAGGTGGTCCTGGTCGGCGCGGTTGGTGGAACCGGCAACGCCGTACTGCGTGCCCCAGAACTCGTAAAAGTTCTCGGTGGTAAAGCTGTAGAACGGGTGCATCGGCCAGGTGTTGTTGTCGCGGTCATAGAGATAGTAAAGCCGCAGACTGTTCCCGTCGGTCATCGGCATCACGTCACCGACCCACGCCTCGGGCAGGCGCGGAAATAGAGATGTGATCTTTTTCATGTTTGCTTTGGAATCCGCGACGGCAGAAACGCACAGGGTGCTGCCCAGAATGGCAAGCAGCAGGACAGCGCCCAGCACGCGCACCGCACGCCGGATGGTGAGGTGTTTTTTCATAATCGGTATCAGACCCGTAAGGGGTTCGGGTTATGCTTTCTTGGTGCAGGCCAGCGAGATGGAAGTGATGCCAAACACGCACTTCGGCTCGTTGTCGCGGTTGGTGCTGACGCACTTGATGACGATTTCGTTTGCGCCGGCAGACAGACGCACACCCTCAAACGCCGTCAGCAGCTGGCCGCCGCCGTTTGCATCGCTGAGGTTGTAGCTGTCGGTCACCTTCACACCGTTGATGGTAATTTCAAAGGTTCCGTAGTCGCCGCCGCGGTTGGAGAGGAAACCGAGATAATACTCGCCCGCTTCCTCGACGGTCATGGTCAGGTGCAGCTCATCGCCAACGCTGATTGCGCCCCAGAACAGCTGCAGGCTGTGCTCCTGGTTCATGTCGGCAACCGCGTCCAGCCGCTTCCAGCTGTCGGACATATCCTGCACGAACAGTTCCTTGCCCTCGTTCGCGGCTTTTGCCGCATCCAGCCAGAGCGCCGGCTTGACCGTGGTCAGCTCCGACTCCTCCAGCACGAAGGTGGAGATTGCAAACACGCACTTCGTCTCGTTTGCGCGGTTGGTGTCCAGGCACTTGAAGACCAGCTCGTTTTCGCCAGCCGTCAGCACCACATTCTTCAGCTGCGTCGTCAGCATTCCGCCGCCGTTCGCATCGGACAGGTTGTAATCCTCGGTCAGGAGCTTGCCGTTCACCGTCAGCGAGAACTTGCCGTAGTCGCCGCCACGATTGGAGAGCATCGACAGGTCGTAAACGCCCGCCTTCTCCACGTTCAGCTTCAGTTTCAGCGTGTCACCGACGCTGATGTTTGCCCAGAACAGCTGGTAGCTGTCGGAATCGTTCAGATCCTTCACGGCATCCACCCGGGCAAATCCCTGGCTCAGGTTCTGCACGAAGAGGTCCGCGCCGGCGTTATCCGTCTTGGCGGTATCCAGCAGGAACGCAGCCTTGATTGTGGTCGAAGTCTCCTCGGGGGTATCCGGCTCGTCCGGGCGCTCAATCGGAGTGGTCTCGAAGGAATCCACCGTCAGCGTCATCGAGCTGATGCCGCAAACGCGGCCGGCAGACATGGCGTTCTGACCCTTGAGACGGAAGATCAGTTCATGGTCGCCCTCGGTCAGAACTGCCTTGCCAAGGTCGAAGTCGTAAAGGCCGCCGTCCGCAGAGCGATAAAGGTCCACGCCGCGGTTGCCGGAGATCAGATCGTCGTCAAAGTAAATCTGGAAGGTGCCGAAGTCGCCGCCCATGTGCAGCGAGAACTTCACAGTGTAAGTGCCGGTCGCCGAAACACGGAACGGAATGCGCAGGGTATCGCCGATGTCGCTGGTCTGCCAGAACAGCTGGTAGATGTCCTCATCGTTGACCAGAATCTCGTCATCCAGCCGTGCATAGCCCTGCGAAATGTTCTGCAGGAACTTGCGCTTGTCGTTCTCGGTTGCATTGGAAGGAACCGATGCATCCAGATAGTACGCCATATTATAATAGAAGGAGTCGCCAACCTTGACCTCCGGCTTCGTTGGCTCGTCCGGCTTGACCGTTGTGGCGGCGCCGTCCGGCTTGGTATCGCTGGGAGTCTCAGAGGTAACGGGCGCCGTGGTAACCGTAGCGTTGTTCGTGCCGCTGTCTTTAGGGGTGTCGTTCTTCCCGCCGCAGGAGGCAAGCGCCATGCTCAGCGTCAGCGCACCGGCGAGAATCGAAAGCATTGTTTTCTTCATGTGAGATTTCTCCTTTTTTGTTCGTTGTATTTTCGGGCAAAATAACGGTTAATCCTGTTTTCATGATAGCACAATAGGGGAGAAAAGACAACAGACAAAATCGCGAAAAGTGGAAAAAATCAATTCGGTTCCACCCTGTATCCGGAAAATCGGTTGCGCGGAGCTGCTTTCTGCCGGCTCCGTTTTTTCCGTTTTCGCTCAGCTGTTCTGCTTGCGGAAAGCGCTGGGCGTCATGCCGGTGTGGTAGCGGAAAAACTTATAAAAGAGCTGCACATCGTCAAAGCCGATCGCGTTGCCCACCTGCTCAACGCTCATGCGCGAGGTGGTCAGCAGCTGCCGGGCTGCGTTGACCTTGACCTGATTGATATAGCGCTTGATGGAAATGTCATAACGGCTGCGGAAAACCTTGGAGAGGAAATCGCGGCTGTAATGGAACTCGCGGCAGAGGTCGTCAATCTCCAGCGGCAGGTTCAGGTGGTCGTGAATGTAGTCCAGCACGCGCTGCGTGTCAAAGCCCTCTTCCCCGGGTTGCTCGCGCGCGGACGCGATTTCATATAGGAAACTTAGAAAAAGCGCATCGCATTCGGCATGCTCCGATTTGTTAATATCGTATAGATCCAGCATCCGTTTGAGCAGTTCATAGGCAAACAGGATGTTGCCGGTCAGCCGGAATTTGACCTTCATGCGGTCCTCCAGGATTCCCATTGAGCCGTCAAAAGCGACCGAATAGAAGGAGCAGGGTGAACGGGACCGGCGCGGCGCAGAGATGGCGCAGTATTCGGGCAGCAGCAGATATTCGTTCTCGCTGACGTCAAAACGCTCGCCGTTGACCAGCAGGTGAACGCTGCCGCCGGTGACAAAAATCAGTTCTTTTTCGGTCAGAAACCGGTCGCGATGCCCCCAGCCGCCCTGCACGCTGGTATAGGAGATATGGCGGACATTCAGCATTCCCGCCCTGCCGATTTTGTCGTAGTTCGCGCCGCTCGGGATTGTGATCATAATACAAATTCTCCACTTCTTGCGTTTTTTTCTATTGAGAAAAAAGCTGTCATCCGTTATAATGGTATCATGAATGTACAGGAATATCATTCGTTTTTTGTAAAGGAAGTGATGCAGAATTGAAAACATGCACAATGTTTATCTACAGCAACTATCTGATGCTGCCCATCGGCAAGCATGTCGGCACCCGCAAGATTACGGTCCGCAAGGACGGCGCGCTGGTTGACGACTTCGACCTTCGCCTCGACTATATCAACCCCTGCGACTGGGTCTATTACGATCTGCGCCCGTATCTGGGGCAGACGCTGGAATTCGGATGCGACCCCGACGTTGAGGTGCAGGACCGCCAGTACAGCCGCCCGCTGCGCCAGAACAACCAGAATCTCAACTATCGCCCCTATGTCCACTTCACGCCCGAGCACGGCTGGATCAACGACCCGAACGGGCTGGTGGAGTACACGTCTCCTGTCACCGGCGAGAAGACCTATCACATGTTCTACCAGTACAATCCCTACGACACCGTTTGGGGCAACATGCACTGGGGACACGCCGTCAGCCGCGACCTGCTGCATTGGGAGGAACTGCCCATCGCGCTCTATCCCGACGAATGCGGAACCATGTTCTCGGGCAGCGCGATTGTCGACCGGGAGAACCGCACCGGGCTGAAGGACGGCGACGAGGACGTGATTCTCTTCTTCTACACCTGCGCCGGTCACACCAACCTGCGCTCGGAAAAAGAAGAGTTTACGCAATGCCTCGCCTATTCGACCGACGGCGGCGTAACCTTCCATAAATACGCGCACAATCCGCTGATTCCGCACATCGTTGCGGACAACCGCGACCCGAAGGTCATCTGGTGCGAGGAGATGGGGCGCTTTGTCATGGGGCTTTACCTGACGGACGCAAACTTTGCCATCTTCTCCTCGGACGATCTGCTGCATTGGGATCTGGTGCAGAAGATTGCCATTGAGGGTGACGCGGAGTGCCCCGATCTCTTCCCGCTCAATGTGGACGGCGACCCGAAGAAGCGCCGGTGGGTCATCAGCGGCGCATCGCATGTCTACATCGTCTGCGAGTGCCGGGGCGGCAGGTTCGAGCAGGTGCAGGCGCCCCGCCGCCTCTGCTACGGCAACAACCACTACGCGGCGCAGACCTTCTCGGATGTTGCGGACGGCAGACGCATCTGCATTGCCTGGAACCGCAACCTGGTCTTCCCCCGCGCGCCCTTCCAGGGGCAGATGAGCCTGCCGCTGGAGCTGACGCTGCGGTCGCGCGGCAAGGAAATTGACCTCTGCGCCATGCCGGTTGCCGAGGTGAACAGCCTGGCTGCCGAGACCGAAACGCTGCGGAACGTGGAATGCAGCGCGCAGAAGCCGCTGGTCCTGCCGCTCCTTCCCGCTGCTTACCGCGTCACGCTGGAACTTGGCTCCGCAGCCTCCAACTTTACCCTGCGGCTGTTCGGTCAGCCCGTGCAGGTGGAGGGCGAGAAGAATATGGTCACCGTTGGCGGCAGCAGCTTCCCGCTTTCGATGGGCGGCTCCGACCGCCGGCTGACGCTGGTAGCGGACAGCTGCAGTGTGGAACTCTTCTCGGACGAAGGACAGGCAATCATGACCGCCTCGATGCTCTGCGATTACAACACCA
>ERZ1673741.3061-NODE-3061-length-10763-cov-8.402036_pt1 | contig 10763 bp, 8 predicted proteins | sample MGYA00580209_ERZ1673741 | MGnify/ENA primary metagenome ERZ1673741 (study PRJEB41218, sample SAMN15661754) | gut metagenome | host: Homo sapiens | place: Canada: London | collected 2015-08-20/2019-03-30 | study: EMG produced TPA metagenomics assembly of... | reverse complement strand
CAATTATAACATAACCGTAGCCGCTTGTCAACTATTTTGTGCCTATGTTAATAACAAGCGCATGAATGTGCTGAGAACGCCAGCGGTCATTACAAACGTAAAGGAGGATTATCCCTAATCAAATATTCGCGGTTATAAGGCTAATCTTTACGTCGAGACGCAAAGGCAGCTTGCCGGAAGAGGAGAGGGAAGCACAGAGCGCGCTAAGCCCCGTTCATATTCGATTCGGCCTGCTGCCTTTTTTTTATTCAGCCTTATTACGAGGAGACCCATAATGGCTGGCAAACTCAAGATTTCATTGGCCTGGCAGATGATGATCGGCCTTGCGCTCGGCGTCACCGTCGGCGCCGTCGTCGACTCTCAATTCGCCCAGACCTATCTGCAGCCCCTGGGCACGCTCTTCATCCGCTTGATCCGCATGGTGGTGGTGCCTCTGGTGGTAGCCACGATCATTGCGGGCGCCGCCGGCATTTCGGATACCTCGAAGCTCGGCCGCGTTGCCGGCAAAGTTCTTATCGTTTATGCCGTCACCACTGCCATCGCCGTGGCGATCGGTCTGCTTTTTGCCAATCTCATTCAGCCGGGGCTGGGTCTTGACCTTTCGACCGACGGTCTCGTCGTCAAGGCCGTGAAGGCGCCGAGCCTGACCGACACGCTGCTCAACATCGTTCCGATCAATCCGATGGAAGCGATGGCCAACGGCTCGATGCTCCAGATCATCTTTTTCGCGGTGATCTTCGGCTTCGGCCTCGCGTCGCTCGGCGAACGCGGGAAGCCCGTTCTTCGCTTCTTTGAGCTCGTGGGCGACGTGATGATCCGCGTGACGGGCTACGTTATGATGTACGCGCCGATCGGCGTTTTCGGCCTCATTGCATTCACGGTAGCGAAGCACGGTCTTTCGGTGCTTCTTCCGCTTTTCTCCCTCATCCTTACGTCTTTCCTTGCGACGGTCGTTCTTGTCTTCCTGATCCTCATTCCGATGGTCGCCGTCATCGGCAAGACCAATCCGGTGAAGTTCCTGAAGGGCATCTTCGAGCCCTGGCTCGTCGCCTTCACGACCTGCTCGTCGGCAGCTGCGCTTCCGGCCAACCTCGCGGCAGCGAGAAAGCTCGGCGCCACGCGCTCCATCGCTTCCTTCTCGATTCCGCTCGGCAACACCATCAACATGAACGGCACCGCCGTCTACATGGGCGTCTGCGCAATCTTCGCGGCTGAAGTCTTCGGCATTCATCTTTCGTTTACGGACCAGCTCACCGTCGTTCTGATGGGGGTTCTTGCCGCTATCGGCACCGCGGGCGTCCCGGGCGCCGGCCTCATCATGACGACCGTCGTCTTCACGCAGGTGGGCATTCCGCTCGAAGCCGTGCCGCTCATCGCCGGCATCGACCGCATCCTCGACATGATCCGCACGTCGATCAACGTCGTTGGCGACGTTACTGCCGCCGTCGTTGTGACGAGTCTCGAAGGGGACCTCAACAGCGAACCCTATCAGGAAGGCGAAGCCTGAGTATGACGCTTCCCGCTTTTCGGGTTCCGTTCTGAATCCCGCACAGAGGCAGTTCCGGTTTTTGCCGGGGCTGCCTTTTTAATAGGCGGAAGTTCTTTTCTGATTGCTTCGCGCATCGCGCCGAAAGAAAGAGGCAGTAGCGATTCACGGATCGGGTCTAAGATTCAGGCTGAATCCCGGCGGCCGTTTTTCATTTTTCTTTTTACTCATGAGTTCGAGTCCAGGCAGAACCTCTTTGCTCCTACAGACGCTCCGCAGCGGGCGAGAGCTCAGCGTGCGCGACGAGCTCGAACTTGTCGCCCGGCTTGCGGTCCCTGCAGCGCTCGCTCAGGTCTCCTATATCCTGATGCAGTACATCGACGCTTCGATGGTGGGGCACCTCGGCGCAGCGGATTCTGCGGCGGTCGGGCTCGTGAGCACGACGCTCTGGCTTCTCTACGGCATCGGCGGCGCCTCGATCATGGGGTTTTCGGTGCAGACGGCGCACTGCATCGGCGCAGAGGATTTCGACGCCGCCCGAAGCATCGTTCGTCAGGCCTTCACCACGGTCATGACTTTTTCTGCCGTTCTCGCTGCGGCGGGCTTTCTCATCAGTTCCCATCTTCCTGTCTGGCTCGGGGGCGACCCGTCGATTGCTGGAAACGCGTCGGACTACTTCCTCATGATGGCGCTTTTCCTTCCGGCCACGTTTTTCGGCTGGCTCGCAGGAGCGCTCCTGAGGGCTACGGGCGACATGAAGACTCCGAGCTACCTCGGGATCCTCATGTGCTTTCTGAACTGCTTCTTCAATTTTCTTCTCATCTTCCCGACGACCACCTATACGCTCTTCGGCCTTTCCCTGACGGTTCAGGGGGCGGATCTCGGCATCATCGGGGCGGCCGTCGGAACCGGCATTGCGGAAACCATTGTCGGCGTCATCATGCTGTGGATGCTCGTAGTGCGCTCGCCGTTCCTCTCGCTCGTGGGGCGGTCCGGAAGCTTCATTCCTCAGGCGGCCGTATTGCGGAGAGCCTTTTCAATTGCGTCTCCTGTGGCTGCCGAGCGCATTCTCATGTGCGGCGCGCAGATTCTCTCGACTGCCATTGTGGCGCCGCTCGGCATTGTTGCGATTGCCGCGCATACGCTTGGCATTACCGCCGAGAGCCTCTGCTACATGCCGGGATACGGGATCGGCGACGCTGCGTCGACGCTCGTTGGTCAGTCCGTCGGCGCGAAGCGTCTCGATCTCGCAAAGCGCATCGCCTACAAGTGCGTCGGCGCCGGCATGGTCGTTATGACCGTGATGGGCGTGGTGCTTTATTTCGCCGCACCGCTTCTCATGGGCATCATGACGGATGTGCCGGAAGTCATTGAGCTCGGCACAAAAGTGCTTCGCATCGAAGCCTGGGCGGAACCCATGTTTGCCGCGGCGATTGTGTCATACAGCGCCTTCATTGGTACCGGCGATACGCTCATTCCTGCCGTCATGAATTTGTCGAGCATGTGGGTGGTGCGCCTCACGGTCGCCTGGTTCCTCGCTCCCGTCTACGGATTGGTCGGCGTCTGGAGCGCGATGTGCGCCGAGCTCATCGTGAGGGGCGGCATCTTCCTCATGCGCTTGAAGAGCGGCGTCTGGCTTCAGAAACAGATGAAGAAGATTTAGCCGCCGTCTGCACCTTTTGCCTCTCAGGATGATGGCTTCATCCAGCTGCAGCAGAGCCTTTCGCCGAGGCTGATCGCCGCATAGAGGAAGAGCCCGAGCACGCTCATGCCGAGAATTCCGACAAACATTCTCAGGTTGTCGCCGAACCCCCAGGCATCCATGATGAGCCAGCCGAGTCCGGAGTCGGTGGCAAAGCTTTCCGCGAGAAAGAGAACAGCCATGGCAGTGCCCGCAGAAGCTTTGAGCGCCGTGAAGAGCGATGGAAGCGCTGCCGGCAGATAGACGTGCCGAATGCGCTCCCACCGGCTGGCTCCCATGGAGCGAAGCGCCCTCTCATAGGAGGGATCGAGCTTCAGAGCATGTTCGCGGACGATGACGAGAATCTGGAATCCCGTGGCGAGCGCGATGAGAAGAACCCGCGAGGCGTCTCCAAGGCCGAAGACCGTAAAGAAGACCGGGAGAAGCACGATTTTGGGAAGCGGCAGCGTGATGAAGGTGATGGGCGCGCCCAGCCAGTCCGCCTTCGGGGAGTGCCCGAAAAGGAGTCCGAGCGGGAAGCCTGTCAGAATCGCTACGGCGAGCGCCTCGGCAAGACGCCGGGCGGAAACCGCGGCATGCCTCGCGAGGTCGGGATTCATCAGCGCTTCCTGAAGCGCTCTGAGTACGGCAGCGGGACTCGGGATGAGCTCTTCGCCGAGAAGCACGCTCGCTCCTTCCCAGAGAAGAAAGAGCACTGCGGTTGCAGCTGAATAACGAAGGAGGGTGGTTTTCATGCGCAAGCTCCTTTATTCGCGGCGGCGCCCGCTTCTCTCAGGCGCGCATGGACGTGCCGGATGGCATCGGCATATTCCGCAGCCTCGCGGTCTCCCGAATGGCGACCCGGCTCCCAGGACGGATTCTCGTAGAGTTCAAGCACTCTCGGCGGGTTGGTGGCGAGAAGCAGAATGTGGGAGGCAAGGAATACGGCTTCCGGAATGTCGTGCGTGACGAAAATCATCGTCAGAGGCCGGCGCCTCTGCATGTCGGCAAGGAAATCCTGCAGACGCTCGCGGCGAAGTGCATCGAGCGCAGAGAACGGTTCATCCATGAAAAGCACGTCGGGCGCAGCAATCAATGCGCGGCCGATGGCAAGGCGCTGGCGCTGTCCGCCGGAGAGCTCTGCCGGCGTACGACCGGCAAAACGCGAGAGACCGAGTTCATCGAGCATGGCGTCAGCAAGCGACGTGCTTTCAGCGGGATTTCGGCGCGCGTTCCTGAGCTTCAGCGGCAGCGCGAGATTGTCGCGCACGGTTTTCCAGGGCAGCAATCCGAGGTTCTGCCAGACAAAGCTCGAATGAAGCTGTGCAATTGCGGCGCCGGAAGCATCGCTCCAGACGACGTCGCCTGAATCTTTCTTCAGGAGTCCCGCGAGCGTCGTTAGAAGCGTCGTCTTTCCGCAGCCGGATTCTCCCACGATGGCAAGCGACGCTCCGGCTGGAAGCGTGAAGGAAAGGTCCCTCAGCACGGGTTCCGGGCCGTAGCTGACCGAGAGTCGCCGAACTTGAAGCCCTGCGGCGTGTCTGAGCCTCGAAGTGGTCGTCATGATCTTTCCTCTCTATCTCAAAAGCGGCAGACGATTTTTTCGAGATCCGGCGCTTTCGAGAGGATTCCGCGGCGAATCAGCCATTCTGAGGCGCGCTTCACGTCGTCGCTCGACGGGAGCTCAGGCAGGCCGTCCGGCGTCGGGAAGCCTCCGAATTTCTGGAGCACATAGCCTTCGATGATGTTCTCTGGTATCAGACGCTTTCTTTGGGCGAGCTTCAGGTAAAGCTCCGGCGCATCATCCACGCGGCGCGCCGCTTCGGCGAGCGCCCGGCGAAATGGCCTAACGAAATCCTCTGTGAGGTATTCGCTTCTGAGAGAAATCATTGAAAGCGGTTCATTCAATTTGCGGTCGTCCCAAATGACTTTGCCGCCCTTTAATTCAATCAGCGTGAGGAGCGGCTCATAAAAGAGCGCTGTCTCAAGCTTCCCGGAATTGAGAAGTTGCAGCCGGATGGGAATCTGCGGAATTTCAATCTGCTTGAGTGATTTTTCAGGAATTCCGGCATTTGCGATGAAGTTGTCGAGCATCCAGTCCGTGATTGTGCCGGAGCTCGCTGCAGTGGAAATGCCGGTCTTTTCTCTCAGGGCATCGAGAGTCGGCACCTCTGAGACATGATTGGGAGAAACGGCAAAACCGAAAGCGCGGCGTCTTGGATCCGTATGCCAGGTTGTGGCTGCAATGGAAGCATCAATGCCGTTCGCCCGCTGGGTTATCGTCGTCATGAGGTTGGTGTATTGACCCGCAATGCGTTTTGCACGCAGCGCAGCAGTCATTTCGAGCGCACTCATGAATGGGACGATTTTGACGTCGAGTCCTTCGGATTTGAAGAGTCCGTCGGCTTCTGCTGCATAGAGAAGAATGGCATCAATTGCGGGCAAAGCTGCGATGGATGCTGTTCCCGATGGAATGGATGATTTTGAATTTCGAGCTTCTGCTGCCTGCGACTTGCCGGAGATTCCGGCGAGTCCGCCGGCTGCGCCTGCAGCGAGAAGCACCTTGCCGGCATTCTCAATCAATGCTCTTCTCGAGAGCGCATAAACTCTTTTTTCCTGATGGGTCATGGGATTCCTTCCGCTTCTATTTCGTCCGCATTTCCCTGGGATGGGTGCGGACGGTGTTCTGGAACCCAAACTCTACAGGCGGCAGCTTCAGGACTTTCTGAGACGCATCAGGGTATTACCTAATCTTTTAAAATTGGATGAAGAGGCAGATTTCAGACATTTGATCTTTTGAATCCGACTCAATTGCTTGTCTCATTCTTCTCTGCTTTATCGCGAGAGAAACGCTGCCGCTAATCGAGATGGTCAATTTGGATCCCGCTTCTTCTGAGGACAGCCTCTCCGTTAGAAGAAATAAAAAAAGAAAGCCCTGCTCACCGAAAGTGGAGAGCAGGGCGAGTGCTTCAGAGAAATAAAGATTTCTCACAAATCTTTATTTGGCCTCCGCAGGCGTATTGTTGGCGATCAGCATGTCGTCGTCCGTGTAGCCGGCTTCCCTTGCCTTGATGTACCACTGGGGACGCTTGCCGCGGCCCGTCCAGGTTTCGGGGCCGTCAGGGTTGATGAATTTCGGCACGCCGGCATTCCGGACGGGAGACTTAATAGCCTTGCCGTCCTTGCCGAGATGAAGATCCGAGGCGGTAAATTCGAAAACGTCAATGAGACGGATGCATTCTTCCTGTGCGCGGGCGCGGAGTTCCTGCCATTCCTCTATGAGCTTGGATTCTTTTTCACGATGGGCATTTACCTGCGCAATGATTTCGTCGCTAGTCATTCTGTGAACCTTTGGGATGGTAGTGGAATAAATGGTATTCTACGCAATTCATTCCTGGTTGGCTATTCCTCTGCGCTTCCCCGCAACAGTGGTTTATTGAATTAATCGATAGAAAAGTCTGGGAGACAAAGCTCTCCAATAGAAAACAGATCCGTTTGAATGACTTCAATCAGAATGGGAGGGACGCTGCCGCAATTCTGGGCTAATTCTCAAAAGTGGTAGGACGTTCGATATTGAACGTATTTAGGCAATTTTCTAAAACGCGTAATAAATGGTAGTTAAAGGCTAACCAAAATTTAGAGTCGGCGCGTAATAAGTGGTAGCCTCAGGACTCATCTTGTCCCCCCTTCCTCATAGCGTGGAGCGCTTCGCGCTGGGATTACTTCACAGAGGAGAAGCTACTCCCCGCACCAGCCTCGATACAGCTTTTATGCTGTCAACCAGGCCTTCAGACCTGTGAGCCTCCGGATAGTTTGCTTCCCCATCACCGCCATCGCGAGCGCTTTTTTCTGCCCCATCAAGACCACCAGCTGCTTGCCGCGAGTTACACCCGTGTAGATGAGGTTTCGTTTCAGCATCACGAAGTGCTGCATCGTGATGGGGATCACGACAATGGGATACTCGCTTCCCTGAGACTTGTGAATCGTCGTGGCGTAGCAGAGCACGAGCTCATCGAGTTCTCCATATGGGTAGATGACCTCTCGGCCGTCAAAATCCACGGCGAGCTCTTCCTCAACGGAATCGATCCCGGTGACGAAGCCTATGTCACCGTTGAACACGTCCCTTTCATAGTTGTTCTCGATCTGCATCACTTTGTCGCCGACGGAGAAGCGGCATCCGAATTTCGAGACCGACTCGTCGCTCGGAGGATTCAGCGCAGCTTGAAGTGCTTCATTGAGCGCGCGAGCGCCGGTACTGCCGCGATTCATCGGACAGAGAACCTGTATGTCGCGGATGGCATTGACGCCGTAGGCCTTCGGGAGCCTGTCCTTAACAAGAGTGACCAGGCGAGGAGGAAGCTCTTCGGGCTCTTCCACCGTCAGAAAGTAGCAGTCACCCTTGTCATCCTTTCGCGGGAAGACAGGCATGAGTCCATGGTTGATCTGATGCGCCGCTTTGATGATCCATGATGTGGCGGCTTGCCGGAATACCTCAGTAAGGCGAATGACAGGCACGGCTCCCGAGTCGATCAAGTCCGAGAGGAAAGCACCCGGTCCGACGGAAGGCAGCTGGTCAACGTCGCCCACGATGATGAGCGCTGAGTGGGTAGAGACGGCTTTGAGCAAGTTGTTCGCAAGCGGAACGTCCACCATCGAGCATTCATCTGCGACGAGAAGATCGCACTCAAGCGGCCGCTCTTCATTCCTCTTGAATTCCATGGTTGAGGGATCGATTTCGAGCATTCGATGGATGGTTTTTGCTTCGTAGCCTGACGACTCGGAAAGCCGCTTGGCGGCGCGGCCAGTAGGGGCGCAGAGCTGAATGCTCAAGCCCTTTGCCTTCAGAATGGTGAGGATGGCCTTCACGATGGTGGTCTTACCAACACCAGGGCCGCCGGTTATCACCATCACCTTGGACTTCAGCGCAGAGGCAACGGCTTCTTTCTGGCTTTCGGCCAGCGTCAGGTTGAGCTTCGACTCGACCCAGGGAATCGCCTTCGCCGAGTCAATGGCCTGCCACGGGGGCGGCGCACTCAAGAGACGCTTGATGCTTCGCGCTGTGGACTTCTCCGATAGATAGAGAGACGTGAGGTATATTGAGGACGCGTGAGGACAGTCGGCTTCCGTGAGTTCCCTCTCTTCTATCTCATGGTCGATGGCGGCTTCAATGACGGCTTCAGGGATGTTCAGAAGCTCAACGGTCTCTTTGACGAGTTCAGTCCTCGGGAGGCAGCAGTGTCCTTGATTGCCTGAAGCTTTCGACAACGCATAGGCGACGCCCGCCCTCGCGCGAATGGGCGAAGTGGGGTCAATGCCGATGTTCTGGGCGATGGTGTCGGCGGAACGGAATCCGATCCCCCGTATGTCCTTGGCGAGGCGGTACGGATTCTCCTTGACAACTTTGACGGCATCCTGGCCGTAGGTCTTGAATATGCGGACGGACTTGGAGGTGCTGACTCCGTGCCCGTGCAGGAACACCATGATCTCGCGTATGACCTTCTGATCCGCCCAGCCTGAAGTGATCTTCTGGATGCGTTTCGGACCAATGCCGCGAAGCCCCTTGAGCTTCTCCGGCGTTTGTTCAATGACGTTGAAGACTTCCGTTCCGAATGCGGAGACAAGTGTTTTAGCGCAGAAGGGCCCAATGCCCTTCACCATGCCGGAACCAAGGTATTTTTCGATTCCCTGCACCGTAGTGGGCGCGTAGATCTTGAGAAACTTGGCATGGAATTGCCGCCCGTATTCGCGGTCCATGACCCAGTTCCCGGACGCAGAGGCATATTCCCCCGGCGTCACAGCGGGGGAATAGCCGACGAGCGTCACAAGATCCTGCTCACCTTTTACCTTCAGTCTCAGGACGCAGTAGCCGTTGGCATCACTATGGAACGTGACGCGCTCGACCAAACCTGAAAGTCGGTCGAGGGGGGCTTCAGTTGGGGCGGATACCGAATTGCCGGACATCGCCATGGTGTCCTTCATCCTGTCAATTCATCTTCAAGCAAATCAATGGTTGCAAACGCGTCATCCTTATCCAGCATCCCCTGACGACGTTTCTCATAATCCATGTTGATGGATTTCATCATCATCGAGTCTTCCTCATAGGAGTCGTTCACGCCGACACTTTGTGCAAGCGTTGATACGTTGGCACCATACTGAACGCCTCTGCTCATTGAGTCTGCAATTGGCTGACTTCGGCAAAGCATCTTCAGACGCAGGACATCGAATTCATATCCCCTGCCAAGTCGATTCGTGATCTTAATGAGCCCGTTCATGCATTCCGTCAGCCCATTCGTTAACCCGCCTGAATCAAAGAAATTCAGGATATTGTCTTCGAAATTTTCAAACGTCTTAACAAGGGCGAGAAATTCCTTGAAATTTTCCTTATCCTCAGCTGTTTCGTGAGGAATTCGTGATTTCCACTCGTGGAATTTCAATCTTGCTTCATCACGAGTAAAGCTTTGCTCATATATTGCATAGAAGCCTTCCTTTAGATCATATCCCTTCATCAGGTCCTGACATGATGCCCGCAAGAGGTCAAGCGTATTTTTCTCATCCTGATTAAGGTTCTGAGGCCTGCGCAGTAATGAGAACCTGAAACGCTTCTTCACATTCAGGGCGGTAGTTTTGGGTAACTTCGACTGAAGTCTGATCCTCATTTGATCGACGGCTTCATTGGCCTTCATGACAACATGAAATCGATCTATTACCCATTGTGCATTAGGAAGAAGCTCCGCTATAGGCTTCTTGAAGGGGCGGTACATATCCGTGCACACCCACTTCACCTTCTCGCGCTGTTCCAGGGGGTATTTTTCGAATTCCTTTTCAAGGAAAAGCTGTTGACGGTATTCAAGAATATCGAAAAGGCAACCTCGCTCGAGATTTGTAATCGTTGTTCTGAATGTCTTGTCGGTCATTACCTCATCGAGGCCCATGATCGTCGGCAAGGCAAAATCGTACTTATCAACAATGCTTTTTGCATATTCAACAAATATACGCTTGACTGTAGCATCGTTGACTTTCAGTGTTTTTTGAATTGATTTGAAAGGCAACTCCACGGCTTGTTTGGCAATTGCTTCTACAAATCCTTTCGTCATCCGATGCCCTTCGTCTATGCACGAGGGCATGGGTTGAATCACTGTCTTTCCGCACTTGGGACAAAGAGAGCGTTTTCTAGAAATGGTGATGTAGCAAATCGGTTCATTGGCATTTACAGGCCACGTCCGAACTCGGCATTTTCGCGCGCCCAGGCCATGCATCTGACTGCCGCATGCAGGGCAGATAGTATCGATGGGCGTCGTAGCTCTTACCGGGATCTCAACCATGTCGGGGTTCGGTGTGGCCCTTTGTATGTCCAGAACCATATCCGTCAAGCCAATGAGACCGCAGATGTTGGCGGAAACAGTCATTTGGAGGCCTCCTTCAACTCTGAAGCAGTAATCTTATCGTGCGTCAGCAGTTCGTAAACGAGATCCACGAGCGGATCCCGAGTATCACGGTTCTGTACAAGATAGGTTACGAGTTTCTGTTGACGTCCTCCTCGTCCTGAAGGACGAGGATTCCTGAATACGATTAACTCGTACTCCGGGTGGTTCCCGC
>ERZ1673741.3058-NODE-3058-length-10770-cov-8.149417_pt1 | contig 10770 bp, 7 predicted proteins | sample MGYA00580209_ERZ1673741 | MGnify/ENA primary metagenome ERZ1673741 (study PRJEB41218, sample SAMN15661754) | gut metagenome | host: Homo sapiens | place: Canada: London | collected 2015-08-20/2019-03-30 | study: EMG produced TPA metagenomics assembly of... | reverse complement strand
CGATCATGGCACCGATGCCGATGAAGAGCAGCAGCGGGAACAGCTCGTTGGACATGCCCGCTTCAAACAATGCAGAGATCGGGCCGACCGTATCCCCCTGCGTGATGGCACCCGAGAGGGGCAGGTTGACCAAAATGGCACCAAAGCCCATGGGCAGCAGCAGGCTCGGCTCCATCTTTTTGGCGATGGCAAGGTAGATGAGCAGCGCACCGATGCCCCACATTACCACCATCTGCCAGGTCAGATTCCCAAAATTGGAAAAGAGACTGGCGAATGTGTTCAGAAGATCCATATTTATTTTTCCTCCTTGTGTTCCGGTGCCGGGCAAGAAAAAAGAGACCCCTGCCACAGCACTCTGTCTGTGACAAAAGTCTCAAGCCAACACATGACATCGGGCATTTCTGCCGTGATGACGCTGCCATGCAGCACCCCGCAGGCCCTGCGGGATGCCCTTTACTCCCTTTTATCGATTCTAATTAAATCAGAATGCAGTCCCCTCTGTCAAGGGGTTCCTGCATTTCTTTGCCAAACTTTGCTTCAGCGCTCAAACGTTGTGCTGAGGGTGGTCTCCCAGGTCTGGCCGGGGGCAAGGCAGGCGGCAGCGGCGCGCTGGCTCCACTCCTGGGTATCGGTCTGAGCACCGGGCAGGGAGTGCCACGGCTCAATGCAGACAAAGCGCACAGGCTTTGCCGGAGCCGACCAGATGAGGGTATAGGGGTAGCCCTCCACATTGCAGACGATCCCCTTGCCGGTGTCCTTCTCGTAGATGCCCAGTGTGCGGCTGCGCAGACCGGCCATGCAGAAGCTGTCGTTCTCAAACAGATCGTCTGTCAGGGGGATGCTCTGCTCGTTCTTCCACCGGTAGCCGCACTTGCCGGTCAGCAGACCGTTGGGGTAAGCGTCCAGGATCATCGGGCTTTCCGGCTGGTCGAAACGGAACTCGTAATCGGTGGTGGTGTGCTTGTCATCAAAGGGGATGCGAAACGCCGGGTGGTAACCGATGCCGAACTGCAGCTCCTCGGCGGCATCGGCAGGGTTGGTGACGGTCAGGGTGTGGTGCACCGTCCTGCCCTCCAGCCGGAAGGTGCTGGTCAGGACAAAATCAAACGGGAAGCGCTCTGCCTTGCTCTTTTCATCCGAGCGCAGCTCCAGCCGGATGGTGTCGCCCTCGGCGCAGAGCAGGGTGTGCTCCACGTCCCGGGCAAAGCCGTGCTGACCGCCGGGGTAGATCTTGCCCTTATGGGTAAAGGCCCCGCCGGTCAGCTTGCCCGTCCAGGGGAAAAGGATGGGGGCGTGGCGCTTCCAGACAGCCGGGTCGGCCTGCCAGAGCATCTCCTGCCCGGCGGCATTTTTCAGGCTGACTGCTTCGGCACCATGGGTATCCACGGTCAGGGTCAGGAATTCGTTGTGAATGGTTGCCTGCATGATTCATCTCTCCTTTTTATCTGTTGACGATGTGCTCGCCGTTTCCTTCCAGCCAGGTGCGCAGGTTCCGGGTGGTAATGTCCATCAGGTTCTGCAATGCCTCCCGGGTCGTCCACGCAATGTGCGGTGTAAGGATAGCGTGGGGTTCTGCCCGCAGGGGGCTTTCCTGAGGCAGAGGCTCGGTGACAAAGGCATCGGCCCCGTAAAAGCCCAGCTGACCGCTGTGGAGGGCCGCCGCCACAGCCTCCTCATCCACCAGCGCGCCCCGGGCCGTGTTGAGCAGAATGGCCCCGGGCTTCATCTTCGCCAGCGCCTCCGCGTTGACAAGGCCCCGGGTCTGGGGCGTGGCCGGGCAGTGCAGGCTGAGGATATCGCACCGCCTCAGCAGGGTATCATAATCCACGAACTCCACACCGTCGGCGGCGTATTCGGGCCGGACGGTGCGGGTGCAGACCAGCACCTCCATGCCAAAGGCTCTGGCAATGCGGGCCGACTGCCGCCCAATGCTGCCATAGCCGTAAACGCCATAGGTCTTGCCGTAGAGCTCCATCTGGGGCAGCAGGCCGATGCTCTCCGGGATATCCAGCTGCCAGCATCCCTGCTTGACGGCACGGTTGTAGCGCTCCGCGCACTGGCAGATGGCCAGCAGCAGGCTGAAGGTCATCTGGGCCACGCTGTAAGTAGAATAGCCCGGCACATTGGCCACTGCAACGCCGTGGCGGCGACAGGCTTCCAGATCCAGATTGTCGGTGCCCGTGGCGATGATGCCCACCCATTTCAGGTTCGGGCACTGCTGTAAGATCTCCTCATCCATGCGGCACTTGTTCAGCAGAACAATGTCCGCATCTCCAATGCGGGGGGCGATCTCCTCGTAGGCCGTGCGGATATAGCTGGTGGTATCGGGCACCAGCGCCTTTACCCCCGACCAGTCGAGGTCGCCTTCCTCCATGACATAGCTTTCCAGAATGACAGCTTTCATCTCAGTCCTCCAACAAAACGTCCTCGCTCAGCACCTGACCGATGGGCTTGGCAATGCACAAGTCGGCCTGCGTATCGGCCCCGGTGGGCTGCATATTGATGACCACCAGATGGCGGCCCCGGAAGTACCGGATGAGCCCCGCCGCCGGGTAGACCACCAGACTGGTGCCGCCGATGATGAGGGTATCCGCCTTGCGGATGGCAGACACGGCCCCGGAGAGTACTTCCTCGTCCAACCCTTCCTCATACAGAACGACATCCGGCTTGACGATGCCGCCGCACTTGGGGCAGCGGGGCACGCCGGTACTGTTGGCAATGAAGTCCACATCGTAGAACGCGCCGCACTTCACGCAGTAGTTGCGCAGGGTGCTGCCGTGGAGCTCGTAAACGGTCTTGGAGCCAGCCGCCTGATGCAGGCCGTCGATGTTCTGGGTGACGATGGCTTTCAGCCTGCCCTCCCGCTCCAGCTTTGCCAGCCGCAGGTGGGCAGCGTTGGGCTTTGCCCCCTTCACAATGAGCTTATCCCGGTAGAACCGGTAGAACTCCTCGGGGTTCTCCTCCCAGAAGGTGTGGCTCAGGATGGTCTCGGGCGGGTAATCGTACTTCTGGTGGTACAGGCCGTCCACGCTGCGGAAATCGGGGATGCCGCTTTCGGTGGAGACCCCCGCGCCGCCAAAAAAGACGATGTGGTCGCTCTCGGCAATGATTTTTTCCAGTGCAGGAACCATAAAAGAAACGCTTCCTTTCCGGCAGATCGTTGTGTTTTGGATAGCTCCAGTATAACACAAATCCAGAGGAAAGGAAGCGTTTCTTTTTTTGATGGGATCGTCCCCTTGCTCAGCGCCCGTTTTCGGCAAACAGGGTCCCCAGCGCATCCAGCAGATCATGCGGGAGCATCCCGGTTTCCCCGTGCAGGGCGGTGGCACGGTCGGCAGCTGCACCGTGGAGATAAACGGCACAGGCAGCGGCCTCAAAGGCAGGCAGGCCGCAGGCCAGCAGGGCGCTGGTCATGCCCGCCAGCACATCCCCGCTGCCGCCCCGGGAAAGCCCCGGGTTGCCGGTGGGATTGACCGCACAGCGGCCATCCGGCCCTGCAATGACGGTATGTGCCCCCTTCAGCACCACCACAGCATTCCATGCTTTCGCATAGCGCAGCGCCGTGCCTTCCCGGTCCGCATTGATCTCTGCCGCAGAGCGCCCGGTCAGCCGGGCCATCTCGCCGGGGTGGGGCGTTAAAATCAGTTCTCCTTGAGGGTGAGGCATTTTTTCCGTTTGGAGCAGGTCAGCGGCCGCGTTCAGGCCGTCCGCATCCAGCACTGAACTGCCGGAAAAGCCGGGCAGGAGCATTTTTACCAGTGCCCGGGTCTCGGCGGCACGGGCCGCGCTCTGGGCCGTATAGCCCAGCCCGGGGCCCGCCAGCAGGACAGAGGCCTTCTGCCGCCGGATGCGGTCGATATTCTGGGGCGAGATGCCGCCCTCTGCCCCCGCTTCGCAGGGGCAGAGACAGCACTCGGGTAGGCGGGCGGCCACAGCCTCCAGCACCGGCTCCACACTTGCCAGCGTAACGATACCGGCCCCTGTGCGCAGGGCACCTTCCACGGCCAGCGCCGCCGCGCCCCGGTAGGACGCACTGCCCGCCACCGCCAGCACGGAGCCAAAGGTCCCCTTATGCGCATCCCGGGGGCGGGGCTGGATGGCCTGCCAGACAAAATCGGAAGTTATTTCAAACATAGGCTTCTCCTTCGTACAACCTCTCAGTCGGGCTTGCGGCTCAACCCCCCAGTCGCCTGCGGCGACAGCCCCCACTAGTAGGGGGGCCCTTGGCATTTCGTAAAGCTCGCCCTCTTTGCCAAGCAATGACGGAGAGGTTTAATCCGTTCCCTGCAAATACCTCCGGATCTCCTTCTCTGCTTCCTGCACCTCTTCATGGAACATGCGGGCAGAGACACGGAGGGCACCATGGCCCAGAATGATGACCTGTTCCATGCCATCGGAGGTGGCCACGCGGACGCGGCGGCCCTTGCCGATCTCATGGGTGACACGCTCGATGAACATATCGGCGGTCTCGGCTTCCCGGGTGTAGACCACATGGATATTGTGGTACTGCTCTATGCTGCCGGGGCTGCCCGGCACACGGTAGGCATCAAACACAAGGATGAGCACGCACTTTTTGAAGCCCTGATAGTTGCAGAGGATGTCCATCAGCCTGTGGCGGGCCGCTTCCAGGCTCTCTTTGGAGAGTGCGTTCAGCTCGTCCCATGCAAAGATGATGTTGTAGCCGTCCACCAGCAGGTATTCGGGCTGGATCTCCCACTGCTCGGCGTTGAAATCAGGGCGTTCCCGCTTCTGGGTGGGGCGGAACGCCGCCAGCGGGTCCCGCTTGATGGGCCCATAGGTCTGTTCAAAGATCTTCAGCAGCTCAGCATCCTCTTCCAAAGTAGCACGATAGGCGGCCATCCGGCGGGGGCGGGCCTGCACCGTTTCCTCGGTCTTTGCAGTCTTGCCCCAGCCGCTGTCTACATGCATGTGGCTGCGCACCTGCTCCCAGGGCACCACAAATCCGGCCCCGTGGGCGCAGAACACCGAATCCGCCGGGTTGTCGAGGTCGTGTTCCGGCTCATAGCCCGCGGCCTCGATGACCTCCGCTGCATTGTGGCAGGGGCGGTAGCCGTCCAGCGTCAGGGTCAGGTGTCCCCTGCCCCGGGTGTAGCCCACCACCTCCATGGGGTAGCTGCGCATGGTGGAGGCCGGTGCCGTGCCGGTGAGCAGGGTGGTATCCCCGTCGGCTCCGGTCTCGGGCGGGTCAAAGCTGCCGCCCATGTTCTGGATATCGTTCATGGCGCGGCCCACGTTGTCAGAGGGCAGCTCCAGCCGGAAGGCATACCACGGCTCCAGCAGCTGGGTCTTGTGGATCTGGTCTGCCATCATCAGGCCCTGCCGGACGGCGCGGTAGGTCGCCTGCCGGAAGTCGCCGCCCTCGGTGTGCTTGAGGTGGGCGCGGCCCGCAATGAGGGTGATCTTCACATCGGTCAGAGGAGCCCCGATGAGCACGCCCAGATGCTGCTTTTCCTCAAGATGCGTCAGCACCAGCCGCTGCCAGTTCTTGTCCAGCACCTCTTCCCGGCAGTCGGCGGCAAACTGCATCCCGCTGCCCCGGGGCAGCGGCTCCAGCTTGAGGTGGACTTCCGCATAATGGCGCAGGGGCTCGTAGTGGCCCACACCCTCCATGGCTTCGGTGATGGTCTCCTTATACAGGATGCCGCCGGGGCCGAAGCTGACCTCCAGCCCGTACCGCTCGGCCAGCAGACTTTTCAGCACCTCCAGCTGGATCTCGCCCATCAGCTGGACATGGATCTCGCCCAGGGTCTCGTTCCAGACCACATGGAGCTGGGGCTCCTCCTCTTCCAGCCGATGGAGCTTTCCCAGTGCGGCGTGCACATCCGCGCCCTCGGGCAGCAGCACCTGATAGCTCAGCACCGGCTCCAGCACCGGCAGGTCGCTGTCCCGTTCCGCCCCCAGACCCTCGCCCGGGCGAGCTTTGGTCAGGCCGGTAACGGCGCACACCTGGCCGGGGCCGATGCACTCCGCCAGCGTAAACTTTGCGCCGGAGTAGAGCCGCAGCTGGTTGGCCTTTTCGGCCCATGGCTCCCCGTCGACCTCTCCGGTGAGCTGGGCTTTCACCTTGAGCACACCGCCGGTCACCCGCAGCCAGGTCAGGCGGTTTCCCTGCTCATCCTGGCTCACCTTGAACACCTTGGCCCCGAAGGCTTCCAGCGCGGGGGCCGGGCGGGTATAGCGGTCAAGGCCCTCCACCAGCGCGTCCACCCCCTGCAGCTTCAGGGCTGAGCCAAACCAGCAGGGAAACACATGCCGCCGGGCAATGGCGGGGATGAGGTCGGTATCGGTCAGGCTTCCCCGGTCCAGCATCGTCTCCATCAGCCGCTCATCGCAGAGAGCCAGCGCCTCGTCCCGGTCGGCCTGCTCTGCCCCAAAATCCACAAAGCCATCTCCCAGCCGACGGTTCAGCTGGGTCAGAAGCGCTTCCCTGCCCGGGCCGGGCAGGTCCATCTTGTTCACGAACACAAAGGTGGGGATGCGGTACCGCCGCAGCAGCCGCCAGAGCGTCTCGGTATGGCTCTGCACGCCGTCGGTGCCGCTGATGACCAGCACCGCATAATCCAGCACCTGCAGTGTCCGCTCGGTCTCCGTGGAAAAATCCACATGGCCCGGGGTGTCCAGCAGGGTAAAATCGGTATTGCCCGCCGTGAAGAGAGCCTGCTTGGAGAAAATGGTAATACCGCGCGCCTTTTCCAGCGCGTCGGTGTCCAGAAAGGCATCCTTATGGTCCACCCGGCCCAGCTTGCGGATGGTGCCGGTGCCGTAGAGCAGGGCCTCGGAAAGGGTGGTCTTGCCGCTGTCCACATGGGCCAGAATGCCGATGACCAGCTGCTTGTGCTCTTGTTCCATGCCGCGGCCCCCTTACAGTGCGCTGGCGATCAGCGCAGCAGCGACCAGCGGCAGGCCCAGCACCAGATTGGAGAGCAGGCTGCAATAGGTGCGCTCCTCGGGTTCCAGCTCCTCAAAGGAGACGATCTTCTCATCGGCATAGTCGATGATGGAGCGGGTGGAGTGGATCTTTTTCTGCCGCTTGCCCATCCCCTTGAATTCCTCCAGCAGGTGGTGGATGGTCACGCCATCCAGCCGCAGGTAGTCCACCCAGGCCCAGATGAGCAGCACCACGCCGCACAGAAAGCCCGGGGCCTCCCAGATGGTAAACGTGCCATCGCTGACATAGCGCTGCCACAGCAGCATCAGCACGGCCACAATGGAGGTGCGGGTCACGGTCTTATATAAAATGGGGTGGAACATGTAGCGTTTGTACATCGAGGTCAGTTTCTTCATGGTGCGCTCCTTATTGATACAGATACACTTTATTGTATCATGTTTTTGTGAAAAAAGATAGCTGTTTTGTGCGCACAGCGTGAACAGTTTCTCTCTTTCGCCTGTTCTTTGCAGATATACAGTCCTTTCCATTTTATAGTAATTTTTTCCATATTCTTTTTCCATGAAAGTGTTTGTCACCGTTTTGTTTTCAATTCTATGCTGTGGCGGATTGACTTCTTTTCAGTAAAGTGCTAAAATATACAGTGGTGTGACTTTTGTCTTTCCTGTGCACTTTTGGGAAAGGCAGACAGCCTCACTGCGTTTAGGAAAAGGAAAAACGCGCGGCTCTGTCCGCGCAAGATCTGGGAGGATCATCCAATGAGCTTCAATTTTGATCGCCGCACCTTCCTGAAGGGTGCAGGTGCTGTGGGTGCCGCCAGCCTGCTGGCAGCCTGCGGCGAAAAGTCCAACAACACCGGCAATGGTGCTGCCGCCAGCGGCGCTGCTGCCCCCAACTCCACCGGCGCTACCCCCCTGAAGGAGTTCATCTCCTTTGAGAGCGGCAACCGTGAGCTGGAAAGCTGGAACATGCTGTACACCCAGAAGGCTGAAGATGCCAACGTGGTCACCAACCTGTGGGACGGCCTGCTGAGCTTTGACCGCTACGGCAAGGTGGTGCCCGCCATCGCTTCCAGCTGGGAGCACAATGAGGATGCCACTGTCTGGACCTTCCACCTGCGGGACGACGTGGACTGGGTGGATTGCAACGGTGAGGTGAAGGCTCACCTGACCAGCAAGGACTTCCTGGTTGGTTTTGAATGGGTGATGAACGCCATCAAGAACGAGGCCAACAACACCTCCATGCCCAACGATACCATTGTGGGTGCTTACGAGTACTACGCGCTGACCAAGGAAGCCGGTGACGCTGCTGCTGACATGACCTACGAGGACATGCTGGCTGCCGGTGTGGGCATTGAGGCTCCGGATGATTACACTCTGGTGTTCACCTGCCCCAGCGCCTGCCCCTACTTTGATACCGTCGCCGCCTACAACAGCTTCTACCCCGTGGCTCCTGCTCTGATCGAGGAGCTGGGTATCGATGGCTTCCGGAGCTGCGACAACACCACCATGTGGTACAACGGACCCTATGTGGTGGAGGAGTACATCCAGGGCAACACCAAGAGCTACATCCCCAACCCCAACTACTACGACGCTGCCAACGTCAGCCGCTTTGAGCGCTTCACCGTCACCATGATCAGCGACGGTTCCATCAGCCTGCAGCTGTATCAGAACCGCGAGCTGGACGAGGTGGACCTGGGCGAGAGCAACATCACCACCATTCAGTCCGATCCTTCCAACGAGTACAATCAGCAGCTGTGCGAGAAGCGTGCCAAGAAGTTCAGCTACTGCTTCATCTTCAACTACGACAAGAAGAACACCGATGGCACCCCCGATGAGAACTGGAACAAGGCCATTGCCAACAAGGCCTTCCGTCAGTGCTTCTCCAAGGGCATGGTGCTGAACAAGTTCTTCGCCCGTTACAACCCCATCAATCCCCTGAAGTGTGAGAACGATTTCTTCACCATGAAGGGCCTGTGCTACACCTCTGACGGCACCGACTACACCAACCTGGTGGCCAAGGAGATGGGTCTGGACGGCGAGGCTTACGATGGCAAGACCATGAAGCGCCTGCGCGCCAACAACGGCGACATCACCGAGCTGAAGAAGCAGGCCATGGAAGAGCTGAGCGCCATTGGTGTCACCTTCCCTGTTCACTGCTCCTACTACATTCTGGCCGGCTCCACCTCCGCTCTGGACAGCGCAACCGTGCTGAAGCAGTGCTTCACCGACAGCTTCGGCGATGACTTCATCGTGCTGGATATCAACACCTTCGTGTCCTCCACCATGAAGGAGGTCGTGGCACCCAAGCTGCAGAGCTTCGTCCACATGGGCTGGGGCGCTGACTTCGGCGATCCCATCAACTTCCTGACCCAGATCATCGTTCACGACGACAATGCTTACTACAGCTGCAACATGACCAACATCGCAGGCATTGTGAACAATGGCCCCGCCAGCTACCAGAAGGATCTGGTTGCAGCCTACGAGAAGTTCACCGATCTGGTGAACGAGGGCCGTGCCATCGTTGACGACACCGATGCACGCTACGCTGCATTTGCCAAGGCCGAGGCTTACTTCCTGGACGAGAATCTGATCTTCCCCACCGTCTACGATATCACCTGGTGCCTGACTCACGTCAACGAGTACAGCAAGATCAACGCAATGTATGGTCCCTGCAACTACAAGGCTGTGAATTGGGAGACCAGCGAGGAGGCCTACACCACCGAACAGTACGATGCGTTTGCTGCCGCATTCGACGCAGCCACGCAGGCCTGATCGAGTGAACCCATAGCAAAAAGCAGAACCGGACGTTTTTGAAGCGTCCGGTTCTTTTTTTGCTCCCTGACAGCACAAAACCCCGCCGCGCGGGAAAGCTCCCAGCGCGGCGGGGTCATTGTGTTAAAATACAGGAAAGCGGTTCAGCTTACAGCTGGCTTTCATACTCCTTGCGGTAGCCTTCCAGCTCACGCTGGTTGCCATACACAAAGTGACCGTTTGCGATCTCTTCCCAGACCGGCTTATCCACGCTGTAATCGTGGATCGAGGGGTCATAGACCAGCAGCTTCTTGTGCTTTTCGAGGCTGGGGTCAGGGATGGGAACCGCACTCAGCAGGGCTTTGGTGTAGGGATGCAGCGGATGGAGGAACAGCTCCTCCGCCTCAGCCAGCTCCACGATACGGCCCTTGCTGATAACAGCGATACGATCCGAGATGAACCGGACCACCGACAGGTCATGTGCAATGAACAGGTAGGTCAGGCCGCGGCTCTTCTTCATCTCGTTCAGCAGGTTCAGCACCTGTGCACGGATGGAGACATCCAGTGCGGAGATGGGCTCATCGGCCACGATGAACTCCGGCTCCATGACCAGTGCACGGGCAATGCCGATGCGCTGGCGCTGGCCGCCCGAGAACTCGTGGGGGAAGCGGGAGGCAAACTCCGGCAGCAGGCCGACCTCATGCAGGGCGTTCATCACCTTTTCATGCAGATCTTCCTGGTCCTTGTAGAGATGATGGTTCAGCAGGCCCTCAGCAATGATATACTCCACCTTGGCGCGCTCGTTCAGCGAAGCCATGGGATCCTGGAAGATCATCTGGATCTTACGGATGACCTCTTTGTCCAGTTCCTTGGAGATCTTGCCGTTGATCTTCTGGCCCTTGAAGAAGATGTCGCCGCCGGAGGTCGGGTTGATGCGGCAGATGGCACGGCCAATGGTGGTCTTGCCGGAGCCGGACTCGCCGACCAGCGAGAAGGTCTCGCCCTTATAGATGTCAAAGTTGACATGATCGACAGCAACAAATTTCTTCTTACCGGAGCCAAAGGTGATCTGAAGGTCTTTCAGCTCAATCAGCTTTTCGCGTTCAGCCA
>ERZ1673741.3051-NODE-3051-length-10800-cov-10.497441_pt1 | contig 10800 bp, 8 predicted proteins | sample MGYA00580209_ERZ1673741 | MGnify/ENA primary metagenome ERZ1673741 (study PRJEB41218, sample SAMN15661754) | gut metagenome | host: Homo sapiens | place: Canada: London | collected 2015-08-20/2019-03-30 | study: EMG produced TPA metagenomics assembly of... | reverse complement strand
GAGGACGAGCACGAGCATCACCATGAGCACCACTACGACGAGCACGGCGTCTGCTCCTGCGGGCATCATCACCACCACGACCACGACGCCGACGAGGTGTTCACGAGCTGGGGCAAGGAGACGGCCCACAAATACAGCCGTGAGGATCTGGACAAGGCCCTGCACGCGCTGGACGAGGGCGCTTACGGCATGATCCTGCGCGCCAAGGGCATTGTGGACGGCGGCGACACCTGGTACGAGTTCGACATGGTCCCCGGCGAGCACGAGATCCGCACCTGCGGCCCCGACGTCACCGGCAAGCTCTGCGTCATCGGCTCCCAGCTGAAGGAGCATGAGATCGCGGAATTGTTCCACGTTTGATGTAAACCGCTGCCCGGTAAGAATGCCTTCCCCCTTGGGGGAAGGTGCCCGAGGCCCCGACCGAGGGCGGATGAGGGGCGAGCCTGCCGCAGCAGCCCACGAATGACAGGCCGCGATCAGCTCTCCCCTCATCAGTCCGCTTCGCGGACAGCTTCTCCCCCGGGGGAGAAGCCTTTGACTGCTACTAACCGAAAGGACGTCCCCTATGCCTAAACAAATCCCCGTATATCTCTTCGTCGGCCAGCTGGAGAGCGGCAAGACGAAATTCATTCAGGAAACGATGGAGGACCCCAACTTCGACTCCGGCGACAAGACCCTGCTGCTGGTCTGCGAGGAGGGCGAGATCGAGTATGACCCGTCCAAGTTCGCCTTCGGCGGCGTGCACGTTGCCCAGATCGAGGATAAGAGCGAGCTGACCGCCGAGAACCTGACCGCGCTCGAAAAGAAGTCCGGCTGCGGCCGCGTCATCATCGAGTACAACGGTATGTGGCTCATTCAGGAGCTGTACGACGCCCTGCCCGACAACTGGCTCGTCTACCAGAGCCTGGCCACCGCCGACGGTACGACCATCAAGACCTACGCGGGCGACAGCGCCATGCGCAGCCTGCTGCTGGACAAGCTGCGCGGCAGTGAGCTGCTGGTCGTCAACCGCGCCGAGGCTGTCAACGACGACGAGAGCCGCCAGCTCATCCACAAGCTGGTGCGCCAGGCCAGCCGCCGCTGCGACATCGCCTATGAGTTCAAGGACGGCAGCGTCGCCTATGACGACATCCCCGACCCGCTGCCCTTCGACGTGGACGCGCCGGTCATTGAGATCCCCGAGGAGTTCTTCGGTATATGGTACATGGACTGCATGGACGACCCGAAGAAATATGACGGCAAGACGGTCAAATATCTGGCTCAGGTCTGCCAGACCCCCCAGGCCGGCAAGGGCGCGTTTGTGCCCGGACGCTTTGCCATGACCTGCTGCGTGCAGGACATCCAGTTTGTGGGCATGCCCTGCAAGTACGACGATTACAAGTCGCTGGAGCAGCGCAGCTGGATCAACATTACGGCCAAGGTCAACGTCAAGTACCACCCCATCTACAAGGGCCAGACCCCCGATTCCACCGGCCCTGTCCTGACCGCCATCTCCGTCGAGCCGGGCGAAAAGCCCGCGCAGGACGTGGTGATGTTCAGCTGATATTGCAATAGAAAAGCACCTGCCTTTTACACGACGGCAGGTGCTTTTTGATTTATAGAGCGGTAGGGGCCGGGCACGCCCGGCCCGGCGGTTTGCGGCGGACGGGCGCTTGCGGGAAGCCTGCGGGCCGGGCATGCCCGGCCCCTACCGCGAGGGTCGAGACACTCCCGGTTATCTTGTGAACGTCTGCTAACGGAAAACCTCCGGCCCCTACGGCGCAAAAATCAACCGCGCGTCCCCGCGATCTTGGAATCGGTGCTCCACCCCTGCAAATCGGTAGGCGTCAGGCTGCTCATCCAATTTTCGCGCTCGGTCTCCCACTGGTCCCAGGCTGCCTGGCTGCGGATGGCGGTGCCGCTCTCAAAGGCATCGTCCCACGGGTTGGCCGGGTCGGGGTCGGTGGGGTCCCAGCCGCGCTTCTCGGTGTCGGCGGGGTCGGTGTAGATCGTGCCGGGCTTTCCCATCGGGCCGGGGTCGTCGGCGTCGTTGTAGATGATGACCGGCGTGCCCAGCGGGCAGTTGTCGTAGATCCACTTTACGTCCACCACGGCCAGCCGGATGCAGCCCAGACTGGCGCGGGTGCCCAGCAGGTTGAACTCGTCGTACTCCACATCGTCCTTGTGCTGGCTGTAGTAGGGTACGCTGTGGAACAGGTAGCTGTCATAGATGCGGGTCGCGTACTGGCCGTAGCTCGGGCCCATCAGCAGCCGCCAGCTGTAGTCCACCGGGGTCGAAAAATACCCGGTGGGGGTGTCCATGCCGCCGCTGCACACCATCGCCATGAACGGCACAGCGTACTTTTTTGTGGCGGAATCCACGGCGTAGACCGTGACCACGCCGCCTGCGTTGTTGACCGCCAGCAGGTAGGGGTAGCCCTCCTTCGCGTCCAGCGTCAGGCCGTAGGCGGCAAACTGCGTTTTCAGCCCGGCCAGCGTCTTTGCGGCGTTGTCGTCCCAGGTCGTCGGGTCCTTGATCTGCGGCGCGTCCTTGGTGGCGTTGCTCGTGGCCGTCGCCATCGCGGGGGCCACTGTCGGCTCGGGCGTCGGTGTGGGGCTTGTCTCCGGCGTGGCGGCGGGGGCCGCCGTGGGCTGCGGCGTCGTGGCGGGCAGCACGTCCTGTGGGGTGTTGGGCATCTGCACGCAGGCACACAGCAGCGCAACCGTCAGCAGAAGTGGAAAAATGCGGCGTAGAATCGACATAAAATCTCCTTAGTGTTTGGTGACGCCGTACTCCTCGGCCACGAATTTCTCCAGCGCGGCAAAGCTGCGGCGGACTTTTTCGGTCTCGATGCAGTATGCCATGCGGAAGTAGCCGGGGCAGCCGAAGCTGTCACCGGGGACCAGCGCCAGGTCATATTTCAGCGCCTTTTGGCAGAACGCCTTTGCGTCGTCCTCCAGCGCCTTCGGGAAGATGTAGAACGTGCCGTCCGGCTTGACGACGGTGAAGCCCAGCGCGATCAGCTCGTCGTAGATCAGGTTCATGTTCGTCTCATAGACGGACAGGTCGCTGGTCACGTCAAGGCAGCGCTCGACGGCCATCTGGATGAGGGACGACGGGCAGTTGTGGCCGGTCCCGCGGGAGATCTGGCCGCACATCGGCACGATGTACGCGGCGTCCTCGCACCGCGGGTTGGCGGCCACATAGCCGATACGCTCGCCCGGCACGCTCAGACTCTTGGAGAAGGAGTAGCAGGTGAGCGTATCATCGTAGAATTTGGCGGGGTAGGGCGTGACCCTGCCGCCGAACGAAATCTCGCGGTACGGCTCGTCGGAAATCAGGAAGATGTGGTGACCGTATTTGGCGCTTGTCGCGGTCAAAAAGTCGGCCAGCTGCTGCAGGGTCTCCTCGCTGTAGGCGGTGCCGCTGGGGTTGTTGGGGCTGTTGATGAGCACGGCGGCGGTGTTCTCGTCCACGAGCTGTGCGAACGCCTCAAAGTCGATCTGAAAGTCCGCGCACCGCGGCGGCGTCACGCGCAGGGTGAGCCCCGCGCCCTCGATGTACGGCTTGTACTCGGGGAAGAACGGCGCAAACGTTACGATGTTCTGCCCGGGCACGCCGACACAGCGCACAGCATGGGCCAGCGCACCCGCCGCGCCCGTCGTCATAAAGATATGGTCGGCGGTGTAGTCCATGCCGAACCGGCGGTTCAGGCTTTCGGCCACGGCCTTGCGGGCGGACGGCAGCGTCAGCGTCGGCGTATAGCCATGCAGCCTGACGGGGTCGGTGTGGGCCAGCAGGTCCGCGCAAGCTGCGGTGAACTGCGGCGGGCAGGGGACAGACGGGTTGCCCAGCGAGTAATCGAACACGTTCTCATAGCCGATCTCCGCGCCGCGGGCGGTGCTCCATTCAGAAATCTGACGGATAACCGACTTGGAGCCCAGCATATCTTTATAGTGCTGTGCAATCATAATAACAGCTCCTTTTTGTGAAAAATGTTGTAATTTGACCCGTTCACAGCAGTCCGTAGGGGCCGGGCATGCCCGGCCCGCAGCCTTGCCATTGTATCCCCTTTAACGGTTTGCATCGTAGGGAGGGGTCTTGACCCATCCGCGGGGCGTCGGGGACGCCGCCCCCCTACAACGATCCGCAAGGCTTCTCCTTATCGCAAACGGGCACGGCGGCCTGTGGGCAGGCCGCCCTACGTATGGTCCGTAAACTTCTGCTACGCGGGCGTCGGGGTCGCCCCGAAACGGTCCGGTCAAATCCCGTCTCCGGGCAATCTCCCGGCATTCCGGGCGTTTCGGGTGCCCTGGTCACTCACGTCACCCCAAAACAACCTTTTCCAACCCCTGGGTATCCTCGGCCAGGTACTCTGCCCCGGCTTCGGTCAGCTCCTCGCGGGTCCGGAACCCCCACAAGACCCCGCAGCAGGGCAGGCCCGCGTTGTGGGCGGTCTCCACGTCCACATTGCTGTCACCGACGTACAGCACACTGCCGTCGGCCTCGACGCCAAGGCGCGCCATCAGGGCGCGCGTCCCCTCGGGGGCGGGCTTCGTGGGCACGTCGGGCAGCGCACCGCGGACGACCTCAAACAGGTCGGCGTCAAAGTACCGCGCGACCACGGCGCGGGCAAACTCGTCCGCCTTGTTGGAGAACACCGCCATCCGCACCCCGGCGGCCTTCAGCCGGGCCAGCAGCGCCGGCATACCGGGGTACGGCGCAGTCTTGTCGTGCATGTGCGCGCCGTAGACCTTATCAAACTCGGCCAGCGTCGCGGCCAGCTGCTCCGGGCTGCGGCAGCTTGCGGGGCTGAACCGCTCCACCAGCTTCGGGATGCCGTTGCCCACAAAATAGCGGTACTGCGCAGTTTCATACTGCGGCCAGCCGTGGGCGGCGCAGACGCGGTTCGCGGAGTCGGCCAGGTCGTCAATCGTGTTCAGCAGGGTCCCATCCAAATCAAACAGTACGGTTTTATACATTCCTCAAAACCTCTTTGCACAAGAAATCACTCTTATTATAGTTGCATTTGACGAAAACAGCAAGCCGCCGCGCCCATTTACCGTAAAAAAGATGTAAATTCTCAAAAAGCTGTTCCCATTTGCACGATTTATGGTATTATATAAGGTAGCACGTAAGGAGGTTTCTCGAATGGTTTTGTTTTTGGATTTGCTGCGTTCGGTCATCTACGGTGTGATCGAGGGCATTACCGAGTGGCTGCCCATCTCCAGCACCGGCCACATGATCCTGGCCGAGCAGGTACTTAAATTCAGCTTCAGCGCCGAATTTATGGAGATGTTCCGCGTCGTCATCCAGCTGGGCGCGATCCTGGCCGTTGTGGTCATGTATTTCAAAAAGCTGTGGCCCTTCTGCGTTGACAATGGCCGCGACTCCGGCCTGGCGAAGCACGTCCGCTGGCCGGTCATGCGGCTGTGGTTCAAGATCATCGTCGCCTGCCTGCCCGCCGCCGTGCTGGGCCTGGCGCTGGACGACTGGATCGACGCACATTTTTATAACAGCGTCGTCGTCGCGGTCATGCTGATCGTCTACGGCATCGCGTTCATCCTCATCGAGCGCCGCCCCCGTGTGCCCACCACCACCAAGCTGAGCCGCATCACCTACAGGCAGGCGCTTATCGTCGGTGCGTGGCAGGTGCTGGCGCTCATCCCCGGCACGTCCCGCAGCGGCTCCACCATCATCGGCGGCCTGCTCTGCGGCATGAGCCGCGCCTGCGCGTCCCAGTTCACCTTCTTCCTGGCCATCCCGGTCATGGCGGGCGCGTCGGGCCTCAAGCTCGTCAAGTTCCTGGCGGGCGGCGGCGTCTTTACGGTTGGCGAGATCGGCGCGCTGCTGGTCGGCTGCATCGTGGCGTTTGTCGTCTCCATTCTGGCCATCCGCTTCCTGATGGACTACGTCAAGAAGCACACCTTCACGGCCTTCGGCTGGTACCGCATCGCCCTGGGCATCGTCGTCCTGGGCGTCTGGGCCCTGCAGACATTCGTGCTGGCGTAACATTGTAAAGGCAACACCGCATAATTCCCGCCTTACGGCTTAAGCGCCGCTCCGGCGGCTGCGGCACGGCATCTGCGTTGCCAAAATGCTCGATAATACACAAAGTATTATCTGCGCTTTTGGCTTAGCAGCTGCCGCACCTCGCTCGCCGTATCGGCACTTAGAATTATGCGGTATTGCCTAAATAAAAAGCTGCTGTCTCCCGGCATGGGGGACAGCAGCTTTTTTGTTTGGTGCGTGCATTTGTAGGGGCCGGGCATGCCCGGCCCGCGGCCTTCCCGCAGACGCGATTTTGCCTTTCTGTTGCGGGCCGGGCATGCCCGGCCCCTACCGCGTTGCGAAGTTACGAATTTTTCGGGAACGTCACCCGTATGGTCGTCCCGGTGCCGACCTGGCTTTGCAGGTCAATTTTTGCGTCGTGCAGCAGGGCAATGTGCTTGACGATGGCAAGCCCTAAGCCCGTGCCGCCCGTGGCCTTGGAGCGGCTCTTGTCCACGCGGTAGAACCGCTCAAACACGCGGGTCTGGCTGTCCTGCGGGATGCCGATGCCGTTGTCCTCGACCTCAAAATACGGGCAGCCGTCGCCGCCTACACCGCAGCGCAGCTCCACATGGCCGCCCGGGCGGTTGTAGCGGATGGCATTGTCGCACAAATTCTGCGTCAGTTCGCTCAATTGGTCGCGGCTGCCGCGCACGGTGGCGGGTCTGGCATCGTATTGCAGCGTCACGTAGGCCCGGCGGGCGTTGACCGTCATGTTCTGGGCCGTCTCCTTGACCAGCGCGGCCAGATCCACAGGGGCCATCTCGGTCACAGGCTCGCGGCTGTGGCTGGCCTGGGTGCTGTCCAGCTCACTCAATTGCAGAATGTCGCTGACCAGCGCGATCATCCGCTGCGCCTCCTTGTGAATGCGCGCGGCGAAGGTCGGCACGTCGGCGGGCTTTGCCATGCCGGTCTCAATCAGCTCGGCATAGCCGGAAATGCTCGTCAGCGGGGTTTTCAGCTCGTGGCTGACGTTGGCCGTGAACTCGCGGCGCATCGTCTCGTTGTCCTCGCGCAGCTTGCGGTCCGTCTGGATCGTCCGCGCCAGCGGGATCAATTCTTCATACGGCACATCGGCCTCAATCGTATCCAGATGCTCGGCCAGATGGTTGATGGGCTGCACCATGCGGCGGGTCAGCCACCAGCTGAACAGCGTGGCAGCGAGCAAAATCAGCACGACTGCGCCGCACAGCAGCGGCAGGGTGTCGGTGCTCAGGCCCCAGATGTTCGCGACGTCCTCGCCCACGCGCAGCACCTGTGCGCCCTCCGGCAGGTCGATGCGCACGGCGTAGTAGTGCGTCTCCAGCTGCAGCGTCTCGCTCTCGCGGGTGATGCACGCGGAACCGTTCGCCATTGCCTGTTGAAATTCCGGACGGTCGGCGTGGTTGGGCAGGTCGGTCTGGGCCGCGTAGATGTCGCCGTTTACGTCCACGATGTAGGAACCGCGCTTGGTGTCGTACAGCACCGTGCCGTCTGTGTCGATGAGGGTGATGCGCAGGGGGAGGTTCTCAGGCAGCAGGTTCAGCAGTGTGGTAGCGTCGTGGGTGTCCTGCGCTTCGTAGGCTGCGGCGTAGCCATGGCAGATCTGCATCAGGTAATTGTCAATGCGTTCTGCGTAGCTGCGCTGAAAAAGCACCGTGGCCGCCGTCAGCACGGCCAGCGCGCAGAGCAGCCCGGTCAGGATCAGGCCGCGCCGGTAGCGGCGGGTCATGCTGAGGGGTTGGCGCGTGCGGCGTTCGTCGTCAGTCATCGCTGCCCTCCGTGCTAAGCTTGTAGCCCACCTTGCGCACGGTGCGGATGGCCTCGCCCGCCGCGCCGAGCTTCTGGCGCAGCGAGCGGACGTGCATGTCGATGGTGCGGGATTCCAGTAAATCGTTGGTGTCCCAGACGTCCTTCATGATGCGCTCGCGGGCCAGGACCTCCTCTGGGTGCTCCAAAAACAGATGCAGCAGCGCATATTCCTTGAAGGTCAGCTCCACGGGCACGCCGCCCACCCGGACGGTGCGGGACACGTCGTCCAGCACGATGTCCCCGAAGCGCAGCGTGGACGCGGCGGGCGCGGGGACGGCAGCGGCGGCGCGGCGCAGCACGGCCCGCACGCGGGAGATGAACTCCATGATGCCGAACGGCTTGCACAGGTAGTCGTCCGCACCGTGGTCCAGCCCCTTGACGACGTCGATCTCGCTGGTTTTGGCCGTGACCATGATGACCGGCGTTGCGGCGCAGGCCGGGTCGGCGCGCAGCTTGGCCAGAATCTGGTAGCCGTCCTCGTCGGGCAGCATGACGTCCAGAATGACGAGGTCGGGCCGCCCGCTGCGCAGCGCCGCCCAGAAGCTGGCCGCGTCCTCGCAGCCCGTGGTCTCGTACCCGTTGGATTGTAAAGCGTATTGCTCCAGCTCACGGATGCTGGAGTCGTCCTCAACGATGTAGATCATAGTAAATACCCCTTACTATAAATGTAGGGGCCGGGCATGCCCGGCCCGCGGCTTTGCGTGGCCGTCCGATAACGGGCGGCTGCTTTTCTGTTGCGGGCGGGGCATGCCCCGCCCCTACAAAAAGGCTTCCCCCTAGGGGCTGCGCCCGCAGGCGCGTGTCGAAGCGCAACCGCCGCAGGCGGCTCTTAGCGCGGAGACTGAAGCTGTCCGCGAAGCGGACTGATGAGGGCAACGTTATCGTGGCCGCCCGTTTACGGGTTGAAGCCGGAAGGCTGCCCCTCATCCGGCCTCGGTCGGAGCCTCGGCCACCTTCCCCCATAGGGGAAGGCACGTAATTTTTAGTTTTCAGCCGGATTTTCCGCGGGTTCGGAATATGCCTCCGGCGGGAAGGTGTAGCGGCCACGGTATTTCTCGTAGCGGCGCTCAAACTTCACGCTGCCGCCGTGCTTGACGTTGGCAAGATATTCGTGGGTGTCGAACTTGTCCGCCGCGACCTCGATCATGGCCACCGCAATGTTCGAGCAATGGTCGGCGATGCGCTCGTAGTTTGTCAGCAAATCATCCAGCACAAAGCCGTATTCGATCGTGCAGACACCGGCCTGCAGACGCGCGATGTGGCGGGTCTTGACCTCGCGCACCAGGCCGTCCACGACCTGCTCCAGCGGCTCGATTTTGCCGGCGGCGTAGGTGTCGCACTTCTGGAACGCATCCACCGTGCGGTTGACGATGTCCTGCACGGCGGCCTCCAGCACGGACAGGTCATTCAGAGCTTCTTCGCTGAATTTGATGTCCTTGTCGCGGATCTCCTGCGCCGTTTTGATAATGTTCACGGCGTGGTCGGAGACGCGCTCAAAGTCGCCGATGGTGTGCAGCAGCGTGTTGACGGTGCGGTTGTCATCCACTGAGAGATGCTTGGCGCTCAGCTTGACAAGGTAGGTGCCCAGCACGTCCTCATAATGGTCAACGGCGTCCTCTTTGCGCAGGACTTCGTCCGCGATGGCGTCATTCCAGACGCGGGTGGTGGACATGGCCTGCAAAAGCGCGGTGCGGCAGATTTCCGCCATATCGCTGCCGGTCAGCATGGCGCGGCCCACGGCCACGGATGGCGTAGTCAGCAGACGCTCGTCCAGCAGGGTGTTCTCCTGCTTCGTGTCGGACGGGGAGTCTGGCACGGTCAAAATGGCCAGTTTTTCCAGCAGGCGGTTGAACGGCAACAGAATAGCTGTCGTTACTACGTTAAAAATTGTGTGTACGATAGCGATGCCGAAGGTGTTGGCCGTCTCGTTGAAGAAGGCAAAACCGATCAGCGCGTTCAGCCCGTAGAACCCGCACAGGAAGAGGATCGTGCCGATAACGTTAAAATAGAGATGGACGAAGGCGGTGCGCTTTGCGTTCTTGTTTGCACCCGCCGAGGAGATCAGCGCCGTGACGGTGGTGCCGATGTTCTGGCCCATGATGATGGGCACGGCAGTGGAGTAGGTGACCGCGCCGGTGCTGGTCAGGGCCTGCAGGATACCGACGGACGCCGACGAGGACTGCAAAACAGCCGTCAGCACCGCACCCGCGATAACGCCGAGGATGGGATTTTTGAAGCTGAGGAACAGCTCCATGAACCACGGCTCGTCGGCCAGCGGGGACATGGCATGGGACATCGTGTTCATGCCGGCCATCAAAATGGCGAAGCCCAGCATAATTTTACCAACGCCGCGCTTGCGGTCCTTGCCGATCATATACAGCCAGATGCCGATAAAGCCGAGGATCGGGCTCCAGGCATTGGGGTTCATCATCTGGGTGAGGAAGCTGTCACCCTCGAGGCCGGACAGCGAGAGCAGCCAGCCGGTGACAGTCGTACCGACGTTTGCGCCCATAATGACGCTGATGGCCTGATGCAGCTCCATCAAGCCGGAGTTGACGAAGCCGACGGCCATAACGGTGGTGGCACCGCTGGACTGAATGACGGCAGTGACGGCCATGCCGAGCAGCAAACCACGGATGGGGCTGCTGGTCATGGTGGACAGAATGCCCTGCAGCTTACTGCCGGCGGTCTGTTCCAGAGCTTTCCCCATCAGGTCCATGCCATACAAAAACATGGCAATGCCGCCCATCAGGGTGAACACATTAAAAATGGTCATCCGGTGTTACACATCCATTCTCTTATTGAGTTTTACACTATACCGCCTTCTATTATAATGTATGCGCCGCAGGTACACCACCACGGGAAGGTAAATGTTGTGTAAAATTTGTGTAAAACGGGCTATTAACGGCAGCCTCCCGGGAACTCGCTTTCTTTTGGCAGCAAAAGAAAGCTCGCAAAGAAAACTGCCGCTGTTTCGA
>ERZ1673741.3050-NODE-3050-length-10802-cov-3.999907_pt1 | contig 10802 bp, 9 predicted proteins | sample MGYA00580209_ERZ1673741 | MGnify/ENA primary metagenome ERZ1673741 (study PRJEB41218, sample SAMN15661754) | gut metagenome | host: Homo sapiens | place: Canada: London | collected 2015-08-20/2019-03-30 | study: EMG produced TPA metagenomics assembly of... | reverse complement strand
ACCACAATGACAACGACCGAAACGACGACAACAACTGAAACCACAACCACAACGCTGACGGAAACTACACAGACATACAGGGATACCGCAGCAGTGACTACGGAGACCACCACTGCACCGCCGCAGCAGGATCTCACCATGGCGGACTATCCGGCAGAGTACCTGGATGCGTCCGACTGGATCTGGAACAACCGTATCAATACGGAAGGCTCTGCCAAGGACTGGGCGACCATCTATGACCAGATCGTTGCCGGAAACGGCACGCTGCACTATATTCTGATGTGGCAGTCCTATGAGAAGATCACCCTGGAACAGCGGCAGAAACTGCCTCAGATGCTGGAGGATGCGGTCAACCAGTGGACGGATCATCTGAAGGGCTGGGACGGCTGGAAGTTTGACCACGTCAAGGTAGAAGTTGTGGGCTATGCCGTGCTGGATAAGGATTGCCTGCTGGATCTGCAGCCGGATGAAGTGGTCTATACGGATACCACAAGCTCGTGGTTGCGGGACGATATGATCTCCAGCGGCATGGGCGATTCCAGTGTGCCTGCAATTCAGCCGGCTGAGCCGACTGACATCTCCCGGTATTCCCATTGGGCAGATAAGAACTGGACGTATAACGGCAGCTATGAAAACCGGTATGATATGTACCTCCACGGCATCACCGGCATGATTAACATGGGCGGCTATGGCTATCACTACGGGCAGATCTTGTCCGACCAGTCCGTGCTGGGACTGATCGACGGCACCACCAGCCAGCACATTCTGCTGCACGAGATGGGACACGGTTTCGGGCTGCCCGACTATTACGGCGGCGAGGGCGAGTCTGACGGATTCCCGCCCGGCGGATTCCCCGGCGGCGAAAACTCCATTATGATGGCTGGTTCTTCGCAGAAGATCACTGACTTTGACGGCTGGTTCTTCCGGTATCTGTGGAGCAAGCTCAAGTCAGAGGACGGCAGATTTCAATAAGAGAGTGATATCAGGGCATTTGTACGCACAGATGCTGAACAGAGAGGAAATTGGGTATGAAGAAACAGAGAATCCTGGCATCGCTGACAGCGGCGGCGCTTGCTGCAGCGTCCCTGCCGGCGGTGGCAGCCTCGTCGGTGGAATACAACACCTGGACGGGATATGTACTGCGGAATGCGGCAGGGAACTGCCTCAGCGTTCTCGGCGGCTCAGAGGGTGAGGGCGCACAGGTCGATTTTTACTTGGCAGACGGCGCAGCGCCCTATAATACGTGGTATTTCACCGAGACAGACACTGGCATCACCGTCAAGTCTGCCCTTTCGCAGGGCGAGTATTACCTGAAAGAGATGGATGGTATGCTGGCGCTGTCCAAAACAGCAGGGGAATTCACCCTGTCAGAGGACGGCACACTGCTGGGCGCATCCGGCAAGGCATACGACATTGTGGTGCCGGAACCGGTGACCAATCTCCGCATGGGAGACTGGAATCATGACGGTGCAGTGGACGGCATGGACTTGACACTGCTGCGGCAGGCAGTGCAGGATCACACGGCAGACTTTGCGCAGCAGGCGGTAGGTGACACCAACGGGGACGGTGTGTTGAATGGGGCAGATATACAGCTGCTCCAGCAGTATCTGCTGGGCGAGGATGTGACCATGGCAGAGGTACACGTGCCGGAATGCAGCATTGTGCCGATGCCGAATCCGCCGGAGACCACAGAACCTGCCGTCACAGAAACCACTACGACCACAGAAACAACGACCACAACGATGGGAACGGCTGCTGCCACAGAGACCACGGCAACCACAGTGACAACTACCACAGAAACACCCCGGCAGGATCTGACGATGGCAGACTTCCCGTCGGATTATACCTATGCGGCAGACTGGATCTGGAACAACCGTATTGCGGCGGAAAAGTCTACGGAACGCCGGAACACCATTTTCGACCAGATCGACGCCGGAAACGGTACGATCAACTATGTGGTGCGGTGGCAGTCCTACCGCACACTGACCCTGGAACAGCGGCAGCAGTTTGAAAAGCTGGTGAGCGACTGCATCAACGGCTGGAACGACTGGCTCAAGGGCTGGGACGGCTGGAAGTATGACCACGTGGACGTGAAAATTGTGGGCTGGGCAGTGCTGGACAAATCTGTTTTGCTGGATTTGCAGCCGGATGAGGTCGTTTATGACAATCTCATCTCCGACTATGACAGCACCTATGACACTTCCAACGGCGTGGACACCATTCCGGATAAGCTGCCCAGTGCGCCGTCTGAGATCTCCCGGTTTGACCACTTTTTCGACAGCAGCTACAGCTATCCCGGCGGTCTGGACAAACGCTTTGATATGTACCTGTGGGGCACGCAGGGATTCCCGAACATCGGTGGCTGCGGCGGTGACTGGGGACAGCGGCTTTCGGATACGGCGTACCTCAATATGCTGGACGGCTCCGGTATCCACGTGCTGGAACACGAGATCGGCCACGGCTTTGGCATGACGGATTTCTACGGCGGCGAGGGCGAATCCAACGGATTCCCGCCCGGAGGATTCCCCGGCGGTGAAAATTCCTTGATGATGGCTGGCTCTGCCATGAAGATCACGGATTTTGACGGCTGGATGCTGCGCTATATGTGGAGCAAGATCAAGGACGAGGACGGACGGTTCTCGAAGTAAACGATTCATACCAAAAAGAACGCCTTCTGCACGTTGGGTGCAGGAGGCGTTTTGTGCTGCCGGGACAATTGCAATTTTCTCCGAAGTGTGGTATACTTTTACAGTTGACTGTGATTTTCAGACAGAAGGGAGTATGATCGTATGAAGTGGAAAGCATTTCGGGCGGCATTTCCGCACACACTGCCCATTTTTGCCGGATTCTGGTTTCTGGGGCTTGCCTATGGCATCTATATGCACGCCGCCGGCTTTTCATTTGTCTATCCGATGCTGATGAGTCTTTTGATTTTCGGCGGCTCACTGGAATTTGTTGCTGTGGAGATGCTGCTCAGTCCGTTTGCCCCGGTACAGGTGTTTATCATGACACTGCTGATACAGGCACGCCACCTGTTTTACGGCATATCCATGCTGGACAAGTATAAAGGCATGGGGTGGAAAAAGGGATATCTGATTTTCGGAATGTGTGATGAGACCTTTTCCATCAACTATACGGCAGAGATCCCGGACGGCGTGGACAAGGGATGGTTCTTTTTCTTTGTGACCCTGCTGAACCATTTTTACTGGTTTTCCGGGGCGACCATCGGCGGACTTGTTGGCTCGCTTTTGAAATTTGATACCACAGGCATCAGCTTTGTGATGACCGCCATGTTTGTGGTGATTTTTCTGGAACAGTGGCTGAAAGAAAAGCACCATGCCGCCTCATGGATCGGTCTGCTGGCATCTGTGGTCTGCCTGGTCTGCTTTGGCGCAGATTCTTTTTTGATTCCCACCATGGCGGCGATTCTTCTGACACTGCTTTTGTGCCGCAGAAAACTGGAACGAACGGAGAAAAAATCATGACACTGACCCAACAGATCATTACAATAGGCTTGTGTATCCTCGGAACGATGCTGACCCGTTTTCTGCCGTTTTTGATTTTCCGGGAAAACCGAAAAACGCCGGAAGTGATACAATATATAGGGAAATATCTGCCGGCTGCGGTTTTCGGGATGCTGGTGGTCTATTGCCTGCGGAATGTCAGCATCGTCTCCGGCAGTCACGGACTCCCGGAGCTGATCGCCATTCTGGTGACCTGCGGACTGCACCTCTGGAAACGGCAGATGCTGCTCTCCATTGCCGGCGGCACGGTGTGCTATATGCTGTTGCTGCACTTTGTATTTGCTTAGGACTCTTACACAGCGTTTTCGTTCGTGTCCTCCTGTAGCTTCTGGTTGATCTTCTGTATTTTCCGCCGGTAGACGCTGTACTGGCTGAGCCAGATGCTGAGATAGATGCAGAGGAAAATTCCCAGATAGAGCAGCATTCCCCACAGACTCAGATCACACCAGCCCAGCAGCAGTGAGACGACCCAGAACAGGGGCGTAACCATGCAGAAATGGGTGGCGGTGGCACGGAATAAACTCCACGATTCCACTTCCCAGATGACGGAACTGCCGGCAAAAACAGAACCCACCAGCCCGGACAGCAGAAATTGTGCCGTGGCGCCGGCGGTTTCAGAGCCGAACAGAGCAGTACAGCCGGGGCTGCACGGCGCATATGTGCCGATGCAAAAGGAAATCACCAGAATTATAAGGCTGCTGATGCACACGCCTATCGGGAAGCCGATAGCGCTGCGGAGCAGGATCTGTTTTTTCATATTTTTCATAAAGCGACCTCCTTAGAGTCCGAGTATGGATTTGATGCGGTTGACATAGCGCCTGGAAACATATGCGGTCTCACCGGTTTTCAGCTGGATGCCGATGGTGCCGGTGATGCTGAGGTCCAGCCGTTTCACAAAGCGCAGGTTGATGATCTCCGATTTGGAGATGCGGACAAAGGTTTTTTCGTCCAGCAGCTGTTCCAGTTCATAGAGCCGCTGGCGCAAATAAAATTCACCATGGGGCGTTTGGGCGTAAACCTTTTGCGATGCGCCGTAAATGCGCATGATCTGGGACTTTTCCAGCAGGACAGCGCTGTCTGCATCATAGCCTATGACAGAATCAGAACGCTTTTCGGACAGCTTTTCCACCAGTTCCCGGACTTCGGCGGTCACGGCGGCGGTGCGGATCAAAATTTCCGGCTCTTCGCATTGGCTGTCCAGCTGTATTTGTATTTTCACGTGGGATGTCTCCTCCTTTCGCTGCGGTCGACTGCCAGTCTATCATAGCATATTTTTCACGGCGGCTCAAGCCATTTTCGACAACCGGTATGTTTTTGCAGATAAACGGCAGAAAAAAAGAGATCTGTCTCTTGACAAATCTCTGTGAGTACGGAATAATAAAAGGGAAGAGAGCATACCAGTAGACGGTCTGCTTTCACTGCTTGGATTAAAAAGATTTAACCGCCACAGTTGGTAGCTAGGGGCGGTTATTTCTTTTTCTTCTTGTGGTGATGCTTTTTACTTTTTTTTGATTGTAGTAAACGTGAAAAATCAAACTCGTGGAATCTGTAGGGGCGAACAGTGTTCGCCCGTTTCTTTTGAGGTGAGTCCCGGGCGAACGATGTTCGCCCCTACAATAAGAACGCATTGCGGACAAATCTGTAGAAATTATTGTTCAGCAGACGCACTGGAGGGATGGCAGGCTGCGGCAAAAAATGTCAAATACAGGCGCAGTCAGAAGAGCGGCATCGGGAAACCGGTGCTTTTTTGCGGTGAAACGGCAGAAAAAGAAAAAAATCTGCAAATGCTATTGCATTTCCCGAAAAAGCCTGTTATAATAGAATGGTATGATGCAGTGAGATACTGCGCTGAAAGCATCGCTTTCGGCAAAATTTTGTAGTTTTTTGAAAAGTGAGGAGTTTCTTATGCCTGCAAATATTGTAGTCGGTTCACAGTGGGGAGACGAAGGAAAGGGTAAGATCATTGACATTATGGCATCCCGTGCAGATGTGGTTGTCCGTGCAACGGGCGGCAACAATGCCGGTCATACCGTTGTCAACAACGGTGAGGTGTACAAGCTGCATCTGATCCCATCCGGCATCCTGTACCCGGAGACCCTGTGTCTGATCGGTGCCGGTGTTGTCCTCGATCCGAAGGACTTCATCTCGGAGCTGGATGGTCTGGAAAGCCGTGGGATTTCCACCGCAAACCTGAAGATCGACCCTCGTGCTCATGTGGTTATGCCGTGGCATATCGCACTGGACGGTCTGTCGGAGAATTTCCGTGGCAACTCTGATATCGGTACGACCAAGCGTGGTATTGGTCCGACCTATATGGACAAGTATGAGCGCTGCGGTCTGCGTGTCTACGACCTGGTTCATCCGGAGATTTTCGCAGAAAAGGCACGGACAACCGGCGAACTGAAAAACAAGATCATTACCGCAGTTTACGGCGGCGAGGCATTTGACCTGGACGCTGTGATCGCAGAATATACCGAATACGGAAAGCGCCTGGCAAAGTATGTGGATGACGTTTCCGTACTGACCTATGAGGCAAACAAGGCTGGAAAGACCATTATGTTTGAGGGTGCGCAGGCAACCCTGCTGGACATCGACTTCGGTACTTATCCGTATGTTACCTCTTCTCACCCCATTGCAGCAGGTGCGTGCATCGGTACCGGTGTAGGTCCGAAGATGATTACCAACATCATCGGTGTTGCAAAGGCTTATACCACCCGTGTGGGCAAGGGTCCATTCCCGACCGAGCTGAACGACGAGACCGGCGATGTGATCCGCAACAAGGGCGGTGAATTCGGCACTACCACCGGCAGACCCCGTCGTACCGGCTGGTTCGATGCTGTGATCGTACGTCACTCTGTCCGCACCAACGGTCTGGACGGTCTGGCAATCAACAAGCTGGATACCCTGAGCGGCATCGGCACGCTGAAAATGTGCGTGGGCTATCAGAAACCGGACGGCACTGTGCTGAAGGATTTCCCGGCTGCGTTGGAATCCCTGGCTGACTGCGCTCCGATCTATGAGGAATTCGAGGGCTTTGACGAAGATATCTCCAACTGCAAGAGCTTTGACGAACTGCCGGAGGCTTGCAAGAAGTATATCGCCCGTCTGGAAGAAGTCTGCGAGTGCAAGGTCGTTATGGTGGGCAACGGTCCGGACAGAAGCCAGATCCTGGAACGGTAAGCAGGAAACAGAATCGTGATAGAATAACCGAACGCTCTCTGGACGGAATGTGCAGAGAGCGTTCTTGATTTCCGTTTGCCGAATGTGCCGCAGAGGTTTGTCCCTGCGAAAAACTCCCGAAAAGAGGTCGAATTTCCATGCAATATATTTTACTGATACTCTGTCTGATACAGCTCGCCGCCATTGTCTGGCTGGTGATGCAGGTGCAGAAACTGCGCCGTCCGCAGGATGACACAGCGCTGCGCACTCTGCGGCAGGAGATCGCCGCCGACACCCAGAACCAAATGCAGATGCTGGGCAATCTGCTGTCGGAAAACCAGCGCCAGTCCGGGGACTACCAGGCAGAGCGCCTGGAACAGATGGAACGTGGCATGGACGCACGGCTGCGGCAGTTCGAAAGCCGTGTGGGAAACCTGGAGCGTTCCAATGCCCAGGGCATGGAGCAGATACGCTCTGCCGTTGCCGCAAATCTTCACCGGATGCAGACCCAGCAGCAGGACAGCCTGGCGGAGATACAATCCACGGTCAACGAAAAGCTGGCGCAGTCGCTGAACCAGAAGATCGGGCAGTCCTTCCAGCTGGTCAGCAGCCGCCTGGAACAAGTTTACCAGGGGCTGGGAGAAATGCAGACGCTGGCGGTCGGCGTGGGGGACTTGAAAAAGGTGCTGTCCAACGTCAAGACCCGTGGTATCCTGGGTGAAGTCCAGCTGGGAGCGATCTTACAGGAAATCCTTGCGCCGGAGCAGTACGCCACGGAGATTCCGACCCTGCCCAACAGCCGGAACCACGTGGAATTTGCGGTGCGGATGCCGGCGGACGGCGAACAGCCTGTGTGGCTGCCCATTGACTCCAAGTTTCCGGGGGACACTTACGCCGCACTCCAGGACGCACGGGAACAGGGTGACCCGGCACAGGTGGAGGCGGCACGGCAGAAACTGCTGAGCGTGGTGCGCAGCTGCGCTAAGGATATCCGGGACAAATATGTTCAGCCGCCGTATACCACCAATTTCGGCATCCTGTTCCTGCCCTTTGAGGGGCTGTATGCCGAGGTGGTGAACAGCGGACTGGTGGAACAGCTCCAGCGGGAGTACAGCATCAGCGTTGCCGGACCGTCCACCATGGCGGCGATTCTGAACGCACTGCAAATGGGATTCCGCACCCTTGCCATCCAGAAACACAGCCACGAGGCGTGGGTGGTGCTGGGCGCAGTCCGCAGCGAGTTCGAAAAGTTCGCCGGAACGATCGAAAAGGCGCAGAAAAGTCTCCAGGGCGCAGAGCAGCAGCTGGAACTTCTGGCAGGGACACGCACCCGTGCCATTGTGCGCCAGCTCCGGGAAGTGGAACGGCTTCAGCCGGAGGAACTGCGCCGGGAAAGTGAATAAGGGTTCTGTGTACAGCAAATCCGCCTGTTCCGTTTGGGACAGGCGGATTTTTAGGGTTAGAAAGGGAAGAATATGCTTTGTTTATACGGTTTCAGTGCTGGTACCAGGTAGATTTTCTACCATTCTCAGTAAAAATTTCAAAAGCAAAAGGCTGTCTGCGGCATCCACCGTGCCATCCTGGTTGCAATCTCCGTTTGCTTTTGCAATAGAATTGAACGAAACAACTCCTGCACAATATTTATTCAGCAAAACAGCATCACAGAGGTCAATTCTTCTGTCCATATTGATGTCGCCGCAGGGGATTTTATCAATATCCGGAGTCGTACTGTTGGTTGCTGTGTTTTCGGTAGTGGTTTGAGAATTCATCCAATCTGGGGTCGTGCTGTTGGCTGTTGTACTTTCAGTGGTGGTTTGCGAATGCAGCCAATCCGGCGTTGTTGTACCGGATGTTCCGGTATATTCATAGTCATCCGGAGTGGTGCGTGCAGTTGTTTCGGTTGTTCTTGGTTTTGTTGTTGCTGTAGTCACAGAAGATTTTGCAGACGTGGTTTCTGTTGAATCAGCTGTTGACATATTGGGATCGGTTGTTGTCGTATATGTTGTGGTGATACTTGGATTTTTTGCTCTGAAAGTATAGTCCATCTCGTATTCTGCGGATCTTACATAAACGCCTTCATTTTGCAGCTGATATCCTTCGGGTAAAGATACTGCATAAATTGTATAGGGCTTTCCATACTCCAGCAAAAAGGAAAAATCGCCGCCGTCATATACAAATTGATGGATTACCTCTCCGGTTTCCTCCGATATGACTTGAAATGCAACACCAGGAAGGTACATTTCATCATTTGGTGATTCATCCAGTACACGTATGGTCATGGGAACTTCTATGATATCGGTATCATCATGCTTTGAGACTGTCGTTTCCGTTGTATCAGAAGTCAGCCGAGGTCTGCTGGTTCCGGTTGTGCCGGTATATCGGTAGTGATCCATTTCAGTGGTAACAGTTGTTTGTACCGGAGAAGTTTCCGATTTTTTTGTTGCAGTTGTAGCTGTAGTGGATTCGGTAAAAGATTCATCTGTTGTCATGTTTGGGTCGGTTGTTGTGGTGTATGTGGTAGTGATACTGGGATTTTTCGCTCTGAATGTATAGTCCATGCTGGCATATCCGGAGACTTCAACATAAAAGCCCTGTTTTTCAAGTTGATATCCTTCCGGAACAAAGGTTGCGCATACGGTATAGGTCTTGTCATATTGCAGTGGAAATGTAAAATCGCCGCCGTCATACACAAATTGTTGGATTATTTCTCCTGTCTCGTCCAACGTGACTTGAAATGCAACGCCGGAAAGATACATTTCATCATTCGGCGATTCATCCAGAACACGTATGGTCATGGGAACCTCGCTGCCGTCTGTGTCAGTCGTCTCTTCCGCAGTGGTTTCCGTGGTTGTTTCCATTGCTTTTGTCTGGAGCGTTCCGGAAGAAACTACCACAGAAAAAGCAAAGGTCAGCCCTGCAATGCCTGCAATTATTTTTTTCAGCATAAAACTCATCCTTTCTAAACCCAAAAGCGCTTGGCTTTACCAAAGCAGGGGCAATACCCACATTGCCCCTGCAACTTCACATAGTTATCGAATCGTTCAATCTCCCCAACTCGGGTTCAGTCCGGCGCCTTTTTCTGCGCAGTACTTCATCATGTAGTAGACATCGGTGGAATCCAGCTTGCCGTTTCCGTCGATATCAGCGGCGGCAAAGGCGGCAGCCTCTTCCACTGCGTTGCCGTCGGTAAAGGAAACGTCCTCGATCCCTGCGCCCTTTCGTGCAACGTAGTACATTACATCGAAAATATCGCTGGTGTCAACGGTTTCGTTGTTGTCGATGTCGCCGGTGGGGTGTACGGTGTATGTTTTGGGGTCGTGTACATGGAATTGTGCCAGCAGATTGTACATATACGGGGAGTACCAAACACCGGTTGCACCATCTGTTTTTTCCAGTGCATTCAGCAGTAATTGGTACTGTATTTTCCACTGTTCTTCTGCTGTAAGAGGTAAGTCGTGTTGTGTAATGCGTCCTACATTTCCTTCGATTTCAAGGGTAGCAGTGCTTGTGTCCAGCCAGGCAAAATCATCTTCTGTGAGATTCTTGTCGGCGTACACAGCAACTGTTCCGCTTGTTTTTATCATGTCGTATGAAACAGCAGAACAAAATGTTCCGATCGTTACTTCTTCAGCCAGTTTTTTTTGCAGAATATCAGCGGCAGTGGATTCACATTCTTCCTTGGTAAATTCAATATGCGTATCTCCTTGCAGATAACCGTTGACCATTAAAACACGGGTGTCGCTGTCGATATTGTATTGAAGTGGGGAGATGTAATACCCCTGCTTTTCACAGTAGTCTTTCACCGCTTCGTCGTTATCCGAAGTTGGTATTGAAATTATCCATTCGGAATACTCGGGTTTTTCTTCCCGAATATCTTTATAATCGGGGGCATAGGTTGCGAGTGTAATATTTGTTTCTGCCCCGATTTTAGTGTGAATTACACCGTTCTCATCAATGGTGCTGATACAACTTGAAGTGTTCTCCGCAGATGCCGGCAAGCTCCCCAGACAGCCAAGCACCAAAGCCATGCTTAATAAGCCGGCAATGCCTCTTTTCGCTTTTTTCATAAAACTCATCCTTTCTAAACCCAAAAGCGCTTGGCTTTACCAAAGCAGGGGC
>ERZ1673741.3038-NODE-3038-length-10825-cov-3.880223_pt1 | contig 10825 bp, 7 predicted proteins | sample MGYA00580209_ERZ1673741 | MGnify/ENA primary metagenome ERZ1673741 (study PRJEB41218, sample SAMN15661754) | gut metagenome | host: Homo sapiens | place: Canada: London | collected 2015-08-20/2019-03-30 | study: EMG produced TPA metagenomics assembly of... | reverse complement strand
CAAAACCCATTAATCTAGGGCACAATTTTGTGCACGATGATTGACAACCCGTCAGGAAGAAAGAAGACTATTCTATGTTGCATTAAAACAGTTGAAGCTAAATATTCTAACTTTCAATTTAATTTATATTCTTTAAGTGATTTCTTAAGAGGAAAAGAAAGTAAAGTAATTAATACTTTTAAATTAAACGGACTTCGTAATTTTGGTATAATCAAAAAAATATATTATAAGCAATTACAATCATTTTTAAATGAACTTATAAAAGAAGAAATATTGAGCGTTGATAAAGAAAATTATAATGCTATTTCAATAATAAATAGTAACGTAGATGATGAAATGTGTAAAAATATTTTCTCAAATGTTGTGAAATAGAGATTATTAGAGGTGAAAAATTATGTCACTGCCAATAGGTGGTATAGCAGATAAACTAGGAAATAAATACGAGTATGATTATGTAGTATTGTCTATCCTAAAAGTTTTAGATGGAAAAATTGAATATATTGAATATGAGCCTATTAAAGAAAATGGTATAGATATTACACAATGTAGTGCTGGTATTTTAAAATACCAGCAGTGTAAGGTTAGAAATGGAAGTGATGAAAATTGGAGTATATCATCATTAGCAAAAAATGTTTTACCAAATTGGAAAAAAATATTAACCAAATCTAAAAATAATAAAGTATCACTCGTTTCACCTATTCCATTTACCAAGTTAAAAGACATTTCTGATAGAGCAAATAAATACACTAAAGAGCCTAAAGAATTTATTTTAGAAATAGATCAATTAGGCACTGACTCTTTAAAAGTTTTTGAAGGGTTTTGTAATATAGTAATAGGTCGTTATGATATAAATCAAGATATAGATAAAATCGTTGATTATTTATGTAGAATAAGTTTTGAAACTTATCCAGAAAATTTGTTGGAAGAATATATTTTAAAAAATATTCATTTTCTTTTTAATGATGATGAAAAAAAAGTTTATACACGATTATGTAACTGGGTAATTTCTGGTGAGATCTTTAGGAAAAAGATCTATATTAATGATATTAATACTTTTATTATTAAAAATAATTTTACATTAAGGGAATTAGCTACGAATAACAATAATATTGTTTCTATCAATAAAGTGAATACTCTTTTTAAAAATGACTTTGAGCCATTTGATGAGAATAATATGATTGTTAGAGATGTTTCTAAAGAAATATATGATATAGTTATGCATGGAGATTCTTGTATTATTAAAGGAGAAGCTGGTGTAGGAAAGAGTGGCTGTATGATGAATTTAGTAGAAATGTGTGAAAAAAATCATATACCATATATAGGAATAAAATTAGATAAATATGTACCTATCAATAATACAGATGAATGGGGAAAAACATTAGGTTTAATATGTTCACCTACTTACTGTCTAGATGCAATATCAAAAAATTCAAATTGTGTAATTTTCTTAGATCAGTTAGATACACTTAGATGGTTGCAAATAGAAAATTACAATTGGACATTAGTATTAGAATCTTTATTAGAAGAAATAAAAAATTTAAATAACATAAGAACTAAAAAAATAGCTCTTATACTTTCTGTTAGAAATTACGATTTAGAATATGATCATGTAATAAAAAAAATAATTAAACAAATTTCATTTGAAAGTAAAGAAGTAGGATCATTATCTGAAAAAGAATTAAATGATAGTATTGGAATAGTATATTATAATTTAACTGAACAAGAAAAAAATTTGCTATCTGTTCCAAGTAATTTATTTATATGGAAACAATTGGAGGATGAAAATAAAAAATCTATTAATTCAACAAAAAAATTAATAGATAATTGGATAATGCAAATAATTGAAAAAGCAAAAAATACTGCTATTGACGCTAATAGTATCAAGAATTTAATTAATAATATTGCCGAATTATGCATAAAGAACAAAAAGAATTGGATTTCAGAAGAACTAGTTCGTGATAATTCAGATATAATAAAATATCTCATTCACGAAAAATTTCTTAAAAAGAATTTTGATGAAAATAGCATTTCATTTTATCATCAAACCATATATGATGCATTGCTAACAGATAAGAAAATAGATGCCTATGCTAAAACGAAAAAAATAAGTTCAATTATTGGTAACAGAGAAAACCAAAATCCAAAAAATAGATACATCCTAAAAATGTTTCTTGAAGTAAAATTATTGGATAATATTGATGAATGCTTAAATATATTTGATAAAATTCTTTATAGTAATAGTAAAGAAATTAGATTTAGTTACAAACATTTAGTTTTGGAACTTTTATCAAGATATAAAAAGCCAAATAAAAAGGTTAATCTTTTTGTCGTGAATAAAATTAAAGAAAAAATGTGGAATAAATATTTTATTTATGAAGTAGTAATGGGAAATGTTTCTTATATAGAGTATTTTATAGATATTGGCTTAATTGATGAGTGGATTGATAATAACGTAGAAATGGTTATTGATCTTTTTAAATCGATTTGTACCAGACTTAGTTCAAAATGCACAGTTTTTATAAAAAAATACTTATTTTTAAATCCTGAGCGCGATGAAAAAATATATAAAATATTGCCATATGCTATACATAACGATAATGATGAAGCATTCAAATTAAGGTTATATATTTTAGCTAGATATCCTAATTTTATTTCTGATTCATACATAGATATAAACGAACTTTTCAGGATAAATCAAAATATGGGATTGGATATTTTATCTATGCTAATAATTAATAAAATAAAAATACATAATATTGAAAAAATTTTACACACGCTAAATTGTGAAGAAAATGAAAAAAGCAATAAATTTGAAAGCAATTATAAAAATGTGTTAGAAAAAATATTACCGATTTTACCAAAAATGGGTAGTAATCCTAGCTGTGAATGGAATGGGTATGAATCTTACAGTTTAAGTTTGGAAAGATTGGCGATAGAGTATCTAAAAAAGGCCAATTTCTATTTAATAAAAAATACACCAAATGCCTTTTTTGATGTGTATAAATCTTATATGTATACTGACAATAAATTATTTAATGAAATAATTTTAGATGGCTTTTATTGGCTAAATCAAGAATATTCATCACGAATATTAGAATATTTATCATCAAATTTTAATCAGTATGCATTTGATTTAACGAGTAGCTATGGTAATAAGCTAGATTTAGCTTGTAGAGTTATACAAAAACATACCATGCTATGTGATAGTGGTACATATCAATTGTTTGAAGATAATGTAATAAAATATAAAGAAGAAAATTTAATTTTAGATTATAAGTATAGAAGTAGTAGGAGATACGAATACAAAGATTATAATGCATGGAACTTAAATATTTGGGGAAATTTTCAGTTTAAAATTTTAATTTGCATAAATAAAGATTTATTATCACCAAACGCAAAAAATTTATTGTGCTGTTTGAATCGTTCAGTATTAGATAAGAATTATTTTGATAAGCCTAAATCTCATTTTGGTACTGTGACTTCACCAGTAGCAGATAAAGAATTATGTGTCCGTCAATGGGAATATATCATTACAAATGCTAAAATATTTAATAGCAAACGTAAAACTACTAAAACTAAAGGTGGATTTGTTGAGTCTAGTCCAGAGATGTTTGCCAGTTCTTTTTCAAATTCAGTAGCAAACAGACCTATCGATTTTATAAAAATGATGTTAAAACAAAAAAAGCCTATAAATGATGTATACATAGCATCGTTTTTCTCTGGCTTAGCTAATTCTAAACATTTAAATGATATAAGCGAAAAGTTATTAGAAAATGTCTTTGAAAAATTCAATATAAAATCCGAAAAAAATGTTAATTATTTTTTAGAAATAATAAGGAACAAAGACACTTGTTCTTGGTCTGAAAATATTTATTTGACTATAAATGACCTATTTGCCAAATATGGTAAAAATGTAAAACTTAATAAAGAAAATTATAAATTAGATGATTTATATAATTGTATTTTTAATTCTGTATTTGGCAATGTTTGTTTGGCTATTTCTCATATTATATATATTGATGATAGTAAAATATTCTATTTTGAAAAAGCAATTGAAGAATATAAAGAGACAAGTAATTTAATAAATAAATTTTGCTTGTTATTCATTATGAGGTATTTCCCAAAAAAATATGCGGATTGTATTTTAGAATATTGTTTAGATAGCCCGTACTTTTTAGCTATAGACAATATAATATATAGCATTGCTGAATTATATTCGAAAGATAACAAAGAAAAAATTATTAAAATAATAAAATTAGGAATTTTATCAAAAAATAAAATTTTGCAAGAAAATGCTTGTGAGTTATTATTCTTTTTATATGCGAAAAAAAATTTAGATTTTAGATATGTTGTCAAAATTAATAATGAATGCCCTAAAATAATGATTAAATATTTGATATATTATATAAAAAAATGTAGAAATAGTAAAGGAATAAAAAAAACTATTGTTAATACTTTGATTAAGAACAGTGATTGTCTAGAAATATATTCTTGTACAATCATAGAGAGTAAAATATTAGATTACAATACGGATAAGAAAATTATACTGAAATTAATAAAAAGTGGTAATTATGCTTTTTGCAGAAATTTTATAAGTTCTTTGGAAAAAAGTAATGACTTATTAAAATATTACAAATTGATTTTTAAATTGTCAAAAGAACTAATAGTTAATAGCAATAATAAAAACAAATTTTATGAAATGGACGAAGAATTATTTACAAGCATAAATGCTTTATATAATCTTTCAATAAATCGTAACGATAAAATTAAAAATAACTGTCTTGATATTCTGGATTTAATGTATGAATACAGGATTGGGTCTGCTAGGATGTTATATTTAGAAATGATAAAATAATACATTATAGATATTTACAAAATTATATTAAAATGTATTAAGTTTTTAGCAAAAAAATCAGTTAATGTAAGGGGGAATAAATTTATATAACACAAAAGGTGATAATGATGAAAATAGAAATGATAGGATATAATGATACAAAAGCAATCGCAATATATAATGCAATACGATTGATGAACATAATAATTATTTCGTTTATAATTGCTTTACTTTTTATTGTACCAGCATTCGTATTTCATATTTACGAGCTGTTGTATATATTTATCTTTCCAGTCTTTATGATAATACTTACAATATTACAATACTTTCTAAATTCAAATTATAAAACTTATTTAAAAGGTATTAAAACAAAACATAATTTTTGTTTAGATAGCGGAATTCTTTACAAAGATGGAAAAGAAATAAGAAATAAAGATGATATTCGTATTTACAAATTTAAGCATTTTCTATTCTTGGAATTAAAGAAATCCTATTATCGAATAATGGATAGCGATTATTTAACTGGATCAAGAGAGGAACTACTTTCACATATTCGTTTTAAAAAAGGTCATTACATATCTTTTGTTTTGCCACCTAAATCAGATCAAGAAATCATTGACTTACTTTTTAATAGGGTTAATTTGGATGGAAAAGAGCGATTATTTTACTCAAAAGACAAAACAAAAATTATTTATATCTATAAAAATATTGCAGGTAGTTATTCAATTGGAGAAGAACGGCTTTATATAGCTGATGAAGAAGAACGACGTTATCTACATGAATATGGATGGTGGGAACCATCATGGGGAAGTGGACTTGCCTCTTTTTATGGAACTGTAGAAGAGGCATTTAGAGATATAGAAACAGATATTCGTGATTATATAGAATTAAAATAATATTACAAAAGATAAAAAATAAAATTTATAAATGTTTAATTAGGAGGGAATTGAATATTAAATGGTTAAAGAATTAATTAGAGAGATTAATTATTGTTTGGATAATAATTGCTGTATGGCAGCTCTCGCTTTGGAATTAACATTACCTGATATATGTGGTAAAGCGTTATACCCTAAGTCTAAGCCAAGTGAAAGATATGTGAAATGGTACGATGAACATATTAGCAAATGTGAAAGTGCTGATGAGAATACACTAAAAGTAACTGGAGACTTGATATATTCATTAAGAAATTCGATTATACATGAAGGTAATCCTAACGTAACTGATAAAACCATTGATTATTTTGAACTTTTATATAATACAAATGATTTTAATCAAATAGTTAGCTTTATAGGTGAAGAAACTTTTGCTGAGGATGAAGATGGTAACAAAATACTTGTAGAAAGAAAAATTACAATAAATTTGAAAATTTTATGTTTAAAGATTTGTACTTATGCAGAAAAATGTTACGAAATGGACAAAGACAAATTTTCATTCTTCAATTATAATTTAGTCGATGCAGACTATAAAACTAGAAAACATTTTGAATGAAATAGTAAATTAATGCAATCTTATAAACAAATGCTTGTATGGATAAGGCTGAAGTCAAAATTAATGTTGTAGATTGAATGGTGGTGATTATGTGGAAAATAAAGAAGACTTACAAAATATATTAAATGATATTAATTATCTATTTGGCAAAGTTTTTTTGTATAATACGAAACTGTTAAGGCTCTGTAATAAGAATGATTACAAACCAACTTATCAAGAAATATTTGATTTTTATATTACTTCCAATGCAATGAGCCTTCTAAAAAACTTTACGTTTGAATATGTTGAATCTCCTGGAATATTTTTAAATGCAAGATGTGTTATTGAAGGATTGGCTTTGAAAAAAGCTTTTGAAACAGGGTATTTTAATAACGTTAATTTGGAATTACTTATGGAACAAGATGCTATCATTGAATACAAAGAATACGAAAAATTTAGAGATTACTATCATTTATTTCTTATCCCTGAGGATCTTAAGAGCGCATATGATAAATCGTGCGATTTTTATAGAAATACACTTTCTGAGATAAGTGAGAAGCAATTAAATAATATAATTAATTCGCAAATTCCATTTGCATGCAACCCAAAACTATCTTTTCTAAAGATTGTACGTGATAATCTTGGTGAAAGCATGGCAACGGGATATTCTCTTTTGAGTTTAATGATACACCCAACATCAAATGAAGCTAAAATTAGTTGTGAAAGAATAGTTTATTTACTTAAAATAATAAAAATTATTGAAGTTGAGTATGCTAATTTACCACTTGAAATTGATTTGATAGAATACAGTAATCTAATTCTTACAAGCAATCTTGCAAAGAGTTTTTTAGAATCTATAAAAATGGAATGCGATGATTTGGAAAAAATTATTAACAATTTTAAAGAAAATTTTGGCAATAATTATGTATCAGACACTTTTCATGCCATTTGTATGACAATTCAAGAAATGGCTTTTGACACAATTTTTGGGTTTAATGAACAAGTTAAATCAAAATGGAAAATTCTTATAGAAATGTTAAGCGAATTTTTTGAAGTTTATATAAATAATGGCGACACTGACTGTTCATATAGAATCCTTCAATATCATACTATAGTAGCTGCAGCACGCGCTACTAATATGGAAACTGAAAAACAAAAAGCAATATCTCAAGCATATGAATATTATAAAAAAAAGTATCCTAATGGTATAGGTATAGAAGAATTTTCTCGTAAATTTGAGACAACTACTGGATATACAATTAATGAAAAAGGTAAAATTAAAACACTTACTCAATTGGTTATCCATTTTACAGATTTATTAACAGGTGATAATAAGGACTCTCCAATTAACTATAGCATAAAGCTTAATTACATTGAAGCTCAAATGCTTTCGCACGCAAATGGATATCTCTGGTTTGCAAATTCTGGTGCTTGGTCAGATATAAATAATATCTTTGTATTATTTAATCAAATTATAAGTCTTATATGCATCTGTATGAGTGGCTTATTTAAAAAATTATATAAAGACGATAGGCAATATAAATATAAAAAGATTTCAAATTTGTTAAAACATTCTGCTAGTCATATTATAGATAATACAAATAACTTATATGAATTATTATTAAAAAGAAATGTAACATTTGGAGAAATGTAATGCAATTTTAAATATTAGTAAATACAATAAAATAGATGAGGTAATGTAAGTGACCAAAGAAGAAATGATTAAAGATTTAAAGAATGTTAAGTTGGTAATCGGAAATGGATATGATTTACATTGCGGATTAAAGTCATCATATGCTGACTTTTTTATGCGTGATGCTGACAAAAATAATTACTTTAATAAATGGTTAGATGAGTTTAAGGAAAAAATTAGTCTAAATGCTTTTACTACTGAGCAAAGTAAAGAAGATGTTTTGGTAGAATTTAAAAACATTGACAAACTAAATGTATGGGATTTATTTTTTTATATTGAAACGAAAACAACTAATCAAAATAATAAAGAAGCGTGGTTATGGTGTGATATAGAAACAGTTATGTATAATTCGCTAAAAAGCTGTAATGTTAAAGAAAACGATTATATTTCATTTAGCTGGGAACAAGTTTATAAAGTCATAAATAAAGAAATGCAAGCAAACTTCGATTGCTTTGAAGTTTATGTTATGGCTAAAGTAATACTAGAAAAAAGGAATATGGAAGGATTTAAAAATATTGATGAATTTTACTATTATATTTTGGATGAACTAAATCAATTTGAAAAAGAATTTGGCGAGTTTATTAATAAAAAAAGATATCCATTTGGTGTTTTTTTGTCTGGAATGCCTAATTCAAGCTTTGAAAAGCGCAGTAAAGTGACATTACAAGAACTATGTAATGTAGATAACTTGGTTTCAATAGATAGCTTTAATTATGATGATATTGGTGATGATAATTTGAATAAGCTATTGCATAATATAAATGGGAATTTAGAAAATCCTATTTTTGGTATTGATTCAAACTTATGTAGTGCATCTGATCCGCGTTTTATTTTTACTAAAACAAATAGAAGAATGGAATTAGAAATGATTGATTTTGAATGTCAAAAAGATATTGCTTTCGATAATGTAATTGTTTATGGTCACTCTTTAAGTTCAAACGATTATAGTTATTTTTTCCCATTATTAGATAAATTAGAAATGACAAATTTTTTATCAAATAAAAAAATAATTTTTGGATTTAGTGTATATGATGGAGAAAAAGAAACTGAAATAAAAAGGAAAAACAGATTAAATATTCAAAAACTGTTTGAGGCATATGCAAATTATAAGGGACTAAAAGATGTAAATAGGTTACTTGATTCACTAACTACACAAAACAGAGTTCTTACGTATGAAATATGAACCTTTGAAAATCACTTTTATATTTTATAGCAGAATTATTTTCTGCTATTTTTCTATTGAATCTAGATATCATTATTTTAGCAATTTTTAATGTAGGCTATTAATCTACTTATGGTTGATTTTTCTATTATTTAGAATAAATAGTTGAATAAACATGAATATAATGATATAATACTAGTAAATGAAATAAGGAGAAAAGGTATGAAAAAAGTAATTGTTTCTTTAAGTATATTTATGGCAGTCTTTATGCTTTTTATGTCAACAAGTGTGGTAGTACATGCAGACACGGGACCTAAACCAGATATGCAAATAGAGATTTGTAATCTACCTAAATCTGATTATATCGTCGCATATGCAACTAAATATAAAGAATATATGGGACCACATCATTCATTTATTCCAGGTGATACAAGTGACAGACATTATGGTGAAACAAGTTTTGGAAATGTTGAAGATTTGACTATCGTATATAATAATGTTACTTTACCAGAAGGGTGGTATTTGTGTGATATTTCATCATTTTATTCAAATAGTACTGATCTGTTAATCAAAAGTGGTTACATGTGGCCAACTGAATTTATTTTAATTATCTATGATAAAGTAAGTAATGAATATTATCTTACTGAAGAAACTAAAACTTATGCCTTTCATTCTTATTTTAAATATGATATGAATGATTATAAAAATACTTCAATTACATTAGAGAAGAAGATTGTATTAGAAAAGTCATATAAGTATGGAAAAGAAATATTAACATTTGTGTTGCGATTACTTATTACTTTAGGAATTGAGTTGTTGTTAGCATTATTGTTTAAGTTTGATAAAAAATCATTTGTTATAATTGCTATAACTAATGCCGTTACACAAATTGGTTTAAACATTGCTTTAAATCTTACTGCTTATTTCAATGGTAAATCAGTATTTTATATCTATAACTATATTCTTATTGAATTATTAATTGTGGTTGTTGAAGCAGTTGTTTATCGATTATTATGTAAAAGAGGAAAAGACGGAACTAAGAAATGGATTATTTCTTATGCCATATTAGCTAATGTTTTATCATTTGTGATAGGGGTAATACTCTGGTTCTTAGTCTAATTTCAAAAGTCAGTTATACTGGCTTTTTTTATTTTTTAATTTAAAGTACATTTAAGTTTTAGATGTTATAATTTGTTTAGAAAATGTGATAAGTATGGGAAAAAGTTTTAAAAGGCATGGAATAAAATATCTAATTACCATAAATCAGTATATTAACTTAATGAATTATTTAAGTGATAAGGTTGAAAAAGATGTGTTTTATAAGAGTACAATTTATAATATTTATTATGATACTGATAATTTTGAACTAATTAGAAAATCAATTGAAAATCCTATTTATAAAGAAAAGTTAAGAATTCGTTCATATGATAAACCTACTTTAGATAGTAGTGTGTATGTTGAACTAAAGAAAAAATATGATCACATTGTCTATAAAAGAAGGGAAAAAATTGCTTATAAATATGTTTTAAATAATAGCTTTTTAGAGTGTGTTGAAACCCAAATTGATAAAGAAATTAAATACTTTAATGACTTTTATGGCGGATTAACTCCTAAGATGTTTTTATCATATGAAAGAGGAGCATATTACTTTAAAACTAATAACCAAATT
>ERZ1673741.3033-NODE-3033-length-10844-cov-5.320604_pt1 | contig 10844 bp, 12 predicted proteins | sample MGYA00580209_ERZ1673741 | MGnify/ENA primary metagenome ERZ1673741 (study PRJEB41218, sample SAMN15661754) | gut metagenome | host: Homo sapiens | place: Canada: London | collected 2015-08-20/2019-03-30 | study: EMG produced TPA metagenomics assembly of... | reverse complement strand
CAGCGTATCAACAGTAGTCTGTAAAACGCCAACTAAATCGCAAACTTCATGGTTTTCGGTTTGCGATTGCTCATCACTAACCAAATTTTTAACCACTCTTTCTCGCTGTTTATCTTTCTGAAAAGCCATTTTTGTCAACTTTTCTTGTCGGTTTTCGATCGCAAACTGGTTTCCGTTTTTTCGCAAACTTGATCGCAAACCAAGGTTTGCGATTTGCTTACTTACAGCAGTCTTTGATACGCCCAATTCATCCGCGATTTCCTTGATCGTTTTGGCCATCCGGCACACTCTCCTTAAAACAGGTCGCTATGCGAACCGGTTCTAATCAGCTTCAAGATCAGAGCGTCGCGCTCAATCTTATACCTTATTTCACCTCAACAAACAACTTTCATTGAGTTGATGTCTTGTCGTATCCACGATCTTCTGCTTTCTATATTCTTGTGATTTTATCCAAAAGTGCCTTGTTATATCAATATGTTTTTGTTATAATTATCTCATCAAAAAGGGAGGTGTATCCAATGGTTTATTGATATATACACATAACCAAGTAAAACCAACTCTACATATTAATAAAATGATTGATGAAAAGGGGTGCGTTATGAGATCTTTATTTAAAAATTTTATTGCTATTATGACCCTTTCTACAATTTTTATAACTTCCGCCAATGCAGTATATGTATACAGATACCAACAAGAACAAACAAATTGGTGCTGGGCGGCCAGTGCACAAATGATCGGACACACCATGGGGCGCAATGTCACGCAAAGCGCTATCGTAGATTATGTCATGGGAACAGTTGCTAATATAGGTAGCGGAAATATCGAAAACGCTAGTAAAGCCGTTAACTACGCAACTTTACGTAATACTACAATTCGCGGAGCTGTACTTTCCTTTGCCGCATCAAAAGCTGAATTAGATAGCGGTGAACCGTTTTATATCAGTATCGGTTGGACAAATGGTGGAGGCCATGCAGTAGTCGCATCAGGATATAATACAAGCTCTAGTACCTTAACTGTAGTAGACCCGGCCCCCAAGTGTGGCACAAAGGCGTATTCTTATAACAGTATGATTACAGGATGTGTTTTTCAATCCGGAACAGGAAAATGGCGTAACTCTATCACAATTTGACGGAGGTGACAATAAATGAGTAGCTTGAAGAAAATCATTTCTATGTTTGTTCTTTTGGCATTGAGTATTACCCAAGTATCTGCTGTTAACATCCCAATCGAACATTTGAACGTATCCAATGATTATGCCTCGGTCCAAACTGCTGGTACTGATATATGCAATCTTGTAAATACATTAACCGAAAGCTCTACTCTACATTCCGATAATATCAACTGGGATAACGTATATAAAATATATGTTGATGATAATGATATTTTTGCGTTATCTTCTTATTCAAAAAACGATATTATAAATTCACTAGACTACATATGGAGTTACATGGATAATATAAATAATCATAATATCCGAGTAACCATTTCTCGAGCACAAATGCCAGAACATGAATTGGTTGACAATGGTGTTATCAATGAAACGACATATAATGAGTTAGTGAAAAAAGCTGGCACATGGACAGCTCCAGAAGCAGAGATTGATACCACGCAAACTATCGCAAACATTTTGAGTGATTTGCAAAAAGCGGGTATCAGTGACACTACTGATTTTATCTTGGTCGGAGGTACCGACAAAATGAAATCCTTGTTTGCTATTACTTTTTCGGACGGATACGCAGATAAAATTATACCTCTTGCCGAAACCGGCATCGCTATTACTAAAAATAGCGACGCTCAAGAGATAAGTACTTATGCCAATACTGAAAATTTAGAATCACTTGATGTTGGAAAAGCATATGATTTTAAGATGATTGCCAATGCATTCAATAGTACAGAAATTAGTCTTGAAAATGATTCCAGTGACAGTGGTTATACTTCAAACTCTAATACCTTAAATGCAGCTGATATTGTCATCATGGTCAGTGCACCATTCATTATCTTAACCATACTCTATATTTTTAGAAAAAAGAAAATGGCCAAGTAACTACATAAATAACTAGAAAAGCCCCGGTGTTCCAGCACCGAGGCTTTTCGCGTGCTCAATGAGCACTCTCATCATTTTTGCCTACGCTCTACAATGCACAGCCTTTATCTCCGAAAGAACCTACTAAACCACCGTCGATTGTTCGGCGCAGCCTGCTCATCTGGCACGCTGGCTGCACGCTCTTCCCCAGCATCAGAAAGCTGCTTCTGGATTGTCCCAGCATGGAGGGCCTGCGCCGCACGCGCGGTTTCCTGCGCTGCCAGCAATGCAGTGCTGCACTCAGCCAACCTTGCGTTTAACTCTCTAATCTGCTCGTCTTTCACTGCCAGCTGTGCTTGCAGCGTATCAACAGTAGTCTGTAAAACGCCAACTAAATCGCAAACTTCATGGTTTGCGGTTTGCGATTGGTTGGCGTTTGCGGTTTGCGATTTGGTTTGCGATTGCTCATCGCTAACCGAATTTTCAGTCACTATTTCTTGCTGTCTTTTTTTCTGAAAAGCCATTTTTATCAACTTTTCTTGTTGGTTTTCGATCGCAAACTGGTTTCCGTTTTTTCGCAAACTTGATCGCAAACCAAGGTTTGCGATTTGCTTACTTACAGCAGTCTTTGATACGCCCAATTCGTCCGCAATTTCCTTGATCGTTTTGGCCATCTGGCACACTCTCCTTAAAACAGATCGCTATGTGAACCAGTTCTAATCAGCTTCAAGATCAGAGCGTCGCGCTCAATCTTATACACCAACAGCCAATCCGGCTGAATGTGACACTCTCTCATGTCTTTGTAATTTTTCGAATTAGTCAGCGCATGATCTCGGTAGGCAGACGGCAAAGGCTTCTCCTCGCACAGCAATTCCACGACAGCACTCAGCTTTTGCGGGTCGCAGCCACGCTTCACCGCCAGCTTATAGTCTTTCTTGAATTGTCCCGTAAACTCCGGTTTAAGCATTAAGGGCCTCCATCATATCTGCCACACTGTCGAACGGGCCGTGCATATCTTCGTCATTCTCCGCTGCTTTCATCGCTGCATAAGTGGTTTCGTTCGGCTCGTCCAGACGAACTTCAAACGGCAATCCATGATAGCGCAGTGCCTGACGGTAAAAAATGCCCGTAGCGGTGCTCAAATCCATGCCCAACGACTGAAACAAATCTGCCGCCTGCTTCTTCAGCTCCGGTTCAATACGAAGCGTCATATTACCCTTAGTTGCCATACAAAAGCACTCCCCTCAAAGCATATTACTGATATTCTACATCCATATTATATGCTTTATTTATTTGCGTTGCAAGCGCAATGCAAATAAAATTTGCTTGTGATTATTACTCGAACAATCTGGCAACATCTCGTTTAGCATACACCACACGAGCGACTGTCACCAACTTCTTTTCCTCGTCCACCCAATAGAGCATTAAAAAGTTCTGCACTAAGATTTTTCGATACTCACGCTTCAACGGGCGGATTGGTTGATACGCCGGAAGCGCATACGGAAATGTAAGTATGCTTTCCGCAGCGTTCACCAGTTCCATAGCCAAACGATCTGCCGCAGCAGGATTTTGCAGCTCTCCACTGATATAGCGCACGATTTCAACCATATCTCGCTGGGCAACAGGCAGGTACTCCAGTTTATACACCCTGCTCCCCTCCAATAGCGGCTTTCATCGCTTTCAATACATCTTTGGAGGAATAACGCTGATCTGTCAGCTCGGCCTCTCGCTCGGCCTCTTGCAGCTTGAAGTAAACCTCGCTTTCAAATTGCAAGTTTTCAAACGCTTCCATGCTCAAAACGACCATATCACCATACCCATTTTTGGTTAAAAACACAGGCTGAGCCGTTTCATGCACTGTTTTGGAAATGTCCGCAAAGTTATTTCGCAAATCCGATACAGGTCTAATCATATTCATACCATCAACCTCCTTACTATTATTTTAGCGTAATTATGCTAAAATATCAACATCATTTATTTTCTGTTTTGGGCGGAAACAAAGCGTTAACGCAATCGGTCGCTAAATAATTCATGTACTCATCGTCCGGCATAACGTTGATCCGGCGAATACCATTCGCCGCACACCCAACCAGCAGCCCGGCATCGACCTCACTTTCCGCAAAAACCATGTGTTTTTCCTGCTCCTGCACCTGCTCTTTTCTGGTCTTTCCATGCAAGAACACTTCATAGGCTTCTTCTTCCGAAAGCCCGCGTTCCTTCGCAATCGCAGTCACCGCAGCCACAATCTCAGCTGCCTTACGCTGGCTCTCATCACCAGACAGCTGAACCATCTTCTCTTTGTTCGTATATTCGCGTAAATTCATTAAACCGGCCTCTTCCCACCAACGATATACTGTCTTTTTACTCAATCCAGTTTCTCTGATACACTCCGCTTTCGTCCCCTCTGAGTGCTCAGAACGCCACTCAGCTACCACAGATAGCTTGTCCGGCCTACCATTACCGTCCGTCCATTTACGCCCCTGTCGGCGCATACGAATATCTCGAATTGCTCTTGCTTCCTCCAGATGATCAGATTGCTTCTGACCATTCCTCCTGTTCTTCTCAATCTGAATACCGGTACGCCACACAATCGTATCAATCGGATATGTAGCATAGCTATCCGTATAAGCCTCCAGAGCGTGCATAACATCGTCCTCAGTGAACTCATCACCTTTTGTATTCATGAATGGAATAAGGCCGTATGCGTCCTCCTCGAGCGTTTCTCGGGGTACTCCACACTTCTGCGCATATGTCGCAAGAGTCATAATACACCAATATCTGTGTCCCTGTTCGGCACCCTCTTTTAACTTCCTAATCCACCAGTCATAAACTGCTTTCTTACAAGTCCATGTATTCCTCGGTCGCTTCTCCACAATACGCCGCTGATACCACTCTGGATACTTCTTCTTCGCATCTTCGAGCCGTAAATCAGACTTATAAACAAAGCTCACAGCACGATGATCCTCTGGCACAAACTTATTCAAATACTCTACTGTGACCTTTTCACCGACCGAAAAGGCACGGCAACGACCACCATCTTTCGTAATCGTACCAACCACACGAAAACCCTGAAACAAACTCTCATACTGCACCTTATCATGCAGCGAGGACGCGCCCTGTGTCCATGCCTGCCAAGTCAGCCGCCTTTTCAGCTTCTCCAACTCCTCAACAATGTTCTTAAACATCGGAATAGGCTGCTTAAAGACATAATAAATATGGATACCTGAGCCGGAAAATACCAAATACGTAGGCCGCGGCAGACCCCAAACAAACTGCAACATCTCATGACCACGGTTGATCTGCTCCATAAAAAAATCCCAATGCTTCCGCTCCGTCATACCATCAAGATCAATAGCCAACGCATACATAAACCGAGCATTGGAGGACTTCCGACTCTTACCTGCATAACTGATCGGGCTCATAAGACAGAAATCATGTGACCCAACCATATCCGCAATCGTATCAAGATCATCAGTAATCGTCATACGCTTTGCACGCTTGCTGCCTTTCTCAATAGCAATCGCTATACCATTATATTTCCCGTCCTCATACTCACCGCGCTCCTCAAAGGAGCCCTCCGGAAAGATGTCCCGATAAAAGTCCATATAGTGAACTTCCTCAAACAGCGCTTTCAAAGCACCTAAAATATCATACATCCCCATGCACCTCCAGCCCCCTATCAGGGCGTTATATTATCAATACAGTTTTTTTACCTTTTTCCGACAAAAAAATCGGTCGCTTTTCGACCAACTCCGGCCCCCCCTCTGAGCACCCCTGCCAGCCCCCTATCAGGGCGTTATATTATCAATATATTTTTTCCACCTATTTCCCGACAAAAAAATCGGTCGCTTTTCGACCGTATTTGCTTGTCCATATTTTACAGTAACGGCACGAGGGTGTCAATCCCTCGTGCCGTGTTTCTCTTTAATTTCTTGGAGCTGCACTCGGATACTCTTTTTTCTCTCTACTACTGCTTTAGGTTGTGCCTTTAATGTCCTATTGCACGCCTGTACCGTTGCACCTAACGCGGTCACAGCATTTATTATCCGCTGCCACCGCTCCCACGTTAACCCTTTTACTCGTCCAAAAAACGATTTCTTCGTTTGAATATCTTGAGTTTCCTCAGTTACTCCCATACATTTCTCCATAAGAGTGTTTACTACGCCTATTAGCAGTTTCTTTTGTTTCTGTAACCTCTCTGTTTCTTTCTTAAAGTTCGAGATCATCTCTCTGGTGTCGGCGCATACTTGCTTCAGCTGCTCGTTTTGCTTCTTTAGCTCTGCGTTCTCTTTCTGTATCTCCTGCACTTCGTCGGCTTCGTTCAGCTGCGCGTTCTTGTCTGCCAGCTTCTGCATTTCCGACTTGAGCAGCGATATTTGCGATGAAAGCTCCGATATTGTCTGCTTCTGCTGTTCGATTGTCTGTCTTTGCTCCTCGATCAGCTGCGAGCTGTTCTCTTGCATACTGCTCTGTTTGCTGGCTTCGTGCATTGCCCTCAAACTCATGTTCCAAGCTCTCCTTTCCAAAGTCCATGTTATAATACTTCTCCAGCTTGTTATTGCGGATTTTGCACTGCTTTTCGCCCTGCTCTTGCCGTTTTAAGTCTGTAAATGTAATATATTTATGGCTGTCCTGCCAGTCTACGCCGTATCCTCGCTCATTCATACGCTGCACAAAGTCTGTACGGCTGGTGGCTTGTTCTCGGCAGTCCAATATCGCCAGCGCAATATCTTGCACATAGCTCTTTACCTCGCCCTGCTCGGCCTTTTTGAGCAACTGATAGGTGTCCTTGCTGAACGCTACCGTTTCCTCTCGCTCCTGTCCGTCAAAGGTCTTTCCCTTTTCGGTAATATGCAGCCCATATTTCGCGCAAAGCTGGTCGGAATAATCTTTCATGGCCTGCAGCTCTGCCTTGCTCTGCTGAAGCTTATGGCCGTCTACATAGCTCACGCTGTTCACCACAAAGTGCGTGTGGATATGCTCCTTGTCCTCATGGGTAGCAATCAACACCTCAAAGTCCTGCCACTCCGGTCGTGAGACTGCCAGCTGGCACGCGATCTGGTGCGCCTGCGCCGGATCTATCTTCTCGCCTGGTGCAAAGCTCTGAACAAAATGCTTGTAGGTTCGCCCTCCGTCCTTATCCCACAATAACTTCGTAACTCTCATTTCATCTTTAACTGTATCAGGAACGCAATTCAAGCCACTCAGCAACTTTTGTTCCGTTTTTTCCTCTTGCATTACATAATCGAGGACTGTGTTTATCCTAGCTTTTGAAGATACTGCCTTAATGACTGCCATACCATTTTCACCTCATCTAATACCGTCGACAATTCTTTTTTGTAATCAATATAGCCGCGCTCATTAAGTCTTTTGGCGATTTGGTTGAGGTTCGTGCCCTGCCGTTTCAGCTCCGGCACGATCTCTTTGATACCGTCCGTATTTACAATCTCCTTACCCAGCACGCAGGATAAAATGTACTGCTGTTGGTTCATGCCGCTTTCAGAAATTTTCTGTTGCAGCAGCTCCCATTCCTCCTCACTAACTCGGAACGAGAGCTGCTTCGGTCTACTCTTATTTGCCATGACCGCTGTTATTCTCCCTTAAATTTTCTCAGTGCCTCTACATAATCTCGGATTGCTTCTACTTCTTCGGCCATACTCAACTTGCTCGGCTTCCAATCGTCCAGCCAATACTGTAATTCGTCTTCAAAATCGAATGTGTCACCCGGCTCCATTTCGTATTCTTCGCGCTGTTCCTCAAACTCCTCTGGATGCGATTTGTATTCTTCGTTCTCCTCATAAAGTTCAATAAAATTTTCGAGGTCTGCGTTCTGCTCCAACAAATGCCACAGCAGCGTTCTCTTATCATCACGCCCGAAGCCACAGCGGTTGAACCAGTCCTCAGCAAGATAGCGTTCGTCCGAACCATTGGTGAAAGTACCATCGACCAGATCACCGATGAAGCTCTCCAACAACCCAGAAACCGTCATACCGTGGCTGGCTGCTTTTTGCAAAATGCGGTCGCAATCAGCATCGGACAATTTCAAAACGAGTGTCCGCGCTTTGATGGTTTCGATTTCTTTTTTCCGATCTTCGTACAACATGAGAAACCTCTCTTTCTTTCGTCCGCGGCGTTCTCCAAGTAGGGGATTGAAGGGGGTGCAGCCCCCTCACAAGCTCTAAAGTGGTAACACTTTAGGTAGCTTGCAATATATCTTCCACACCCTCATTATACATGGTGGTAGCACTGCTGTCAAGTGTGGAAGATGGGCTTGCGGTAGCAAGCCCCAGTGCAGCAGATTACCCTCTTGTCTGCTGCTGTGAATGAAGAAAAACGAGCGTCAAGGGCTTGCTTTTTTCGGCCCGTTCCAGCCGTCTGTGCAGCAGGTCGGCGTGCAACGGGTCGAAAAAAGTGGTTCGCATGAACCACCCTTGACGCTCGTTTTTCGGAATGTACGATGTAGGCCGAGCGTAATCTCCATTCCGTCAAAAATAATTATTAACATTTATTGTTTTTGACGATTGAACAAACCATCAAATCTGTTATACTAAAAATATACAACCATTTATCTCCAAATTGGAAAGGTAATTGCTATGAAAAGATTTTTCCTCAAATATGTCAATTCAAAGCTATTTATTTTTCTTATCTTCATTGTTTGTATTCTTTTATTATCTCATTTATATTCCATCAAAAATCCGCCTGACAAAGTCGATACTACCCCTACGGTATATGTCTACGGAGTCCCTTATTACACAAATTCCGTCCCCTCTGATTTTGACCAACAAATCAACTTATTCAAACGTATCGGTGTGACTGATAATACAACTCCCACATCTTCATTAATAACATCCCAAGATGAACCCCTTGGTTCAGAAATATATTACAGCACCTCGTATCCCGAACTTATTTTTGCAAAATTTTCAAATGATATTCACATTTATTCCTCTGAAATCACCAAATGTATTTTACTTTATTATAATAAAAATTTATATATATCCTACCGTGAATTGTCAGATCTCTTGAATTTAGAGGATAACCTCATTATTCCCTTTAACGCCTTTTCTCAGACTGATACTATTATTTCTTATAAAAATGCAGAATATATTCCTCGTACTTCTCCCGAAACGAATACCCCTGCATTAAATAATTCTAATATTTATACATCTTCCAATTATCCTGATTATTTATATGTTAATATGTATGAGACTAAACTGTTGTTAATTAATGTGGATTCTGTAAACATTCCTGATGAGTGGTGGGGGTGGAAAATTCAAAAATAATTTTATGTATAACTCACACGATATCACGATATGGAAGGAGATAAGTTATGAAAAAATTCTTGCGAACTGTATTCTTGACCTGTGTATTTTCTCTACTCATGTCTATTAACTCTTTCGCCTCCCACTCCGTTACTAACAACTCCATATACGTTTCCTCGCAAACCTGCCCACAGGCCGTAGTAGATTATGTAAATGACAATATTGCTTCTGCACTTCTCTGCCTTACCGAAGACAATTTCCCTGCTGGTCATGTTTACGTAGGCAAACCATTTACTTATTCTAATTCACCGTCTGATATGTTTTTATTTCCAGTGTATGTTAATGATACTGTTGAATACGTCTATCGTGTATCTCAATTTCAGGGAAATATTAGCGGTACTCTATCTACATATTTAGCTCAGCAACTCCAAGAAATTAGCTATCTAACCTCTATCGAAACACCTGCAACATTTACTATTACCACCGATAAGTTAATCGCAACTATCGGCAATACCGATATAGAAATTAGTGAACTTCCCGAAATGTTTTCCGAGGAACCCACCATTTCCAATTCTGTTAATAACTTAAATTTAACATCTGCGAATACAACCATCAATATTTCTGAACCTATAATTTCAGAAGTCTGTGCCCCAATTCAAACCAGAGCGGCTACCTCGAAATCTATTCCTCTTACTATCACAGAAACACAAGGCAAGAATAATTGGTGTCTTGCTTATGCAACAGCTATTATTGCAAGATACCGCGGAAATACAAACTGTACCGCAAAAACCGTCATGTCTTATTTTTATGGATCCAATCCATCTACGGAAGCCTCTTTGAAAGAAGGTCAATCAGTTGCTTATGCACACGCTATCGGACTCTTAAATGTAACAAATTCCAGTTCTTATCTTAGTCAGACATCTCTCAAAAATTACATTAGTGACAGTAGTCCCGTCATCCTCTGTATGAGTAGACCTGCAACGGGTTCCTATCACGCAGTAGTATTACGCGGCTATAACTCTAGCAACTGGTCTATCTGGAATCCGTGGTATAAAAGTTATGAAACATTTCCGATTGGTGGTAGCTATACCGCTCGAAATGGCTACGTATATATGTATAATGGCGTGAGCAATCTCGGAAGAACAATCTTTAATTGGTAAAACTAAAACAATACGCGAAAAGCCCCGTACTGGAATACGGGGCTTTTCGCGTATTGTTTTAGTTTCGCTTATTATAGCATAGATTACAGCCTTAGCAAATCTATCCTCGCACAGAAGATTTTATTTCCCTCGCTGCCAGTCCGCACACATTTGCTTATAACAATAAAGTGTTGCACGCGCATCTTCTAAACTATCGTGAGGTCCGCCGCTACTCCAATCACAGCCTTTATCTCCGAAAGAACCTACTGAACCACCGTCGATTATTCGGCGCTGCCTGCTCATCCGGCACGCTAGCCGTTGCTCGATCTTCCCCAGCATCAGAAAGCTGCTGCTGTATTATCCCAGCGTGGAGCGCCTGCGCCGCACGCGCGGTTTCCTGCGCTGCCAGCAATGCAGCACTGC